>Ga0268386_10000910_pt1 | contig 19714 bp, 21 predicted proteins | sample RVTome_15_FD_200260 | JGI IMG/M metagenome (GOLD analysis project Ga0268386, IMG submission 200260) | Soil microbial communities from uranium-contaminated site in the Upper Colorado River Basin, Wyoming, United States - RVT150D86... ...
GGCGTCGCTCATCGCCCGACACGTCGAAATCCGCGCGCAGGACCTCGACCAGGAGCGCCGCGACGGCCAGGTTCGTGCCCGAGGCACCGGTGTCCGCGTCTTCCCCATTGCCCGTCTCGAGATACTTGCGGACGAAGGCTTTCACCGACCTGAGCATGGCCCAGTATGGCGGCGGCACCCGATCACCGCGAGCGCCTGGACGAGATCGCGGCACCCGGGGCCCGTGGACGGACGCGCTCCTGTCAATAGGCCGATTCCGACGAGGATTTGAGGTTGTCTGACGATGATTGGGGCGTAGTATGTCCGGCACAAACCTGAATCGACGAGGGAATCGTGGCGCGGCAGGACCGCTGGGGAACAGGGTTTGAACGTGCTGGCGCAGGGACCGGGCCTCAGGATCCGGGCCCGGAGCGCGCGCCGGCCGATCTCGAGCATACCCAGCCCACGGAGAAGCTGGACACGGAGGTCGGAGAGGAGACGGCTTACCTCGGTGCGCCGCTGCCGCGTGTCGAGCAGCTGCCGCCGGGCATCCTCGTGAAGGAAGACGTGATGGGCCGCGCCACTGGCCAGTGGATCGTCCAGATACGCTGCGAGTGCGGCCGACGCTGGTTCGACGTTCGAATGGTCAAGACCGCGCAGTGCCCGCGTTGTGAAAACATGGTGGTCGTCGATCCGATCGACTGACGGTTCGGTCACGCGCCGACGGGCACCGCCCCGAGTCGCGTCCGCAGCCATGCGGAGATATCCGCGATCTCCTCGATACATACCTGGTGCTGCATGCGGTAGTCCTTCCATTTGACCGCATAGCCGAGCGCACGAAGCCAGTCGCGCGACATCACCCCCAGCGACATCGGCAGCACCGGATCGTCGCGGCCGTGGCACATCAGGATCGGCACGTCGCGATTGGCCGGCGCCGCTTCGACCGCAAGCCGATCATGAAGCGGCAGATAGGTGGACAGGGCCAGGATACCGCCAAGCCGTTCCGCATGGCGGAGTCCAGCGTGCAACGCAATCGCCCCGCCCTGCGAGAAGCCGGCCAGCACGATGCGGCCGGTGCCCACCCCAAGCTCGACCTCTCGCGCGAGCCACTGCTCCACCAACGCGGCGGAGGCCCGGATGCCCGCATCGTCCGCGGGCCCGGAGCCCGAAAGCGAAACGATGTCGTACCAGGCACGCATCCGCATGCCGTTGTTGATCGTCACCGGGCGCATCGGCGCATTCGGAAACACGAAGCGCACGGCGGACTCCGGTGGCAGGCGCAGCTCCGGTACGATCGGCACGAAGTCGTGACCGTCTGCACCGAGCCCATGCAGCCAGATGACGCTTGCAAGCGGGGCGCCGGCCGGCGCGAGAACGACTTCGTTCCCGGTGTCCTGGAGTCGGTGGCTCATGATTGTTGCCTTAGTATAGAACGGTGATGAGGCGGGACTTCCACAGCGTCCGTACTCCCTTCCGGGCCGCCGCCACGGCGCTGCGCTCGAGCATCGCGCTGCTGAGCGGCCTGCTGCTGTCGGCAGCGGCCGCCGCCGCGAACGATCACAACGTCATCCTGGTCACGCTGGACGGGGTTCGGATCCAGGAGCTCTTTGCCGGCATGGACGCCACCATCGCCGCCGACGACGCGCGGTCGGGCGCCGAGGACATCGAGGTAACGCGCAAGCGCTACTGGCGCGCGACGCCCGAGGAGCGACGCGTCGCGCTGATGCCATGGTTCTGGGGAACGCTGGCGCCGTCGGGAATGGTTCTCGGCAACCAGCCACGCGGCAGCAAGGTCACGGTGCGCAACCCGCTGTGGTTCTCCTACCCCGGGTACTCCGAGATGCTTACCGGGCAGCCGCAGCCGGACGTGCTGACCAACGATCTGGTGCGCCACCCGCATCAGACCGTGCTCGACTACGTCCATCGCAAGCTCGGTCTGAAGGTGACCGAGGTTGCGCAGATCGGCTCATGGGATGGTTTCAAGATGGCCGCCTCACGCAGCGACGGCACGTTCGTCATGAACGGCGCCTTCGACGCGCTGCCTGCCGCGCTCAGCACGCCCGAAATGGATCAGCTGGCCGCGTTGCGCAAGGAAATCATCGAGCCCTGGGAGGAAAGCAGCAACGATACGCTCACCTTCCGCATCGCCCTCGCCTACCTGCGCAAGCACCAGCCGCGAGTCCTTTGGCTGGGTCTCGGCCAGTCGGACGACTGGGCACACGCGCGCCGCTACGACCTCGTGCTGGAATACCTGCACCTGGTCGACAGCCAACTGGCGGAGCTCTGGCGCACCGTGCAAAGCCTGGAGCGATATCGCGATCGCACGACACTGATCATCACGACCGACCACGGCCGCGGACGCACGACCGCCGACTGGGTCGACCACGACACCGGCATCCAGGGCAGCCAGGACATCTGGATCGCCATCCTCGGCCCGGACACGCCTGCGATGGGCGAGGTGAGGGATTTTCCCGACGTCACCCAAAGCGACATCGCCGCGACGATGCTGCAGTACCTCGGGCTCGACTACCGCGACTTCAACCCCGCCGCCGGCCCGCCGGTGCCGAAAAGCTTCGGCCGCCGCTGAGCGCTCGAGAGCATAGTTTGCCGGCCGCGTCGGGCACGGATTAATTGCTTTGGGTGTCGAGGATTTATTCAGCCATGATCGAGTTCCGCGCGGCGACCCGTAGCTAGATGCGAAAATCATGCGATACCTGAGCGACGACGACCTGACACGCACGCGGCCGGCGGAGACCATGCCACTCCGATCGCCGATCCCGACCCAAGTGGTGTCGAACGGCGAGTTCACGCCGTTGCCCCAGACTCCCGACCAGTGTCGCGTAGAGCGCGGCGTACGCCGGCTCGCGGACGAGTTCGCGACACGACACGGCATGACGCGGCGGCAGTTTCTCGCCTCGAACGCGGGCATGGCAGCGGGCTTCCTCGCGATGAACGAGGTCTTCGGTCCGTTGTTCGCGGTGACCCGCGCCGAGGCGGCGACGCCGGGGGTCGCCGACGCGCGCACGGGCGCGCTCGCCGGCCAGTTCGTATTCGACTGCCAGACGCACTTCGTGCGCGAAGACTACGGCCAGAAGGCGCTGCTCGGCCTGGCGCAGTTTGCGAAGGCCCACTGGAACCCGGCGCTCGCCAACGAAACCGACCTGACGCGCTTCATGTTCTCGAACTACGTCAAGGAGGTCTTCGTCGACAGCGACACGAAAGTGGCGCTCCTTTCGGGTGCGCCGGTCGACGACCCCTTCAACCGGTTCCTCACCAACGACCAGATCATCTCGGCGCGCACGGCCGTCAACCGTATCGCGGGCTCGCATCGCTTACTGGCGCATTCGATCCTCCAGCCGATGATGCCCGGCTTCCTGGACGAGGTGGATCGGGCGATCGAGACGCTCCACCCGGACAGCTGGAAGGGCTACACCATCGGTGACCCGATCTTCCTCACGAAGAAGGGCTCCAACTGGCGGCTCGACGACGAGAAGCTCGTATACCCGTTCTACGAGAAGGCCGTGAAATCGGGCGTGCGGACCGTGTGCATACACAAGGGACTGCTGCCGGCGGACTATGAGCAGTCCTGGCCGGGGATCTGGCAGTACGCCACGGTATGGGACCTGGGCAAGGCGGCGCGCGACTGGCCGCAGATCACGTTCGTGATCTATCACTCCGCGCTCCGGCCTTTCATCGAGCTGCCGGACCAGAGCCTCGCACAGTTCGAGAGCACGGGCCGCATCGACTGGGTGACCGATCTCGCCGAGATTCCGGCGAAGTTCGGGGTAAAGAACGTCTACGCGGAGCTCGGTACCTGTTTCGCCAACACCGCGGTGACGCACCCGCGCCTCGCCGCGGCGATGCTCGGCACACTGATCAAGGGGGTGGGAGTCGACAAGGTGCTCTGGGGGACCGACTCGGTCTGGTACGGCTCGCCGCAATGGCAGATCGAGGCGCTGCGCCGGCTCGAAATCCCGGAGGACATGCAGAAGAAGCACGGTTTCGCGCCGCTCGGTCCGGCGGACGGCGCCGTCAAGAACGCAATCTTCGCCGGGAATGCCTTGCGGCTCTACGCACTGGATCCCGGGACGGTGCAGGGCGAAATCCGCGACGATCACATCGCCGAGATGCGTCGCGAATTCCTCGCGCAAGGCACCGAGCGGAGCAATCTGCGCTACGGATACGTCGCCCAGGCGCGTGCACGATGAGCCGCGCCGAGCTGCTCGCCTCCTACTGGACGATCTGCGGCGGCGCCGAGCCCCACACGGATCACGAGTGGAGCCCGTTCGGATTGGCCGAGCGGGCGGCGGCCGCAGCCAGCGCGGGTTTCACCGGACTCGGCCTCTGGCATGCTGACCTGCTGCATCTTCGCGAGCAACACAGCCTGGCCGAGATGCGGCGCATATTGGAGGACAACGGGATCCGTCATCTCGAGCTCGAGTTCCTTACCGACTGGTTCCTGCCGCCCGGCGAGCGCCGGACGGCATCCGATGCCCTGCGCAGGACGCTGCTCGACACCGCCGGAGAGCTGGGTGCCCGTCACATCAAGGTCGGTGACTTCTTCGACTCGCCCGTGAGCATGGCGCAACTCATCGATGCATTCGCCGGGCTCTGCCGCGAGGCCGCCGACCATGACACGCGGATCGTCTTCGAGCTGATGCCCTTCTCGGTGATCGACTCGCTCGAGGACGCCCTCGCCCTGGTCGAGGGCGCGGATCAGCCGAACGGCGGGCTCTGCATCGATCTCTGGCACGTCGTCAAACTCGGCATTCCCAATGAGCGCGTCGCCGCGATCCCGCAGCGTCACCTCGGGAGCATCGAGATCAACGATGGATATCTCCAGACGCCGCCTGGAATGACGCTGCACGAGGAGACCATCGGCCACCGGCAGTTCTGTGGCGAGGGCGAGTTCGATGTGCGGGGATTTGTCGATCGCATGGTGCGAGCAGGTTATGGCGGACCCTGGGGCATCGAGGTGCTGAACGCCGCTCATCGCCGGGGGCTGCCGCTCGCCGACGTCGTGCGGCGCGCATACGTCACGACGCGCGCGCAGTTCGGCGCGTGACGTAAGGCGGAGGCCCGTGCGCGCCGCGGTCTTTCACGGTCGTTGTGACCTCCGGCTCGAGGACGTGCCCGAACCTGAGCCGGGCCCCGGCGACGTAAAGCTCCGCGTCCACTTCAACGGGATCTGCGGCAGCGACCTGCACGAGTACTACGCCGGACCGATCACCACCCGCACGGACCCGCATCCCCTCACTGGCGTGAAAAACCCGGTGATCTTCGGCCACGAGCTCTGCGGGTCGGTCGTGGCGCTCGGCGACGGTGTCGAAGACCTCGATATTGGCGACCGGGTCGCGGTCGAGCCCGTCGAGACCTGCGGCCATTGCCTCGACTGTCGTGCAGGCCATTACAACCACTGCCCGCTGCTCGCGTTTCACGGCTACAACCGCGCAGGCGGAGGACTCGCGGAGTACACCGTCGTGCGCCGATCGATGGCGCACCGGCTGCCGCCGACGCTCTCGCCCGCACAGGGCGCGCTGATCGAGCCGATGGCGATCGCGTGGAGCACGGTGCGCCGCTGCCGGATCGAGGCCGGCCAGACGGTCGCGCTGCACGGCGCCGGGCCGATCGGCATCGGAGTCTTTCTGGTCCTGCGCGCCCGGGGCGTGCGGGTCATCGTCAGCGACCCGTCGCCGTTGCGCCGGGAAGTCATGCGCGCATTGGGCGCGCCGGTGGTCCTCGACCCCACGGCAGTGGATGTGGTCACGGCGGTACGCGACCTGACGGGCGGGCACGGCGCCGATGCCTCCGTGGATGCGGCCGGCGTCCCGGCCGCCATCCACGCCGGGATGCACGGCACGCGTATCGACGGCAACTTCGTCGTGGTCGCGATCCACGAGAAACCGATCGAGATCGCGCCCCTGGACCTGCTGATGCCCGAGGTTCGGATCACCGGTGTGGCGCTGTCGTGCAACGACTTCCCCGCGGTGATCGATGCGATGGCGACGGGCACGTTCCCGACCGAAGGCTGGGTCTCGACGATCGCTTTCGAGCGGCTGATCGACGACGGCTTCGAGCGTCTGCACCGGCAGGAGGCGCTCAAGCTCCTGGTCGATCTGCGGACGGCTCGGCCGGGATATTGATCTCGATCTTGACGCCGTTCGGGTCGAGGACGAAGAGCTGCCGCAGCCCGTTGCCCGGCACCACGTTGAGGCGTGCCGGCACACCGTGCCGCGCGAGCCGCGCGGCTATCTCATCGAAGTCCTTCGCGATGAAAGCGGCATGGTCGAACGGGCCGGTGCCCGCCGCCCGTCCCGACACGGGAATGCCGGCCGGTGTTGACGAGGCGGTGTAGCTAGCGCGCTCGGCGATGTGCACGCATGGCATTCCGCCCGCATAGAGCCAGTAGCCGGCGAATCCGAGCGGCGGGCGCGGCCCCACCGTGAGACCGAGCGCATCGCGATAGAAGTCGCGCGTCGCGTCGATGTCGTCGGTGAGCACCAGAAAATGCTCGAGATGCGTGATCGGCATGGCGGGCGGTCAGGGCGGCGGATGACCGGCGATGCGGCAGCGGTGCCTCACCGGTAGAGCTTTTCGATAGCACCGGCTGCGAGCCCCACTTTCTCGTAATGTGCTTTCGCCATCGCGATGTAGTCGTGGACGTCGAAGTGCCCGCAGGAGTTGCCCTCCTCATCGAGCCAGATGAGCGGCCCCTTGACGTTGAAGAACACGCGCATCGGGTCCTTGTGCGCATAGGCGACGAGCGTGTGCCCTTCGCCCGGTGTCTCATACACGAAGTCGCCGGCGGTGGCGGTCCAGTCGTGCTCGAGATAACCCCACTTGCCGGAGATCGTATAGGCGAAGACTTCGTGCGGGTGGTAGTGACGGTTTACCAGCCCGGCACTCTTGGCCATCAGGATGTCGCACCACTGGTTGCGCTGCGGCGAGATCCAGAGGGGCCGCGACGAGACGGTGTCGGTGATCGGCACGTAGTAGCGGTCGTCCTCGGTCGGCGCGTTTGCCAGGTACGATTCCGGCAGGGCGTCCGGCTTGAAGACGTTCACGATGGGCTTCAGTGTGGCCCAGAACTCACCGCTGGCACGTTCCGGCATGGCAGGCCCTCCTCGTCGTTCCCGGACCGGGCAACTGTGATGCAGCGTGCCGCGGCCTGCAAGCGCCTCGACGGCTCTGCGGAGGAGCCCGCGCGAAATTGCCGGGGCGGGACGGGTGCCAGCATTGCGGGCGTTGCAACCGCGGTGTAATTCGCGTGCTGGTCCTGTATGCGACTGCCGGCTGGGTGATCGTCCAGGTCGCTGCCGCAGTCCTGCCCAGCCTCCACGTCCCGGCCTGGTCGTAACACTAGTCGTCGTGCTCGTGGCCCTCGGACTGCCGTTGGCCGCGATCCTCGCCTGGGCGTTCGACATGGGACATGGCGATGTGCGGCGCGCCGCGGCGTTGGCCGCACAGGCGACTGCGCCGGCCGCCCCTCCCGCTGCAGCCATCATCACCGGAAGCCCCGCCGTCTCCAAGTCACTGCCAAGGCTGACCGACGGCCGCCGCCGATCGCGGGCGGCCTAACCAGGACGAACATGACCGCGCTCAGGCAATTCCTGACCGAGCTGCGCCGCCGCCGCGTCATCCGCGTGCTGATCCTGTACGCGATCGCCGGGTGGGTGATCGTCCAGATCACATCCACCGTGCTGTCGGGGCTGCATGTGCCGGAGTGGTCGGTGACGCTGGTGATCGTGCTTGTCGCGGACGGGCAGGCTCAGGCGTACCAGTAGACCGTTCCTCGCATCTCGATACTCTCGCGCGGCGGCGTACCGGGCGGACAATGGGAATCGTCGATCGCGACGTGCGGCACGCAGTGCGGCCGCGACGGGTCGGAGTCGTTGGTCTTGAACACCAGCACCTCGTCGCGGTTCATATCGCGGAAGTACCACCAGCGGTGCCGGGGGCTGCCGAGGACGACCAGGCCTTCGAACGACCACTCCGGGGCGTTCTGCGCGTCGAACACAGCGTCGGCGGCGACGAGATCGGCAGGCTCGACCGTGCGGGCGTCGCAGACGGCCAGCGGCACGTCCTGCGGCGGCGGCGACAGCGCACGCCAGACGTTGTATTGACAGAAGCGCCGCACGCAGCGGTCCGGGAGCGGATTCGTCTGTGCGGCGAAGATCGCGGCCGTGGCGTCGCTGGCGTCCACGTGGACGAATCGCGCCGGCCGAGAGTTGTCGTATAGCCCGGAATCGGGCGAGCGCTCGGCGAAGCGGAGCACACCTTGCGGCGTGACAGCTACTGCGTCGGCGCCGCTCAACTCCAGGAGGAGTGCATGAATTTCGCCGGCGTGGCGGTCACTGCTCGTCGGGTCCCGGAAGTTGGCGATCGCGCTCCGGTGACGCACGAGCTCGAAGCCTTCCCGCTCGAGCTCGGGCCGGGAATCGGCGTTTCGGGCATTGGCGACCCGCGCGACGCTTCGCTCGATCACCAGGACGTCACGCGAGACGTCATTCGCGTGGAAACGCGGCCGCACCGACATCGCCGCCGCGTAGGGTAGCGCCGCCTCGATCGTGTCGTCGTAACGCATCACGTGCCCTCCGGAAACCGTCCGGCGGTCGAGCAGCTATGTGGACGATGTCACGCCAAAGTCCTTGTCGCGTAGATTGAACAGGCGCTTCTTGTCCTCGTCCGACATCTGCCGGTTGAAATCGGCCCAGTCGGCGCCGACCTTGAGCGCGCGCTGCACGGCGGGACGCGCCTCGATCGTGTGGAACCAGCGTTTCACCGCCGGGAAGTCGTCGAGATTTTGACCCTGCCAGTCCCAGCGCGCGACCCAGGGCCACGAGGCGATATCCGCGATCGAGTATTCGCCGGCCAGATACCCGGATGCGGTGAGGCGCCGCTCGAGCACTTCGTAGAGCCGGGTCACTTCGCTCTTGAACCGGTGCATCGCGTACTCGATCTTCTGCGGTGAATACCGGAGAAAGTGATGCGCCTGGCCGGCGATCGGTCCGAGGCCGCCCACCTGCCAGTACACCCACTGCAGGACGCGAAATTTCCCCCGCGTGTCGCGCGGCAGGAGACGCCCGGTTTTCTCGCCGAGGTACTCGAGGATCGCGCCCGACTCGAATATCACGATCGGTTCGCCCTCTACGTCGGGATCCACGATCGACGGCATCTTGCGATTCGGGTTGATCGCCTCGTATTCGGGCGTGAACTGGTCGCCCTTGTTGATGTTTACGGGAATCACGCGATAGGGCAGCGCGCATTCCTCCAACATGATGGTGATCTTCTTGCCGTTGCCTGTCGGCCAGTAATACAGGTCCAGCATCGTTTCTCGTCAGCTCATTTGCGCCAGTCGGTTCAGAAGGGTCAGAAGGCGTTCGCGTTCCTGCGCGCCGAGCAGCGCGCCGAGCCGGGATTCCTGCTCATCATGCCGGCCTCTCGCCGCCTCGAGCAGGCGCCGGCCGCGCGGCTGCAGGTGCAGCGAGTAGCAGCGCCGGTCGGCGGTCGAACGCCGGCGCTGGACCAGCGCCCTGCGTTCGAGCTCGTGCACGAGCGCAACGAAATTCGCCTTCTGGATCCCGAGAGCCGCGGCCGCATCGGACTGCCGCAGGCCCGGGTTGGCGTCGATCACCTCGAGCAGCGAGTACTGCGCGGGCCGAAGCTCGAGCTCGCCGAGGGACGCGATGAAATCGGAGAAGACCGCCGTCTGGATTCGGCGCAACATGAATCCCACGTACCCGGCGAGCGGCCCAAGGCTGATCCCGGCTCCGACCCGATCCGTGTCGACTCCGCTGCGATGCCGGTGGTTCGTCCGCACGCTCTGCTCCCTGGCGCCCGATGCTGCCCGGCCGGGCCCGTCGCTTCTCAACCAGCAGTGCAATTGGCTGTCTGGTCATTGGTTATGTGCTATAACCATTCCGTCGTTGCGGGCAACCGGGGGGGTGCTCACATGGGACAGCTGGAGTCGTTCTCCACGGCGGGCATGGAGGATCCGCGTCGAAAGTTGAGCTTCTGGAACGATATCGCGTGCAACAGCTTCACGCCGATCGTGTCCGATCCCGCCGATGTCAAATCCTTTGCGGGGTCACTGGTCAGGGGTCGAATCGGCGAGCTGACGGTCGCGGAGGTGTTTTCCGAAGCGCAACTGGTCCGGCACTCGCGGCTGCACGTAGCGCGCACCCGTGCGGCGATGTTCTTCCTGCACCTGCAGGTGGATGGCCGCAGCCTGAATCGCCAGGACGGCCGCGAGGCCGCGCTGACCGCCGGCGACTTCACCCTCTGCGACAGCACACGGCCCTACGAGATGCAGTTCGACGGGCCGAATCACATGTTCGTGCTCGGAATACCGGACGCATCTTTGCGCCGTCACCTCGCATCGCCCGAGTGTCTGGTCGCGATCCGGATGCCAGGTTCGTCCGGCCTGAGCGGATTGTTGTCGGATTTTCTGCGCCACTTCTGGCGGGAGTACCAGAGCGGGCTCGACGATTCGTCCGCCACCCGCGTCACCAGCACGATTCTCGACCTCATCAGCAGCGCGTATTCGGTCGCGCCACAGGCCCGGGCCGATCGCTCGTCACTCGCCGCTGCGCACCTGGTGCGGATCCTGAATTACATCGAGGCCCATCTCACCGACCCCGAGCTAACGCCCACGCAGATCGCGGATGCCTGCCGCATGACCACGCGCTACCTGCACCATCTGTTCTCCGACGAGCTCGAAACGGTGTCGCGTTACATCCAAAGGCGGCGCCTCGAGGCCTGCGCCCGGGCCCTGTCGTGCCCGGCACAGCGTGGACGCACGGTCACCAGCATCGCGTTCGACTACGGGTTCAACAGCCCGACGCATTTCGGGCGGGTGTTCCGCTCACGTTTCGGCGTCACGCCGCGCGAGTACCGCCGCATGCCGCGCCACGACGCCTGAGGGGTCGCGCTCAGGATTCAGTGATGAACTTGGTGACGAGGCAGGCTTCGAGTCCCTCGACGCCCTCCTCCGAGCCGTGGCCGCTTTCCTTGACCCCGCCGAACGGCGACTCCGGCACGGAGATCGCGAAGCTGTTTATCCCGATCATGCCAGCCTCGAGCTGCTCGCCGACGAGGTTGACGCGGCGCGAGTCGCGGGTGAAGGCGAAGGCGGCGAGCCCGTAGGGCAGCCGGTTCGCCTCCGCCACCACGGCGTCGAAGTCGCTGAAGGCGTTCACAAGCGCGACCGGACCGAATGGCTCCTCGTTCATCATCCGTGCCGAGTTCGGAACGTCGGCGAGCACCGTCGGCTCATGGAACCACCCGCGACGCGCGATCCGCTTCCCGCCGGCGGCGATCCGGGCACCCTGCGCCCGGGCGTCTTCGACGAAGGCCTGGACGGCGGCCAGCCGCCGCGCGTGCGCGAGCGGGCCCATGCGCGTGCCATCGAGGAGCCCGTCATCGACGCGCAGCGCGCTCGCGCGCGCCGCGAACCCGGCCACGAAGCGCTCGTAGATCGATTTGTGGACGTAGAACCGCGTCGGTGACACGCAGACCTGGCCGGCGTTTCGGAACTTGGCGGCGACCGACAGGTCGACCACGTGGTCGACATCCACATCGTCGAACACGAGTACGGGCGCATGACCACCCAGCTCCATGGTCGTGCGCTTGGCGCCCTCCGCCGCGAGTTTCATGAGCTGTTTGCCGACGGGCACCGAGCCTGTGAAGGAGATCTTGCGGATCACCGGCGAGGCGATGAGGTGCGCCGAGACTTCGGCCGGCACGCCGAACACGACGGCGATGACACCGGCGGGTACGCCGGCCTCGACCAGTGCGGCGGCGATCGCGAGCGCCGAGGCCGGTGCTTCCTCCGCCGGCTTGAGTATGCAGGTGCAACCGGCGCCCAGGGCGGCCCCCAGCTTGCGGGCCGGATTGCCCAGCGGAAAGTTCCAGGGCGCGAAGGCCGCCACCGGACCCACGGGCTCGCGCACGATGGTCATGCGGACGCCAGGCGACTGCTGTGGCAGGACGCGCCCATAGGCACGGCGACCCTCCTCGGCGTACCACTCGAAGATGTTGGCGCTCATGCCGACTTCGATCCGCGTCTCGGTGAGCGTCTTGCCCTCCTCCATCGTCGCGAGGCGCGCGATCTCCTCGACCCGTGAGCGCAGTATCTCGGCGGCGCGGCGCAGGATCCGCCCGCGCTGTACCGGCGCCATGGCTCGCCATTCAGGCCATGCGCGTCGCGCGGCCTCGAGCGCGCGGTCCAGGTCGGCCGCGCTCGCGAGCGGCAGGTGTCCCAGGACTTCCTCGGTCGCGGGGTTGATCACCGGCAGGGTTGCGCGCCCGTGCGTCGTCAGCCATTCACCGTCGATCAGGAGCCGAAGATCAGCGTGACTGATGCGGGGCAGCCCGGCGATGGCGGACGGGCGCGCTTCGTATACGGAGGCGGACATGGTGGGAACCTCTGCAGCAGCTTCAATCGTACCGGCCGACGGGCGTCGAAAACAGAGGCCGCAACGCGGGCAGCGGCCGACTCGACCATACGCGAATCAGTAGTCGACCTCCGGCGCAGATTCTGCGCGCCGCGAGCGTGCGATGATGCTGCCCTGCGTTGCACCGGCGAGGGATCCCGATGAGCGAGCTCGGCACGTCTTCTACCACTGCGATCCCGCGCGCAGGAGCGCCTGGTTACCTGCGCATTGCGACAGAAGAGGCATTCGCCACCGTCGGCTTGTTCGATCTGTACCGCAAGCTGCTCGCGAGCCGAACGCTCGACGATCCGGGCTTTGCGAGCCTCTGGGGTTTCTATCTCGGAAGCGAGAGCCCGCGGGCCACCGGCATCATCGAGCGCATCCAAGACCTGGGAGAGCGGCGGCTCCAGGACATGGACGATAGCGGCATCGACATGCAGGTCCTGTCGCTCACCTCGCCCGGCGTTCAGGTGTTCGACGCCGCCACGGCCGGCGCCGTCGCGCGCGACGCCAACGATGAGCTTGCGGCCGCGGTCGCGAGCCATCCGGATCGCTATGCAGGACTTGCCGCCGCCGCGCCCCAGGACCCGCCGGCCGCTGCCAGGGAGATCGAGCGCGGCGTACGACGGCTGGGCCTCAAGGGCGTGATCCTGAATTCCCACACGCACAACGAGTATCTGGACGACCAGAAGTTCTGGCCGATTTTCGAGGCATGCGAAGCGCTCGACGTGCCCGTCTATCTGCACCCGAACACCCCGTCGAAGGCGATGATCGCGCCGTTCGTCAAAGCCGGGCTCGACGGAGCGATCTACGGATTCGGCGTCGAGACCGGTCTGCACCTCCTCAGGATCATCGTGGGCGGCGTCTTCGATCGCTTCCCCGGCCTGCGCATCGTCGTCGGCCATTGCGGCGAGGCACTGCCGTTCTGGCTCTTCCGCCTCGACTACATGCACCGCGCAACGATCGCGTCGGGACGCTATCCGTTCATGAAGACGCTCGCGCGCAAGCCGAGTGACTATCTGCGGGAAAACGTCTACGTCACGACCAGCGGCATGCCCTGGGAGCCCGCGATTCTCTTCTGCCGTTCGGTGCTCGGCGCCGATCGGGTGATGTACGCGATGGACTACCCCTACCAGTTCGTCCGTGAAGAGGTCCTCGCGAGCGACCAGTTGCCGCTCGCGCCCGCGGCGAAGAAGGCCTTTTTCCAGGGAATCGCCGAGCGCGTGTTCCACCTGCCGCCGCGCGGCTAGGGCTGAGCGATCCGCGCGTCGATGACGGCACACCGCCGTTCCACGCGCACGGCCTCGAGCGCGGCCTGCAACACCGGGCCGACCTCCTCGGGTCGAGAAATCGTCCGCGCGTATGCGCCACCGGCGGCTGCGGCGATGCCGGCGTAATCGGGATCGGGCGCGAACTCCGTATCGAGAGCGGCCGCGCGGCTCGCCGCCCCGTCCGGATGCATATCGAGGACGCCGGCGCGCGGTGCCCGCCATCCGCCGTTGTTGTAAATGACCTGAAGGAACGGCGTGGAGTATCGCCGCGCCATCCAGTGCACGGTTGCGGGCTGCGAGAAGAGGTACGAGCCATCGCCATTCAGTGCCACGACAAGCGTATCCGGCCGCGCGAGCTTCGCGCCGACGGCCGCGCCGCCACACCAGCCGAGCGAACCACCCCCGCTCGAGAACAGCGTGCCCGGGCGCCGCCGGCGCATGTGCCGGCTCACGACGTGGAAGTTGGTGACCGCCTCGCTCATCACCACCGCGTCGTCGCCCACCGCCTCGCGCACGGCAGCCGTCAAGTGCTCGGGCGTGATCCGGTCGGTGCGTGGCCGTTCATCGTCGATCAGCGCGCGCTCGAGCATCTCGTGCTGCCGGGCAAAGTGCGCCCGCCGTTCGGCAATGCCCGCTTCGCTGTCCCCGCGCGGCAGTTCGTGCGCGGCCTCGAGGATCTGCACAAGCGCGGTGGCCGCGTCCGCGCGGTAGGACGCCTCCGCGGGGATGTACCAGAGCGGCATGCGGGTCTTGAGCGGATCGGGGTCGATGTGCACGATGCGCGCCTCCGGGCGCGGGCGGCTCACCGAGGGGATCCATGGCACGTCGCTGTCGATGACGACGATGAAATCGGCCTCGGCCAGGGCTGCGTTTTGTCGCTGCTCGTTCCACTGGCAGCCGAGGTAAAGCGCGTCCGTGGTCGGGTAGTTGACGTAGCTGGGTACCGACTCCAGCACGCCGACGGCCAGCTCGCCGCTGAGCCGCTCGAGTTGCGCAACGGCCGCCGGGTTGCGGCCGACGAACGAGGTCACGACCAGCGGCCTGCGCGCCTCGAGCAGCGATCGGGCGATACCCGCCGCGGCCTCGGCCGGCAAGGCCGCGGGTGCCACGGCACGCCAATGGTCCGTGCGGATCTCCATGCGCGCGGTCTCGGCCTCGAGCACCTCGCGGCTCGCCATGACGTACACCGGCCCGCGCGGATCGCTGTGGGCGATCTGCAGCGCACGGTGCACGATCTGCTTCGCGTTCGCACCGAAGCGGATCTCGTGATCGTAGTTGACGTAGCCGCGCACGATACCGCGCTGGTCTGCGACGTCCTGGATCCATTGGATGAACTCGTTGCGGCTGCCGCGGAGCTCACCCTCCTGCGTCGCGGGCGAGGTACCGGCGAGCACCAGGACCGGCACCCGACCTTTCGCCGCATTGTGGATGGCGCCGGCCAGCGACTGTGTGCCGCACTCGACATGGACGAGGACTGCCTGGGCGTGGCCGCTCAACTGCGCATGCCCATGCGCAGCCGACAGCGCGACCATTTCCGCGGGCGCCGTGACGACACGGGGTATCGGTCGGCGCTGTTCCCGTGCCGCGGCGACGGCTTCGATTACGCCCGTGTGGTCGCTGCCGTAATTCGTGAACAGGCAGTCGACGCCCGCTTCGTGGAGAGCCTCGAGTACGGCCGAGCTCGTCGTGTACACGGCCGCTCCCGAGCGGCCTATTTCAGCGCGTCCGCCACGGCCGCGGCCTCGTGCCTGCGCCGCCGACGTCCGTCCTCCATGGCCATGCGTGCCGGGTCAGGCGCGCGCTCAGGCAGGACGGCCAGGATCTCGTCGAATACGCCGCGCAGCTCGTCGCGGAATTCCGCGTGCGGAAAGATGTACAGGTCGTTGCGCCGTATGCCTTCGAGCGCTGCGCCGCCGACGTCGAGCGGATCCATCCCGACCGCGAGCACCTTGTCGAGACGCTGCATCTCCTCCGGCCCGACGCGGTAGCCACTGTCCGCGTTGCGCGCCGGACGACTCAGCACCGCCTCGTGGATGTTGCTGCGCACGAACCCAGGGCAAAGCATCGACACCCCGATGCGATGGGGCGCCAGATCGTAACGCAGCGAAGCGGTGAGGCCCACCACGGCGAACTTCGAGGCCGAGTACAGCCCCATTCCCGGGCCGACGAGGAGTCCTGCCATCGACGCCGTGTTGAGGACGTGCCCACCCTCGCCCTGGGCCTTCATGTGCGGCACGAAGGCCTGGAGACCGTTGATGACCCCGCCGACGTTGACCCCCATCACCCAGTCCCAGTCATCGAAGGTCGCGGCATCCATCGGACCGAACAGGCTCACGCCGGCGTTGTTGCAGAGCAGATGGATCTTGCCGAAGGTTCGTATGGTCTCCTCCGCGGCCCGCGCCATGCCTTCGCGGTCGGTTACGTCGAGCGCGATTCCGTGCACCGTGCCGCCCGCGGCTCGCAGTTGCGCGAGCGCGGGGTCGAGATGATCCAGCCGGACGTCCGCGATCACGACCTTCATGCCTGCATCGCAGAGCGCCCTGGCGAGCCCGAGGCCGATGCCGCTGCCGCCGCCAGTGACGAAGGCGACCCTGCCGTTGAAGTCCCTCATGTGCGTCTCACCCTCGGATCGTCACCTACGCTCGCCCGTCACGGCGGGTGCTCCCTGCAGGCGGTCACGTTCCTGGATGAACACCGCCGATCGCAGGACCCTCGCCTCCGCCGCGACGCGAGCGGGTGGCGGCGTGGGCTCGCCGCGCGGGAAGGACGCGAGAATCGCTTCGAAGCGATCGCGCACGCCCTGCTCGTACTCCGGGTGAGTGAGGATGTAGAGATCGTTGTTGCGGATCCCCCGAAGCACACGCTCACCTATTTCCAGAGGATCCATCCCCGCAGGCAGGATTTGCCTCTTCATGAACTCCTCGCGGGCGGCGGCAGCGTCGGCGTGGATGGCGTAGCCGGTGTTGGCATAGCGTACAGGCCGCAAACGCTCGAACTCGTGGATGTTGGTGTTGACGAGTCCCGGGCAGAACACCGAGGCGCCGATGCCGAGCGGCGCGAGCTCCTCGCGCAGCGATTCCATCAGACCGACGACGGCGTACTTCGTCGTGTTGTAGATCCCAGCGCCGCCGCCGCCATGCGCGAACAGACCCGCCATCGAGGACGTAGACACGATGTGTCCCGGCTCGCCGTGCGCACGGATCTTCGGCAGAAACTCCATGAGGCCGTTGACGACACCGCCCAGATTGACTCCGAGCGCCCAGTCCCAGTCGTCGTAACGGGCGTCGATCATCGGCCCGATGAGCCCCACGGCGGCGTTGTTGACCAGAACGTGTACTTTGTCGAACACGCGCAGGGTCTCTTTGGCCGCCGCGGCCATGGCCACGCGGTCCGCCACGTCGAGCTTGAGCCCATGAACGGCCGCGCCGGCCCGCGTGAGCAGTTCCATCGCCTGGTCGAGGTGGTCCTGGCGAAGATCGGCGATTACCACCTTCATGCCGGCCGCAGCGAACGCCCGGGCCATACCGAGCCCCATGCCGCTGCCGCCCCCGGTGATGAATGCGACCCTGCCTTCGACATCCTCCATGGCCCAGCTCCAGGCACCGACGGTGCGCGTCGGTCATCTGGCCGGATCGGTGAGAACAGGACTCGACTCAGTGCGAAGCAATTCTCGCCCATCGCTGCAACCCGGGCGCCAACGATTTCCCGCTCGGTCGAGTCCCGATGGAGACGGTGGCGGTAGGCTTGCGGCGGCACCAGGCGCGGCACGAAATGCTCCGACTCTACCACTGGGAACCAAACGCGAACTCCGGCAAGCCGATGCTGGCGCTGGCTGAGAAGGGTGTGTCTTACGAAAGCCATTACCTCGATCTGCTCAAGTTCGATCAGCACCAGCCCGCGTATCTGGCGATCAACCCCGACGGCACGATTCCCGCGATGGTGCATGGCGATCGCGTGCTGACGGAGTCCACGCCGATGATGGAGTACATCGACGAGGCTTTCGACGGCCCGCCGTTGAAGCCCCCGTCGGCGCTCGAGCGCTGGCGCATGCGCTGGTGGATGCGGTTCTTCGACGCCTACTTCGGACCCTCGCTCTCCATGATCGGGTGGAGCGTGTTCGTGGGCCCTGCCGCGCGACAGCGCGACCCGGAGGAGCTGCACGCGGCGATCAATCGCATCCCGCTCGAGGCGCGCCGGATCGCCTGGCGCAAGGCGATTTTCAACGAGTTCAGCGCCGCGGAGCTCGACGAATCGCGCCGTCGCGTGATCTGGGCGACCGGCATCCTCGAGAGTCACCTGACGACGCACGAATGGATCGCGGGCTCGACGTACTCGCTCGGGGACATCAACGGCTTCAACCTGGGTTACGCATTGCCGCTCTCCCAGCCCGCGGTCTGCAACGACGAGAGGACGCCGCACATCATGGAATGGCTGCGGCGGATCTTCGAGCGGCCGGCTACCCGCCAGACCTGGGCGAAGGGCCGGACCGGCCTCGCCGCGCGGGTCTCGATGCTCGAGCGGCATGCACCGGCCGCAGGATGAATCCTGCCGTGCTCGAGCTCTATCACTGGGAACCGAACGGCTTCTTCCTGAAGCCACTGATCGCACTCGAGGAGAAGGGCGCGAGCTTCACCAGCCGCTGGTTTGACCCAACCCGCTTCGAGCAGCTGGACGCCGGATTTCCGTCGAACGTGGAGTTGCGGCTCACCCTCGAGCGCGAGGGTCCGCTGCTGGTCGCGGACGGCGAGGTGATATCAAGCACGTTCTTCATGCTCGAGTACATCGCCGAGGCCGTGCCGGGGCCGGCACTCATGCCGGAGGCCGCGTATGACCGTTACCGGGCGCGCGCGTGGGGGCAGTTCCTCGGGCTCACGCTCGGCTCGACGACGAGCGCGCTCGGCTGCGCGCGCTACCTCGCGCCCGATCTCGCCCGCCGCGACGGCGCGGGACTCCGCGCGCAGGTGGAGCGCATCGAGCCCATGGAGCGGCGCGCGGCCTGGCTGGCGGTCATCGACGGTGGCTCCGATGAAACAGCGCTCGCCGCGTTGCGCGAGCGCCTGTCGCTGCCGGTGGGTCGCCTCGAGGCTTCGCTCGCGCAGGGGCCGTGGCTCGCCGGACCACAGTACTCGATCGCCGACATCGACGCCTATGCGCTCGTGGACCCGCTGCGCGAGCTGGCTCCCGAGGCCTTGAACTCGGCGCACACGCCACGCCTCCTGGCTTGGCTCACCCGCATCGCGGAACGCCCTGCGGTGCGCGCCGCGCGCGCGCGGTCGCGCAGCGGTCACCCGGAGCGCGCATTTGTGCCCGGCGTGGAGCCCGCGCGCTGGGGATGAGCCCTCGCGCGGGCGGCGAGATTGACCGGCTAGAGAGCGAGTGCGAGCCGGAGACCCGCCTCGACATTGCGCAGCGCCGCGGGAGCCAGACGGGCAGCGCGTTCGGTCAGGAAAGGCTTATCCAGCGTGATGAGCTGCGAGACATTTACAACCGATTCCTTGCTCAGGCCGCTTGCGCGACGACTGAGGTGCACGTTTCCCGGAGCCTTGGCGAGACGCAGGTTTGCAGTGATGACTGCGCAGATCACCGTACGAATTGCGCTGTCGTTGAAGCCGTTCGCTTGAACCACGAGCACAGGCCGTCGGAAACCAGGGCCGGATCCGGCAGCATCCGGGAGCGCCGCCCACCAGATCTCGCCGCGTCGAATCACCAATCATTCCTGGGCAAGGATGCAGCCTGAAGGCTCGCCAGCACAGGGGCGAGATCCGATTGCGCTGGATCGCTGGCATACACCGCGTCGAGGCCTTCCCGTACCCCCAGAAAACGATTGCCGTTCAGGTACTCCGTGATTGCCCTGGTGTAGAGCTCGCTCCGCGAAAGACCACGGCTTTTTGCGAAGCGCTCGGCCTCCTCGAAGACGCCGTCCGGTATGGAGATGGCGGTTTTCACGCTGACAAGTATAACCGTGGTTATACCCGCTTATCAACCCGAATGAGAGTTCAGATTTTCGCTACGCACGAGCCGGATCTAGCG
>Ga0268386_10000912_pt1 | contig 19695 bp, 21 predicted proteins | sample RVTome_15_FD_200260 | JGI IMG/M metagenome (GOLD analysis project Ga0268386, IMG submission 200260) | Soil microbial communities from uranium-contaminated site in the Upper Colorado River Basin, Wyoming, United States - RVT150D86... ...
AGCAGCCAACCTCCATCTGAGGCCACCCAGATAGACGTGCGTCTCGCCCTCTCCGTCACCTTCCCATAGGTCACCTGGGTGACATATCGGACCAGCGCAACCTCCTGGGAGAGCAGCTCGAGGCGGTATCCCATGAGAGGCAGCCTGGCGTCGATCGGCTGGTCACCCACCTCGAGGGTGTCGACTCTGGTGTGGTGCTTGCCCGAGGCTCCGAACTCGTCGAAGTCGGGGTGGAGGAAGCGGTCCATCCACTCACGGTCGAATCGGGTTTCCCGCCTCCAAAGGGCCTCTTCCAGGTGGCGGAGATACGGTCTCGACCAGACGACAGCCTCGAGCGGCAGCGGCCCGTAGACGTGAGGGAACTCCTCGCCGCTGTTGTTTAGATCCTCGTACACCGGGGGCGAGGGAACAGCGTCGGGGTCGACGGCGAGCACTACGAGGTCGTTGCGTTCGGCATAGAGAGTGCGAGCCACCTCGTCGAGCTGCTCTGCGGTCGAGAAGTGGATGAAGCCGTCGGACCCGAAGTCAGGTGGTCGGTACTGACTGGTCGTGGCCAGCCAGTCGACCTGGGCAGCGAGATGAAAGATCGGCGTGGTCAACCGGGCATCTCGGCCATTCGCCGAGCCATCTCCTCCTGGCTCACGTCTTCGATGTGGGTTGACATCCACCATTGGTTTCCTTGGTCGTCGACGACCCCGGCCGTGCGGTCGCCATAGAACTGGTCTTCGGGCTCGCGGAGGCTGGTGGCGCCACTTGCCAGTGCCTTTTGATAAGTGGCATCGACGTCGTCGACATAGACGTTTGTCATCAGCGGGAACCGGCCGAACTCCTCGCTGGAGTCGGCGATCATCACCCGGGAATCTCCGATGGAGACTTCCGAGTGGACCACGCGGCCGCCGTCCTCGTATATGTCGTGGGTGATGGCGCCGAAGACGTTGGTGAGGAAGTCGATGGTCTCCTTGGCGTTGTCGACGATGGTCTGCGGGGTGACGTTGTGATAGCCGTCGGGCGGGTTCTTGGGCATTTGCACCTCCTCGCACCGAAACTAGTCGGAGCCGCGTTGGAGGTCGTCAGGTGCTGTGCTCGGGGCCCTCTGCCGACCAGGTTTTGTTCCCCATCGATCGCGAGATCACGATGAGGGCGACGCCCCCGGCGAGGAGTGACGCCCCAATACCGGCAACTCCGAGACCCCAGAAGAGCCAGGAGCGGTCGGCCGGCTGATCGACGAGGATCTCGATCACCCCGGCGACGTACACGCCGATCCCGAACAGGCCGAAGGCGCTGAGGCCGATTCCTACGATCAGCAGGACATACCGCATCGCGGCTCGGAAGTTGGGGCTGTCTGTCATCGGCATCCATGATGCCGTCCAGTCGCAGAAAGGTGGTGGATCAACGAGCCTGCAGGAGGTCGCGGTAGTCGACACCTCCTGCAGGCTCGATGAGTGATTGGTGAGGCTGCCTCAGCTACAGCCGGTCGTGTCCCCACAGGTCAGACAGACATAACAGCTGCCGTTACGGATGGTCATGTGCCCGCAGTTGGAGCATGCAGGAGCGTCACCCATGCTCTCAGACAGGGCGATGTCCACCATCGAAGCCTTGTCTCCGACGACAGCCGTGGCCACCTTCTCCCGTTCCGGGGCCTGCACCGGCGACTCGAGGAACTCGACTGCGGCCTTCACCGCTTCGACGTCGTCCTCGGCGACGGCATCGGTCAGATCGAGTTGCACCCCGGCCTCGATGGCGAGACCCTTCGGCGGTGCCGCCAGGTCACCCTCACGGTCCGGTGGAACCTGGGCCAGCTCGTCACGCCGCAGGTACTCCACACCAAGAGCGCGGAACACGTAGTCAACGATCGAGTTGGCCATCTTGATGTTGGGATGGCCCTCGACCATCCCCCGGGGCTCGAACGTCTGGAACGTGAAGGTGTCGACGAACTCTTCCAACGGCACGCCGTATTGGAGGCCCTTGGAGACGGCGATGGCGAAACAGGAGAGGATGCCCTTGAGCGTGGCCCCTTCCTTCGCCAGGTCGATAAAGATCTCGCCGAGCGTCCCGTCCTCATATTCGCCTGTGCGCAGGTAGACCTTGTGGCCACCCACTCGCGCCTCCTGGAGATACCCGTTGCGCCGAGCCGGGAGCAAGAAGCGCGGTGGCTTCAAGCCCTGGGCGTAGGCCTGGGTCGGGGAGATGCCCTGTGGCAGGTTGCCCCAGTGGATCGCCTTTTCCGTCTCGACCGCCGCGGAGAACTCGTCGGTCTCGTCCTCGCGGTCGTCACCCTCATCGGAGGTCGCTGAGAGCGGCTGAGAAGCCTTCGAACCGTCCCGGTAGAGGGCCATCGCCTTCAGACCGAGCTCCCACGACAGTTGATACGCCCCCTCGATGTCCTCGACGGTCGCCTCATGGGGCATGTTTATGGTCTTGGAGATTGCTCCCGAAATGAAGGGTTGGGCGGCCGCCATCATCTTGATGTGACCGTTGTGGTGGATGAAGCGCTCGCCGTACTTGCCGTTTCTGTTGGCGGTGTCGAATACCGAAAGGTGCTCGTCCTCGATGTGAGGTGCACCTTCGATGGTCTGACGACCGCAGATTTGGTCGTTCGCCTCGACAATCTGTGACCGGGTGAACCCCAGTGCCCTGAGTAGGTCGAAATCCCAGCTGGTGTAGTCATCGACGGTGAAGCCGAGCCGCTGCAGTGTCTCTTCACCGAAGGTGAACACGTTGAAGGCGTGCTTCAACTCGAACACCGCGGGGAGGATGGCTTGCAGCTTGAGGATGTCCTCGTCGTTGAAGCCCTTCTCGAGCAGAGACTCCGTGTTGATATGCGGCGCCCCGTCGATTGAGCTCGTGCCCACGATGTACGTGACGATGTCGGTGATCTCCTCGAGTGTGTAACCGAGGCTCAACAATGCGGGGGCTACCGACTGGTTGACGATCTTGAAGTAACCGCCGCCCGCCAACTTCTTGAACTTCACCAGGGCGAAGTCGGGCTCGACGCCGGTGGTGTCACAGTCCATTAGAAGCCCGATGGTCCCAGTAGGCGCTAAGACGCTGGCCTGGGCGTTGCGGAATCCGTGCTTTTCACCACGCTCCAGAGCGAGGTCCCACGAGCCCCTGGCCGCCGCGAGGAGGTCTACGGGGCAGACGTCGGGGTCGAGGCCCAGGACGGTCGTCGACACGTTGTCGTAGTCGTCCCCGTCGTAGGCAGCAACCCGGTGGTTGCGGATGACCCGGAGCATCGCCTTGTGGTTCTCTGCGAACCTGGGGAAGGGTCCTTTTACTTCGGCGATCTCCGCCGACGTGGCATAGGAGAATCCGGTGAGGATGGATGTGAGCGCCCCGGCGATAGTGCGGCCTTCGTCTGAGTCGTAGGCGATGCCCTGACGCATCAGCAGCGAGCCGAGGTTGGCATAGCCGAGACCAAGGGTCCGATAGTCGTATGAACCCTGAGCGATCTCCTTCGATGGGAAGTGCGCCATCGCCACGGAGATCTCGAGGACGATCGTCCACAGGCGGATGGCGTGCTCGTAGCCTTCGAGGTCGAACTCGCCGGCAGCGTCGTCATAGAAACGCACCAGGTTTATCGAGGCCAGGTTGCAGGCGGTGTCGTCCAGAAAGAGGTACTCACTGCAGGGGTTAGAAGCCCTGATCCGACCCCCCGCCGGGCTGGTGTGCCACTCGTTGATCGTCGTATCGAACTGAAGTCCCGGGTCGGCGCATGCCCAGGCCGCTTCGGCGATCTGCTTCCACAGGTCCCGAGCCTTGACCGTCCTGCGCACCGTGCCGTCCGTGCGGTTGATCAGGTCCCAATCACCGTCCTGCTCGACTGTCCTGACGAAGTCGTTCGTCACGCGCACCGAGTTGTTCGAGTTCTGACCGGAAACGGTGGCGTAAGCCTCACCGTTGAAGTCGGCGGGGTAGCCACCGTGTTGGATGAGGATCTTGGCCTTCTCTTCCTCGACCTTTTTCCAGGAGATGAACTTCTCGATGTCGGGATGGTCGATGTCGAGGATGACCATCTTGGCGGCGCGACGGGTCGTACCTCCCGATTTTATGGCGCCGGCGGCCCGGTCGCCGATCTTGAGGAAAGACATGACACCCGAGGACTTCCCTCCACCAGAGAGGAGCTCGTTCTCGGCTCTCAGCTTGGAGAAGTTGGAGCCGGCTCCTGAGCCGAACTTGAAGATGCGAGCCTCACGGACCCAGAGGTCCATGATGCCCCCAGGATTCACCAGATCGTCCTCAGCGGAGAGAATGAAACAGGCGTGAGGAGAAGGCCTGCTGTATGAGTCGGGTGACTCCACCAGTTCCTCGGTCTCAGGGTCCACGTACCAGAACCCTTGCGCGGGTCCGGTGAGGCCGTAGGAGTGGTGGAGGCCGGTGTTGAACCACTGCGGAGAGTTGGGAGCGGCTATCTGTTTGGCCAACATGAACTTGAGTTCGTCCTCGAAGGCTTCGGCGTCCTCGGTGGAGGCGAAGTAGCCACCCTTCTCGCCCCAATGACGCCATGTCCCGGCGAGACGATCGAAGACCTGCTTGGCAGAAGTCTCCGGCCCGGTGACTTGCTTCCCTTCGTCGTCGAGGACCGGGTTGCCATGGTCGTCGAGTTGGGGGACACCGGCTTTGCGGAAGTACTTGGAGACCATGATGTCGGAGGCCACCTGGCTCCACGATGCCGGAATCTCGGCGTCGAGCATCTCGAAGACGACCGAGCCGTCGGGGTTGGTGATACGGGAGTCCCGACGTGACCAGTCGATCTGGTCATAGGGGCTCTTACCGGCCTCGGTGAAGCGACGGGTGATCCGCAGGCCTTTGCTCATTTCGATGTGCCTCCTCCGCACGATCGCGATTCCGATGGGTGTCGCCACCCACGATCGGATGTCTTGTCCAAGTTGCTCCAACCACTAGATGTTGTGGTCAGCGGGGAAGTGTCCACAATATCTGGTATGGACTTCAATACTGTAATTACATGGCTGTGATCCGTCAACCACCAATTTCGCCCAGCTGGACGTGGTCGAAAATCCCGCCCCGAGCAGCCCGGACGGACATGTCGAGCACGTCACCAAGGGGGGAAGTGGAGGTCGATGACGTCTCCGGGGAAGTGGCCGGCACGTTAGGCGGGGCCTGCTCCGCCGACCCGATGAATGGGCTCAAAGCTTTTCGCGTTCAGCGCCGAGGAGCCGCTCAGACGTCTCCCGACACCTTGACGTCGAGACCACTGCCTTCCCATCGAGCCTCCACCCGGATCTGGGCGCTCTCACTCTCGAAATCGACCCTCACCCTCGAGGGCCCATCGTCTTCGATCTCCATTGCGAACCCCGGGGTTGGCGTGGCGGCCTGCAGCTCGACCTCGTCGGGCCGGTAGCGAACGACAACGGTCCCGCCCACGGTGGTGATCGTCCTCAGGCTCCAACCAATGGTGGAGCTGGGGGTGGTGGATGACGATGTCGAGCTGGAGGTTGCGATCGGCGAGGAGCCTCCAGTCGACGAGCCTACCGTCGACGAGGGCGTGGTGGCAGGAACCATCGACGTGCTGGAAGACGATGATGAAGTGGTGGCGCCGTCATCCCCTGGTGTGATCGACGGAGTGGCGATCGCCGCCGGTGACTCCCGCACCTGAGAGTCGGCGACGCTCACGATCTGCCAGGTGAGAAAGGTGGTGACCACGAGGGTCACTGCCCAAGCTCCGATCAAACGCCAAGACACCCCGCAATTGTCCCAGGAGCGCACACCAACCGCCTCAAATGGGTCTCAACGTTCCCTCAACCCGGGCACTAGCACCCCCGGGCCGGGATCTAGCCTGCCAATGTGCCCAGGCTCCTTCTGATCGAAGACGACTCCGAGATCCGCCGTCTCGCGGCAACGGCGCTGGCGAAGGGGGGCCATGACGTGGAGTCCGCCGGGCGCGCTCTGGATGGGCTCGAATTGGTCGTGAAGGCCAGCCCCGATCTGGTCATCCTCGACCTCGGGCTTCCCGACGTCGATGGGACCGAGCTCCTGGCGATGATTCGCGCCGTCAGCCGGGTGCCGGTCATCATCACCACGGCGAGAGGGGCTGATTCCGTCGTCGTACAGATGCTCGACTCCGGGGCGGATGACTATTTGGTAAAGCCATATTCGATGCAGCAGCTGGAGGCTCGGGTCCGGGCGGTCTTACGTCGCCGTGACGCCGGTGAGCCATCTGACCGCCTCTCCCTGGGAGGGCTGGTGGTCGATGGACCCAAACGCGAGGCATCCCTCGACGGTCGGCTCCTCGACCTGAGACCGAAAGAGTTCGACCTGCTCAAGGTGCTCGTGGAGCGGTCCGGCGAGGTCCTCACCAAACGCGAGCTCCTGGCTGAGGTCTGGAGGGAGCCTTATGGGGGCTCCGACCACACCATCGACGTTCACATCTCCTGGCTGCGTCGCAAGCTGGGTGAGACGGCCCAAGACCCCCGTTACATCCACACCGTCCACGGTGTGGGGATAAAGCTGGTCGACCCGACAGGATGAGACGTCGGCTCGTCCTTTTGAGCCTGGCGGGCGTAGCTCTGGTCGTGGTCTCGTTCGTGGTCCCTTTGGCCTTGCTGGTGAGACGACAGGCAGCCGACAACGCCATCGTTCGCGCCGAGCGTGACGCTCAGTCCGTTGCCGGCCTAGTGGCACTGGCCTCGGCCCTGGAGGACGACGTCGATTCGGTGGCGGCGACGGTCGGCGACCTCCCCGCCGGGACTGTGGTGGTCATCGGTGACCAGGTGGTGGGCGATTTGGCCGATGGCCAGGGCACTTTCGTGGAGCGGGCTGCTCAGGAGGGAGCCACGGTGGCTGGAAACGTCGAGGGGGGATGGGAGATCGCGTTGCCTGTTGTCACCGGTCAGGGCGTGGCAGTGGTCGACTCCTTCGTTCCCAACGATGATCTGACGGCCGGCGTGGCCGCGGCCTGGGCGTTGCTCGGGGCGTTGGCCCTGGTGCTGGTGGCGGTGCCCGTCGTGGTCGCCGACCGGCTGGGGCGCCGGCTGTCCTCACCGATAGAAGACCTGGCGAAGTCGGCGCACCGATTGGCCGAAGGTGACCTAGACGTTCGCGTCACCCCATCTGACCCTCCCGAGATAAGGGAGACGGGTGAGGCGTTCAACTACCTGGCGGGTCGTCTCGAGTCACTCCTTGCCGAGGAGAGGGAGGCCGCCGCCGACCTCTCCCACCGCCTGCGCACCCCATTGACCTCGATTCGACTTCAAGCCGAGTCGCTCGCTGATGACACGGAGAGAGCGGAGATGATCACGCAGATCGACCGTCTGGAGCATGCGATGAACGAGGTCATCGAGTTGGCGAGGTCACGGGGGAGCCAACCTCCCGGCCACAGTGAGGTGAACCACGTGGTTGCCGAGCGGGCCGAGTTCTGGCGTCTCCTCGCAGAAGAACAGGGTCGAGTGATGACGGTCGTGCTCGGCTCGACGGTCGGCGTCGCCCAGCTGAGCGAAGGGGAATTGGGGGTTCTGATCGACACCGTCGTCGGCAACGTCTTCGCCCACACACCGGCACCGACCAACTTCGGCGTCCGGACTGGCAAATCCGAGTCCGGGGCCCCTTGGTTCGAGGTTTGGGATCGGGGCCCCGGCCTCGGAGACGGAGCCCGAGCCGCCCGTGGAGTGAGCGGCTCGGGGTCTACCGGGCTCGGCTTGGACATCGTGCGAAGGGCGGCGGAATCACTCGGTGGTGAGTTGAGAACGGATGACCACCCCGAGGGAGGGGCGGTCATCCGCGTCGTATTGGGCTGAGTCAGTCGGAGTCGACTTCGGTCTTGACCTCGAGCCGACCGTCGTGTGCGCTGGCCTCGAATCTGGCTTCTGCCTCACCTTTGACGAGCTCGAGACGGATACGGTCCCGCTCGACTCTCTGCTTCTCGATCGTCCAGCCCGGTGCGGACACGTCGAGCAGGAAGAAGGCGCCTCCGGAGACCTCGATGGTGACCAGGCCGACGCCCGGTATGGCGTGGACAGAGACACCATCAGGAACGGGTCCGTCGTCCCCGATCGTGCTCGACGTCGACCCAGCGACAGTCGTCGACGTTGTCGAGTCGTCGTCGATGCTGCTGCTGGACGAACCAACCGTTGTCGATGTCGACGAATCGATTGTCGAGGACGATGTGGACGATCCGGCGACCGTGCTCGACGTCGACGAGGCACTCGACGCCTTGATCGTCGAGCTGACGCCGGCCTGAGCAGATGTCGAAGTGGAGTTGTCGTCCGTCGCCCATGCGACGCCGACGACCGCCAAGGCGACCACGATCGTGGTGAACAGTCCCAGTGCTCTCTTGAACAGTGCTTTCTTGACCAATCTGTACCTCCTGGTGTGTGTTCCTGCACTCTCGGTCACGGCGCCTCAGCGTGTCCTCACCGCCTTCTCAACAGGTTCTCAACACCTCGGGCCGGGCGTACCGACTAGAACGGTGGTATGAGCACCGACTTCACCGTCTTGGACATGGCCGGGGAGCCCTGGACCTTCTCCGATCACCTCGACGCGGCGGCGGTGATGACCTTTCACCGGGGAGACTTCTGAACGTACTGTCACGGCCAGTTGGCCGTCATGGCACAGAGACACGGTGAGTTTCTCGGGAAGGGCGCTCGGGTCTTCGCCATCAGCGCGGATACGCCACCGATGAATGCCGCCGTCAGCCAGAAGCTCGCACTGCCCTTCCCAATACTCTCCGATCCCGACCGCGATCGCGCCATCACGCCACTCGGGTTTGCCGACGAGAAGGACCCGAGGCAGATTTCGAGGCCGGGGACGGTCATCGTCGCCCCGACCGGGGAAATCGTCTACTCCGTGACAGGGCGTGACTACGCCGATCGACCAGATGAAGACGACCTCCTGGGACAGGTCGACCAGCTCGGTCTGCCACCCACAACGCAGGGTCCCCCGACCCTCGGCGAGGTGCAGCCGGGTGACAAAGCGGTGGCCGTCGAAGGCCTCCCCTCCTACCTCCGCGGCGCCAAGTTCGCCGCCCTGGCGATTCGCAGCCGCTACCGCGATGTCGGTGACGAGTTTCGTGACGACCTCAAGGGATATGTGCAGATGGTGGAGCGCTACCTGGAGGCATTGACCGAGGTGGAAGGGCGCAAGGCGTAATCTCGGCCCATGGAGGGGCCTCAGGTCCAGCTATTCGTCACCTGTCTGGTCGACGCGCTGACCCCACATGTGGGGAGGGCCAGCCTCGCGGCGATCGAGCGAGCCGGACGGGACGTCGACTTACCCGTCGAGCAGGGATGCTGTGGCCAGCCGGCATACAATGTCGGTCTCGTCGACCAGGCGCGAGTCATGGCTGCCCATACCCTCGACGTCTTGGATCGCACGGAAGGTCCGGTGGTCATTCCGTCAGGCTCCTGTGCTGCGATGATCTCCCACCATTACCGGGGTCTGTTTTCCGGGACCGAAAGGGAGGCCCAGGCAGCTAGGGTCGCAGCGCGGGTCAGGGAGCTGACCCAGTTCCTGATCGACGACCTCGACTCCGACATCGGGGCGTCATGTGGGGGTTGCACCCTGGTCTACCACTACTCGTGTCACGGGTTGCGCGAGCTCGGTCTCGACCATCAGGCAGACAGGCTTCTCGAAGGGGCGGATCGAGTTCCGCTCGAGGGCGACAAGGAGTGTTGTGGGTTCGGTGGGCTGTTCTCGGTGGAGATGCCCGCGGTCTCCACAGCGATCATGAACGAGAAGCTCGACCGGATAGTGGAATCCGGGGCTGACACCGTGGTCGGCTCCGACGTGTCATGCCTCATCCACATAGAGGGTGGCTTGCGACGACGCGGCTCCGAGATCGAGGTCAAGCACATCGCCGAGCTGATGGGTGGCGACTCGTGAGCGAGCCGGTGACATTCCTCGGGCGAGCGGAGGCGCTGATCGGGACCCCCAAGGCGATGGCGGTCGAGCACGGGATGCGGACGCTCCATCAGAAAAGGGAGAAGGCCGTCGACGAATTCCCGCTCATGGAACATCTGCGGGACCGCAGCCGCGCCATCAGACTTCACGCGCTCTCCAATCTCGACCGGCTCCTGGATCACTTCGCCGACCGTGTCGGGGCAGCCGGGGGAAAGGTGCACTGGGCCGACGATGCGGCCGAAGCGAACCGAATCGTCCTCGACATCCTCCAGAGGACAGACTCCAAGCTCGTGGTGAAGTCGAAGTCGATGGTCTCCGAGGAGATCGAGGTCAACCATCACCTGGAGAGTGAAGGCATCGAGGTCGTCGAGACCGATCTCGGCGAGTTCATAGTCCAGCTCGCCGAGGATTCGCCTTCGCACATCATCGCCCCGGTCCTCCACATGACTCGTCAGGACGTCGGGGAGGTGTTCGCCGAGAAGCTCGGCGTCCCGTACACCGATGACCCGTTCGAGCTCAACCGGATCGCACGAGAGCACCTCCGACCCATTTTCCTGAAGGCCGACGCCGGCATCTCCGGAGTCAACCTCGCAGTGGCGGAGTCGGGCTCGGTGATCCTGGTAACCAACGAGGGCAACGGGCGGATGGTCACCACTGCGCCACGTGTCCACATCGCACTGATGGGGATGGAGCGAATCGTCTCTCGTTGGCAGGACGCGGCGGTTGTCCTGGAGACTCTGGCCCGGTCGGCCACGGGTCAGAAGCTCTCGGTGTACACCAACGTGGTGACAGGACCTCGCAAAGAGGAAGATCCCGACGGTCCCGAGGAAGTCCACGTGGTGATCATCGACAATGGGCGCTCGGACATACTCTCCGGGGACACCGCCGAGATCCTCGCCTGTATCCGGTGTGGAGCCTGTCTCAATGTCTGCCCCGTCTACCGCACCGCGGGTGGGCACGCCTACGGGACGGTCTACTCGGGGCCGGTCGGGTCGATTGTGACGCCCGGCCTACATGGCATGGACCCCTGGTGGGAGCTCCCATACGCCTCGACCCTCTGCGGCGCCTGTGAGGAAGTCTGCCCGGTCCGGATACAGATACCCTCGATGCTGCTGAAACTCCGCCAGCGCGCCGCTGCTGAAGGGCGGCTGCCTGGATGGCTACAGAGGGGGATGAGCCGCTATGCCCGGACCGTCACCGTGCCGACCAAATGGGCGAGGGCCAAGAAGTGGGCACATCGCCTCTCCGCGCTGATCAGTGTCAGGGGTTGGATAAGACGGATGCCCGGTCCCGGTCGTGGCTGGACCTCCAGCCGGGACTTCCCCCAACCCGCCAAGGAGTCGTTCCAGGAGTGGTGGAGGTCGAACCGTGGAACGTGAGGCCTTCCTGAGCCGGGTGGGCCGGGCTTCGATGACTGCGGAGCTGCCGAGTTCTCCGGCGGTGCCGGCGGAGCTCCCCGACTACCCGCCCGCCGATCTGGTTGCTCTGTTCAGGAACAGGGCTCAGGCTGTCAACGCCGTGGTCCATGGCCCGGTGAGCCGTCACGGCGCCCCGGTGACCATCGCCGGGATAGTCACCGGGCATGGCGCCCGCACATTCGTCAGTTGGGACAGCCTCCCGGCCTCAGGGGTTCCCGGTGCCCTCACCGCCCAGGGTCTGCGACGTCTCGAGTTCGGGCTGACCCACGAGGATCGCGACCTATCGGCCTTCACCAGTCTCGATGTTGGCGTCACCGGAAGCACCGCCGGGCTAGCCGAGAGCGGAAGTCTCGTCCTCGAGCACGGGCCGGGACGCCCCAGGCTGGCATCGCTGCTGCCCGAGATTCACGTCGCTTTGATCGACGTCGACACCATCTCGACGACCCTGGCCCATTGGGCGAGCAAAAACCCCGAAACGGCGGCAAAGACCACCAATCTCGTCATCATTACCGGACCGAGCAGGACCGGTGACATCGAACAGCAACTCAATCTGGGGGTTCATGGCCCAAGGCACGTGCACATCGTGCTGGTCCGATGACAGGTCTCCGCGAGCCCCCGAAGGAAGAACAGCCGTCGCGGGCCGTCCTGCGCGTGTTCACCCTGGTCCTCCTGGCCGGTATCGCCGGCGTCGTCATCTACTCGGCGGTGATCAATCAGAGAATCGGTGTCACCGAGACATTGCGTCTCGTCGACCTGGAGAGGAACGTCGTCGAGGTCGAGGGCATCGCACTGAATCTGTACGAGGACAGCCAGGGACAGAGCGGCGTCGTCCTTCTCCATGACGACGAGGCGTCCGGGAGCCTTTTGACTGCCGACCTCTCCACCGCGATCGGCGACGAGTACAGACGGGTGCGCATCGACCTCCCCGGCTTCGGCCTGTCCGACCGAATGCCCGAGACCGGCCCCGGGCACACGGTCACTGAGATGGCGGACCGAGTGGCCGAGGCGATTCGGCAGAACTTCATCCAGCCGGTGGTCATTCTGGGGGTGGGTTTTGGTGGTGAGGTGGCCGCCGAGGTGGCCCTTGTCTATCCCGATCTCATCGCAGGCGTTGTCCTGGTCGACACCGACTTCGAGGCCTCGCCAACCCTTCAGGAGAGCTTTGCCTTGCTCCCAGGGGTGGGGACGGTCGCGACGTACACCTGGGAGACCGGCGGTCGGTTGTCCGAGCCGGCGTGGGCTCCTTATTGCGATGAGGGAGGCTGGTGCCCCTCCGTCGTGCAGCGCGACATCCGCGCCACGCTGGTCCGCATTCAGGGGACCTCACAGTCACTGAATGCGTTCCGCCGGACACCCACCGCGGCCCTCGCCGGGTCCAACCTGGGGGATATTCCCGCCCTGATCGCCTACGTCAGGAGTGCGAGAGGTGCGGCCGCCACCGGCGCTGTCGAGTTTGTCAGAGTCCAGGCGAGTGATGTGCTGGTCTTCGAGTCGGACAGCTTCCAGGCGCATCTCGAGGACCCTGCGACGGTCATTCAGGCGATCGAGGCGGTCACTCCTTAGTACCCCGCTAGGGCTTGACGTGCCACCCTCGGGAGCGCAGTTCGTCAGCGAGAGCCTCGTCGGGGACATGACGGAGGTCGAATGCCTTCCGCTCGAGACCCAGCAGCCTCTCGATCGGATCACGCAGGGTCCTCGCCCACGCCTTTCCCTTCGCCTCAGCCTCGAAGCTCAGGGTCCCGTCGGGGTTCACCGTGTACACCCGGGCACTGCTCTGCGGGTTAGCCCTCGACCCACGCTCCCCATAGACCAACAGCACCGCCCCTGCGGGGACGTCCTGGACACCGCCCGCGGCAACGAAGGCACCATCGAATGCCCACCCCGACGACCTGGATGTGTCCACCGAGTCGACCACCTTCGCCCAATTCTTGTGTCGCTCGTCTCCCACGAGGGGAACATCGACGGCCACCAGCACAGGCTCGCTCACATCGGGGAGGGTAGGCGGCAACCCGCATCCGCCGCCCGGGACGCTTTACGCTGTTGCCATGGCAAGTTTGAGGCTGTTCGCCAATCTGCGTGAGATCGCGGGGATTTCGCGCCTCGAAGTGGACGCCGGCACTGTTGGCGAGGCGCTCGACTACGCCAAACAGCGGTTCGGCGCCGAGTTCGAGAAGGGTCTCGAGACGTCGAGGATCTGGGTGAACGGATCGGAAGCGGCCACCGGAGACCTCCTCGGGGCCGGCGACGAGTTGGTGGTGCTTCCACCTGTTTCCGGAGGCAGTCAACCGATGTCACTCGCTCCCGCAGACTTCGCTGCCTTCCTTCCTCTGGCCGTGGCCGTCGTGGCGATCATTGCCAATCTCGCCGGCCAGGAGATCTGGGCCGCAGCTCTCGTCGCCGCCGCCGGGGTGTGGGCAATGGACCTGAACGGAGTCTTCAGGATGCGCGCCAGGCATTTTGCCTCGTATGCAGTCGTGACCGCAGCCGCCGCCGCCGTGCTTTGCGCCCACATCCTCGGTCCTACCGGATATGGCTTGTCGGTGGCCGTTGCCGTGGCCGTCGCACTCGGCTGGGCCGTAGCTTTCCGTGAGTACCGGGAGGTGGAGGCCTTCAGCCCCACCCTCCTGGTGAGCCTGCTGGCGGCGCTGGGAGCGGCTTCAATGATCCTGAGCCGCTCGGAGTTCTCGCCGGACGAGCGAGCAGTCGACGTCTTCCTGGTAGCGGTGGTCGCCGGGGTGGCCTTAGGGAGCATCGTCATGCGGCTGCCGGCCCTGCCTTTCCTCGACAGGTTCACGGTAACTGCGATCGGGGCGGTTATCGGAGCCGTTGGAGCGGCGGCGTTGTGGGATCTCGACGTCGTGGGTTACCTGTTGGTCGGTCTCGGACTGTCGGTCGCCCTGGTTGCGGGACAGGGGTTGGCGTCGATGCTGCGAACCGGGTCGGTCGCATTGACCCAACAACCGCCGGGCTTCCTTCCCTCCCTCGATGGAGTGGTGTTGGCCGCGGCGATCTATTTCCCGCTGATCCGGCTGGTCCTCTAGACGAGCAAGGTGACGGGTAGCTACAGCAAACCGCGGGGTCTGGTTACCATCTCCGGCTCATGACTTCCGGGAAGACGTCACTCCGCGTCCTGATCGTCATGGGGACGGCCGGGCTGGTCGCATCTCTCTTCCCAGCAACCTTGGACGCCGTCACCCAAGCACAAGTCGATGCGGCTTGTGCCGACTCACGAGCTCAGCTGGACGAGTATCGAGCCACCCAACGAGACTTCGAAGACGCGGCCTACGGCTACGAGCTCGCCCTCAACGAGGTCGAGCAGGTCGAGGTGAAACAGGGCCGCATCACCGAGCAGGTCGATGCCCACGTCGACGATCTCGCCCGTGTCCAGGAACAGCTCGAGGAGCAGGCTGTCCAGATGTACATGATGGGCGGGTTCCAGAACCCCGGCATCATCCTCTCCGCGTCGTCAGTCGATGAGGTCATGACCACCTCCGAGTTCCTCAGCTCGGTCACCCTGGGTGGTCAGGAGTCGATCAACGACCTCATCGCGGCAAAGGGCGAGTTGAACCGCTTCCAGGAAGACCTCACTGTCGTTCACGGTGAGCTGAAACAAGCCGAGGCAGACTCCCTCGAATTCCTCGGCCAGCAGGAAGAAGCCATGCAGGCGGAGCAGGCCGCCTATGCGAAACTCAGCGGCAGGTGCAAGGACCTGACGGCGCAGTACGACCGGGAGCAGGCCCAGCTGCGTGCGCTGGCGGCGCAGAGGGCGGCGGGCTCGGTCCAGGTGGGACATTTCATCTGCCCGTTCACCCCCGGGCGGACCTCATTCATCGACTCCTGGGGCTTCCCACGGCCGGGTGGCAGGACCCACAAGGGTGTCGACATGTTCGCGGCGAGGGGAGAGCCGATGTATGCCGTCCAGTCGGGCCGAGTGACCGTCTCCTCCAACAGTCTCGGAGGCAAGGTCATCTATCTGAGAGCCGATACCGGGCACACCTATTACTACGCCCATCTCGACGGCTGGGCCGTCTCCAACGGGCAGCACGTCGACCAGAGGCAAACGATCGGATACAACGGCAACACCGGGAACGCCAGGGCGACGTCGCCACATCTCCACTTCGAGATCCGTCCGAACGGAGGGGCCCCGGTGAATCCTTATCCCACGGTCCGGGCAGCCTGTTATTAACGTGGCAGCGTGACAGACAAGCGCCGACGGATCGACGTCATCCTCGAGCCCGAGTACCTCGAGGGATTATCAAACCTCGAGCTCGACGAGATACGCACTCGCCGCGACACCGCCGAAGACGTGGAAACACAGATCTCCTACTACCGACGGCTGCTCCACGGCCGCATGGACTTGCTGGTCTTTGAGACGCGACGTCGAAGCGGTGAGGAGTCACGCACCATCCTCGAGGCCCTCCCCGAGATCCTCGCCAGCGGGCTGGTCTTGGGCGAGCCCAACCTGAAGCACATCGACACTATGCCACCACTTCCATCGGTGACCGGGAGGCGCCTGATCGACAAGATCATGGACGACGGGGTGCTCACCAGCCTCCCCGAGTTGACCGACGAGGAGTTGGGCGATGCCATCGAGCGGCTGGCCGAGGTCGAAGGTCTTCTCTCCGAGCAGCGTCACCAGTTGCATCAGGTGATCGATCGGCTCCAGCACGAGATCGTCGCCCGATACCGCAGCCAGCAGGACGAGGCGCCGGTAAGCAGCTGAGCTTGCTCGCCGAACAGGTCCGATCGGGTCTGGGGGAGACCACCCATGATGGAGTCGTGTGCGTCGTCGATGCAGGTGGGGCGGTCGTTGCATCGAGCGGTGACATCACCCGCCCCTTCTATCTGAGGTCGGCCGCCAAGCCCTTCCAGGCGTACGTGTCTCAATCCCTGGGTGCGGGGTTGTCCCAACTGGAGTTGGCGATGGCATGTGCCTCCCATCGGGGCTTCCCCGTCCAGGTGGCACTGGTTCGCTCCATGCTCGGGAAGGCCGATCTCGACGAGACCTTTCTTCGTTGTCCCGCTGATTGGCCACTCGGCGCCGAGGCGGCAGAGACGTTGGTCCGGTCCGGTGCTCACTCCAAGAGGAGCCTTTGGCACAACTGCTCGGGCAAGCATGCCGGCTTCTTGCGTGCGTGCGTCGCTCAGGGGTGGCCAACGGACAGCTATCTCTCACCCGATCACCCGCTCCAGCAGGCCGTCATCCAGTACGTGAGCGGGGCGGGCGACTTCGAGGTGGAGCCGGTAGGTGTGGATGGGTGTGGCGCCCCTGTGCTCCGTACAAGTGCATTGGCGATGGCCACTCTGTTCTCGAGGTTGGCAAACGACGATCGACTGGTGGAGGTACGCACGGCGATGCAGCGCTATCCCGCCCTGGTAGGTGTGAACGGGTCGGGTGATACCGAAATCGCCATCGCCATCGGAGGTGTGGCCAAGGGGGGCGCCGCCGGGTGTGTGGGCGTGGCAGTGGAGGGCCGGCTGGGTCTCGCCGTCAAGAGCTGGGACGGCAGCCACACGATCGCCAGCTCCGTCGCTGCCAATGCTCTCGATCAGATTGGTGTGCTCAATGCGACGTCCCGAAAGGCACTGTCCGCTTTCCTGACCCCCCCGGTGCTCGGTGGAGGCCGGGAGGTCGGCCAGATCGAGACGAGGCTCGAGCTCGCGTGAGGGAGACACTCGAGGAGCGCATCCAGCTGTGGCTGGAGGACGAGGAGTCGGCGGTGGTCTATGCCGAGGAGGTCGAGGGCCGATGGGCCGTGAGGATGACCCAGCAGACTCGCGACGCGACGACGGTCTGGTTCGACATCGGCGAGCGGAGTGTCAGCTTCGAGGCGTATGTGCTCCCCGCGCCGGAGTCCCCGGCGGAGGTTCACCGCCAGGCCTTGGTGAGGAACCAGACCGGCTGGCGCTGCTTCTTTGCTGTGGATGGAGAGGGCGCAATCGTGGTTCGTGGGCGGGTGGCCGAGGTGTCGGTGACGTTGGATGAGCTCGACCGAGTGCTCGGGGAGGTCTACGACATGATCGAGGTCGCCTTCAGGCCCATGGTGCGCGCCGCCTTCGGAGGTCGCGAAAAATCGGGTTAGAAACTTGTGAACAAACCCATGTGGACAAACCCTGTGGACAACCCCGATTTCTGTTGGTAAACGACGGTAGCGGAGTAGTCGATGTTGGTCGAAGACCGTTGATGTTCACCGTCTGGGGATGTGAGGTCATTGAATGATCCCCAGATTCGGCGTACATTCCGTGGAGTCAGACGCCCCAGAGGCAAGCCAGTGAAACGTCCGTTCGGGGAAGTGCGGAGGAGACATTGGAAGGTCACTGGGGCGTTCTGCGTGACCACTACTCAGTCGTGGCACATCCAGAACCAGCGGGATGCCGAGTAGCAGGACTCGCCCGGGGTCACCGGCTTGTCCGGGCCCACTATGAGAGTGGTGGTGGTGGTCGGGGGGAGTGTCGTCGTGGTGGTCGTCGGCTTGGGCTTTGTGGTCGTGGTCGTGGGCTTGGGGGCTGTCGTGGGGGTGCTGCCGCCGCCTCCGGTGCTGCCCTTCTTCATGAACACAACCGTTACGTAGAGGTACCCCCCGCTGGTGTCGGTGCCGATGCCGACGTAGTTGTAGTCACCGAGGATGTTCTTGCGGTGGCCCGACGATGCCATGAACGCGGAGTGCAGGCTGGAGACCGTGCCACCCTTCCCCACGTTCTCACCGATCTTCGACCAGCCACTTCCTCCGGCGGCCCTCAGCTCCTCGCTCGTGGAATGAAAGATGTATCCGGCCGCGATCATGTCTGCGGTGTGTTTCCTGGCGTGAGATTGAAGGCTGCTGTTCATGGTCAGGGGTGCGAGACCCTCGGCCGAACGGGAGGAGTTGATGGCGGAGAGAAACCCCTGCTCGGTGCCTGAGTCGGCACCGACAGTGGCGGGGACGCCAATTGTGAGCAGTGCGACCACCATGGTGATCGACAACCACTTCCTACTTCCCAGCATGGGCCGGATATCGGCCCGAACTGGAATTCCCTTGAGACTTCCTTAGGGGTCTGGCGACCTACTCAGACCCCAAACATCAGTTCACGAAGGTTGATGACCGTTCCTTCGAAGGTCTTGGGATCTATCCGTATCGAGCCGAGACGAAGCCCCGTCATCCCTTCACCCACGTTGGTCATCACTCGCAGCGTTTCGTCCTCGACCTGAAGGATGCCGAGACCCAAACAACCGCCGGTCGAGTCTTGGACTCCCACGAGGACCTCGTGCAACCTGCCGAGGTTGAGGCCCACAGGCAATGTCGGTGCGAACACCGTGGGTCGCACCTTCCACCGCTCCAGCGGAGGGCGGAGGGCATGGGCGAATGCGGCAGCCCGACGGCGGGCGCGCTCGTCCGGCGGAATCGGGTTGAGAGCCGGGTCCGTGGGTGAGGTAACGACGTCGACTCCGAGAAAGCGCCGGAGCATTCCCACCACTGGCTCCATCTCTTCGCCACGTTGGAGTGCGATGACCCGGTCGGGGCGGCATAGCTCGGTCTTGTGATACTTGAGCGTCTCACCTGATACGCCGGAGGCCACCGCCGTGGTGTCGACGATGATCACGTCCCCATGGGCTCGCGCCCGCTCGACCATGACTGCCGTGGCCACGACCTGTTGCAGGACGAGGCGAGCCGGTGTGATGGTCCCCACGAAGTGAAGTGCATCCGGCGTCTGCATGTCCTCGAGGTCGGATTCGTCCCTGAAGATCTTCATCCCGACACATGCCGGCGGGCCGACGGTGGAGATGCCGACGTCGGCATCGACTAGGACCGGTCGGTGCCCGCTAACCAGGGCTTGGCGCACCGCGTCGATCGCAATCGTTGTCTTGCCGGTGTCGAGGCCACCGATGAGCATGGTCACCCCGGGAGCAGCTGCCTGCCTGGCGAGCGATTCGTGTGACGGGTCCGCCATCCCTTGCAATATAGGTCCAGGGCCGGTCGGGTCCTTGGCCCGTCTACCGTCGCGTCAGTCATGTCATTGCCCATAAGCTTCATCTCCGACTTCGGGCATCGTGACGAGTTCGTCGGCGTGGTGCATGGTGTGCTGGCCAAACTGGCCCCCCAATCGGCAGTGATCGACGTCGGGCACGAGTTCCCCCGCGGGAACATCAAGGCTGCGGCTCTGGCTCTCACCCGGTCGATCCAGTATCTGCCGGAGGGGGTGTGTCTCGCCGTCGTCGACCCCGGAGTTGGGACCGGTCGACGCGCCATAGCGGCCGAGACGCCGTGGGGTTTCTTCGTTGGCCCGGACAATGGCCTGCTGTCCCCGGCCGTGGCTATGGTCGGCGGTGCCACACAGCTCGTGTCTATCGAGAATCCGGAAGCGATGATCCCGTCACCCGGGGAGACGTTCCACGGACGTGACGTGTTCGCTCCTGCGGCGGCACTGCTGGCAGCGGGTGACG
>Ga0268386_10000914_pt1 | contig 19661 bp, 17 predicted proteins | sample RVTome_15_FD_200260 | JGI IMG/M metagenome (GOLD analysis project Ga0268386, IMG submission 200260) | Soil microbial communities from uranium-contaminated site in the Upper Colorado River Basin, Wyoming, United States - RVT150D86... ...
CGCGGGAACGTGCTCCTGGCGTTGCACCTCGCGCGCCACTTCGAAGGCCTTCAAGACCAGGGCTCCGACTTCCGCGGGCAGCCGCGCCTTGAGCACCAGCGAGCCATCATCGTCGTGGTAGAACTCCACGCCGCGGCTTGCCTGCTGCTGGGCTTCCCGGGAGAGCTCCTCGGCCTGCTGCGCCCGGCGGTAGCCGCGCACCAGCTTCTCAACGTGATGACCCGTGCCGTGCAGCGCGACATCGAGCAGATAGCTTTCGGTCGCCGGCTCGGCGACCCGGGTCAAAGCGCGCACCTTGCAGTAGCTCAGCACCCCGCGAGCCATCGCTTCAGAGATCAAGGGCAGCTCTTCGAGCGCCCGAGCGACGCGGACTTTCTCACGGGCAGTACCGAGACTGAACCCGAGCTTCCAATTGAGCCAGTGCGCACAGGAGTGAGTGGCGCCGTCCACCCACCCCTCACGGCGATCGAACTCGGCGAGCAGCAGGAGAAATCGATGCTCGCCGGCGTTCAGGTGACCGGCGAGTTCGATGAGCTCAGATCCCAGCCGCTCGTTCTCGGCTCGGACAGCACCGCGGGCGAGGAAGTTCGCGTCCATGGAGGGGTGCTCAGGAAGGGCAATTTGGAGATTTATACAGTATCACAGCTAGCGCAGAAGTCGATGATTTTACTCACATTGTGTCCGCTTTTAGCGACTCGTGGACTGGCCGACGGAAGCGCGCGGTGGGCTCACCAGGGAGTATCCTTCGCCTTCCCACGGCCACCCTCGGCGCTACCGTTGCGAAAGCTCGTTCTCGTCCTGATCGCCGTCCCGCTGGTCCCACTGGTCGCCAGTTGGCTCGCGCTGCGCGGCAGCTTGCCGACGCTCGATGGGACGATCGTGGTCGAAGGCCTGGCTGCGCCCGTGGACGTCGAGCGCGACGAGCTTGGTGTGCCGACGTTGCGTGCGACCGATCGGTCGGACCTCGCGTTCGCCACCGGGCTCGTCCATGCGCAGGACCGGTTCTTCCAGATGGATCTGCTGCGTCGGGCCGCCGCCGGTCGTCTCGCAGAGTTGCTGGGTGCAGGCGTGGTCGAGACGGACAAGCGGCTCCGCATCCATGGCTTCCAGCACGTGGCGGGCGCGGTGATAGACCAGCTGCCGCCTGAGCATCGCGTGATCCTGGAAGCGTATGCGCAAGGAGTGAACGCCGCGATGGGGCAGCGGCGCGTGCGGCCGCCGGAGTACCTGTTGTTGCGTGTGGAGCCGCAGTCGTGGTCGCCGATCGACTCGATCCTGGTCGCGCACGCAATGTTCCTCGATCTGAACGACTCGACCGGGCATCGTGACATCGAGACGGCCCGGATGCGGGCGAGCTTGCCGGCTGCACTCGTCGCCTTTCTCGATCCACCGGGGACCAAGTGGGACGCACCGATCGTGGGTGACGCGCTCGCGCCGGTACCGATTCCGGGACCCGAGGTCGTCGACCTGCGAGCAATGCAGGTTGCGGAAACGAGCCATCCGACGGGCGCGATCGAGGATCGCTTTGATGGTGTTGCCGTCGGCAGTAACAACTGGGCCGTCGGTGGAGCACATACGCTGAGCGGCGCGGCAATTCTCGCAAACGACATGCACCTCGGGTTGCGGATCCCGAACGTCTGGTACCGTGCGCGGCTGATCGTAGCGTCGGACGACGAAGGCAAGTCCATCGACATGACCGGTGTGACTCTGCCGGGCACGCCGATTCTGGTCGCCGGCAGCAATGGTCGTGTCGCGTGGGGTTACACGAACAGCTATGGCGACTGGACGGACGTCGTACTGATCGAGCCCGATCCCTCGGATCCCGATCGGTACCTGACGGCCGATGGCTCGCAATCGTACGACACGCGGGTCGAGAGGATTGCAGCGGCCAATGTCGACACCGCCGAAGACTTCGAAGTGCGCTCGACGATCTGGGGACCCGTGATCGGTGAGCTCGATGGCCGTCCGATTGCCCTCGCGTGGACCGCCCAGCGGCCGCCTGCGGCGAACCTGCGGCACCTTGATCTCGAGCACGTGAAGACCGTCGTCGATGCGCTCGCGGTGGCGAACACGATCGGCGCGCCGGTACAGAACTTCGTCGCAGCGGACGCGACTGGCAGCATCGGGTGGACGTTGATGGGTCAGGTCCCGATCCGCACCGGCTTTGATCCCGAGGTGCCGTCGTCGTGGAGTGAGGCCGACACTGGCTGGACCGGCTGGCGTGAGCCAGGCGAATACCCGCGCATCGTGAATCCACCTGCGGGTCGTATCTGGACGGCGAACGCGCGAGTGCTCGATCTCGAGCGGCTCGCGTTCGTGGGCGACGGCGGCTACGACCGCGGCGCGCGGGCTGGCCAGATTCGTGATGCGCTGCTCGAGGTCGAAGATGCATCGGTATCGGACATGGCGCGTGTGCAGCTCGATGACCGCAGCGTGTTTCTCGCCCGCTGGCAGCGGCTGTTGCTCGATCTGCTCGATTCCGATGCGCTGGCGGACGAGCCCCGTCGCCAGCGGGTACGTGATCTCGTCAGCGCGTGGTCGGGGAGGGCAGCAGTCGATGACGTGGGATATCGGATCGTCCGAGCGTTTCGACTCGCCGTCGTCAGTGAGGTGTATGCCTCCCTGGTGACGCCCGCACGCGCGAGTTCTCCCGGCGTGAAGTTCGATCCATCGCCGCAGTTCGAGGGATCGCTCTGGCAGATCGTCACTGAGCGGCCGGCACATCTCCTCGACCCCCGCTATGCGAGTTGGTCCGCGGCGCTGCTGGCCGCACTCGATGACGGGCTCGACGAGCTCGAAGCGAGCTGCGGTCAGATCGAAGACTGCACCTGGGGCCAGCGCAATCGCCTGACGATGGGCCATCCCATCGGCGGCGCCTTGCCGATCCTGTCGCGGTGGCTCGACATGCCGGCCGTACCGCTGCCGGGCGACAGCGACATGCCGCGGGTCCAGTCACCGCAGTTCGGTGCTTCGGAGCGGTTCGCCGTGTCGCCCGGTGACGAAGCGCAGGGCTATTTTCAGATGCCAGGCGGACAAAGCGGCCATCCGCTGTCGCCCTTCTATCGCGCCGGCCATGAGGCCTGGGTGCGCGGGGAACTGAGCCCCTTCCTGCCGGGACCAGCGCAGTACGTGCTGCGACTCGAGAGGCGGGCGCCGCCCTGAGCTTTGTTGCAGCGCGGCAAGTGCGGTAGGCTGGTGCTTCATTCCTGATCCGATCGAGAGGCCGATTCCACCATGCCCGGAAAATTCGCTGGCACCGACCGCTACGTCGCGACCGACGACCTGATGATGGCGGTCAACGCTGCGGTCACGCTCGGCCGCCCGCTGCTCGTCAAGGGCGAGCCGGGCACCGGCAAGACACAACTCGCAGAAGAGGTTGCGCGTGCGCTCGACCTGCCGCTGCTGCGCTGGCACATCAAGTCGACGACCAAGGCGCAGCACGGTCTTTATGAGTACGACGCGGTGTCGCGGCTGCGCGATTCACAGCTCGGCGATCCGAAGGTCGCCGACATCGCGAACTACATCGTGCGGGGCACTCTGTGGGAAGCGTTCGAGCATGAGCGCCAGCCTGTGGTGCTGATCGACGAGATCGACAAGGCGGACATCGAGTTTCCTAACGATCTCTTGCTCGAGCTCGACCGGATGGAATTCTTCGTCTACGAGACCCGCCAATGGGTGAAGGCACGCAGGCGGCCGGTCGTGATCATCACGAGCAACAACGAAAAGGAGCTGCCGGACGCCTTCCTGCGCCGGTGTTTCTTCCATTACATCCGTTTCCCCGACACCGCGACGATGGAGCGCATCGTCGAAGTTCATTACCCGGGGCTGCGCAAGGATCTGCTGTCGGCAGCGCTCGGCGCGTTCTTCCGGGTACGGGAAGTGCCGGGCCTCAAGAAGAAACCGTCGACGTCGGAGCTGCTCGACTGGATCAAGCTGCTCGTCGCCGAGGATGTTCCGCCCGAGGCGCTGCGTTCGGACGACCCGAAGCAGACGATCCCACCGCTCTACGGTGCGCTCCTGAAGAATGAGCAGGACGTGCACCTGTTCGAGCAGCTCGTGTTCCTGCACCGGAGGCAGGGGAGGCAATGATACAGGCTGGCGGCTGGAGGCTGGAGGCTGGAGGGCGGAACGTAAGGCTCCCTTCTTTGGCCTCGAACCCCAAGTCTCCAGCCCCCAGCCCCAAGCCGCAACGCCAGTGCTGATCCCCTTCTTCTTCCAGCTGCGCACCGCCGGGGTGCCGGTCTCGATCACCGAGTACCTGACGCTGCTCGAGGCGCTGTCTGCCGGGGTTGTCGATGCGAGCGCGGAGGATTTCTACTTCCTGTCGCGTTCGGCGCTCGTGAAGGACGAGAAGCACTTCGACCGATTCGACCGCGTCTTTGCCGAGTTCTTTCGCGGCGCCGAACGGCTGTTCGGTGATCCCAAGCAGCCGATCCCGGAGGAATGGCTGCGCAAGCTCGCCGAGCGTCTGCTGACGGACGAAGAGAAGGCGAAGATCGAGGCCCTGGGAGGCTGGGACGAGTTGATGCGGACGCTGCAGCAACGATTGCGCGAGCAGCAGGGGCGTCATCAAGGGGGCAACAAGTGGATCGGGACGGCCGGTACGTCGCCTTTTGGTGCGTATGGCTACAATCCGGAGGGCATCCGGATCGGGCAGGAGGGTTCGCGCCATCGCCGCGCCGTGAAAGTCTGGGATCGGCGCGAGTACCGCAACCTCGACGACTCGGTAGAGCTCGGCACGCGCAACATCAAGCTCGCGTTACGGAAGCTGCGCCGCTTTGCGCGCGAGGGCGCGGCCGAGCAGCTCGATCTCGATGACACGATCCGCTCGACGGCTCGCAACGCCGGCCTGCTGGATCTCAGGTTCGTGCCGGAGCGGCACAACGCGGTCAAGGTGCTGCTGTTCCTCGACATCGGCGGGTCGATGGACGACCACGTGCGGGTCTGCGAGGAACTCTTCTCGGCGGCACGCAGCGAGTTCAAGCACCTCGAGTATTTTTACTTCCACAATTTCGTCTATGAGGCGGTCTGGAAGGACAATCGCCGCCGGCATGCCGAAAAGCTGTCGACGTTCGAGCTGATGCGCACGTACGGCCATGACTACCGGGCGGTGTTCGTCGGCGACGCGACCATGAGTCCGTACGAGATCCTGCAGCCGGGCGGCAGCGTCGAGCATTGGAACGAGGAATCCGGCGCCGTCTGGATACGCCGTGTGTTATCGAACTGGCCGCGGCACGTCTGGCTTAACCCAGAGCCCCAGCGTCGCTGGGACTACGTCCCGTCGATCGGCCTCACGCGCGAGCTGTTCGAAGACCGGATGTTCCCGCTGACACTGGCGGGCCTCGACCGAGCGATCAAGGCCCTGTCCTGAACGAGGCCAGTCAACCAGGCCCTAACCCGCGCTCTTTGCCTTCAGCGCCTTGATGTCGGCCAGCACTACCTCGGAGTGACCTTCCGGGTCGACGTCCGGATAGTGTTTCGCGATCCGACCTTCGGGATCGATCAGGAAGGTGTCGCGCTTGGCCGCTTCCATCACGCCGAAGAACTTCTTCAACACGCCGTATTGCGTCGCGGTCTGCTTCTTCGGATCCGCGAGCAACGTGAACGGCAGGCCGTGCTCTTCGGCGAACTTCTTGTGCGACTCGACGTCGTCGACGCTGATGCCGAGGATCACCGCATCCTCCTTGCGGAACGCAAAGATGTTGTCGCGGAATCCGCAGGCCTGCGTCGTGCAGCCCGGCGTGTTGTCCTTCGGGTAGAAATACACGGCGACCCATTTGCCGCGGTAGTCCTCGAGCGCATGCCACTCGCCGTTCTGGTCCTGCAACCGGAATTCCGGCGCCATCGTGCCGACGGCCGGCTGCTCTGCCCAGGCGAGCCCCGCGACGAGCGCTGCGGCCGCAACGGTAACCGTGAACTTAATGGCTCTGAACATCTGCTTCTCCACTGACTGAGACCCAGCTCGCGCAATCGACGAAATCCGCTGTGCCATACTAAGCGCGACTGATTCGCAAATACCAGCTACGTTCGTGATGGTTTTCCGGCCGTGACGGAGCAATCCCAGCCCCACGCGCAAACGCCGAAGATCGGTCTGATCCTGCCCGGCGGCGGCGCCCGCGCCGCCTATCAAATCGGTGTCCTCAGAGCAGTCGCCGAGCTGCTCCCGCCTCGGGCGCCATCACCGTTTCAGATCATCAGCGGCACGTCGGCCGGCGCGATCAATGCAACCGGCCTTGCCTGCAGCGCAGATCGATTCCGCGCTGCGGTAGCCAGCCTCGATCGCGTCTGGCGCGACTTTCACGTCGACCAGGTGTACCGCGCCGACAAGATCAGCATGCTGCGATCCGGGCTGCAGTACTTTCTCGCACTTGCGTCCGGAGGCTGGCTGCTGCCGCCGCCACGCTCGCTGTTCGACAACGAACCGCTGCGCACGTTGCTGGCCAGGCACATCGCCTTCGACGGCATTGCAGCCTCGATCGCCGCCGGGGCGCTCGAGGCGCTGGTCGTTTCTGCATCGGGCTACACGAGCGCTCGCTCCGTCGCATTCTTCGAGTCGAGCACCGTGACGGATGCGTGGGCCCGCGCCCGCCGCGCCGGTCAGCCTGCACGCATCTCGCTCGATCATCTGATGGCGAGCGTCGCGGTGCCGTTCCTGTTCCCGCCGGTCGCAATGGCCCGAGAATATTACGGCGACGGCTCGATGCGTCAGGCGACCCCGTTCAGCCCGGCGATCCATCTCGGTGCGGATCGCCTGCTCGTGATCGGCACGCGCGACAAGCCGCAGGGCAATGGCACGGAAGGGGCCGCATCACCGAGCTTCGGTCAGATCTTCGGCTACATGCTCGATGCGCTCTTCATGGACGGCCTGTATACGGACCTCGAGCGCATCCAGCAGGTCAATGCATTGGTCGCACATTGCGGCGGCGAGTTGCCCGTCGCGGACGGGCGCACGCTGCGGCACATCGATCTGATGGTGATCCTGCCGAGCCGCGATGTGGCGGCACTCGCGCGGGAACACACGATGGCGTTCCCGCGCACGCTGCGGGTACTCCTGCGGACCATGGGCGCGTTCAATCGTGGCGGTGCGCAATTGATGAGCTATCTGATGTTCGAAGCCGCCTACACTCGGGAGTTGATCGCGCTCGGTTACGATGACGCGATGGCACGGGCACCCGAACTCGCTGCATTCCTGCGCGGCGAACGTCTCGCGTCGACTGGCGCGACGGCGTTGTTGCACGCGCTGGCGGGGGCGTAACCGAGAAGCCTTAAAGCAGGAAGATCGACCCGAGCCCGAGCAGCGCGGCGAACCCGATCACGTCCGTGATCGTGGTCAGTATGACCCCCCCGGCGAGAGCCGGGTCGATCTGCATCCGCTTCAGCATGAGCGGCACCAGCACGCCGGCCAACGCAGCCACCAGCAGGTTGACGAGCAGCGCTGCGAAGATGATCGCGGCGATCGTCCATGTGCGAAACCACAGGAACGCGACCGCCGCGACCAGAGTCGCCCACGCGATACCGTTCAGTAGCGCGATCATGGTTTCCTTGCCGAGCAGCCACCGGGCATTCGAGCGCTCGACCTGACCGAGCGCGAGCCCGCGAACCATCAGCGTCAGGGTCTGCGTACCTGCGATTCCTCCCATGCTGGCGACGACCGGCATGAGCACCGCGAGCGCCACTACTTCGGCAATCGTCGCTTCGAACAGGCCGACCACCCATGACGCGACGAAGGCGGTCAGCAGATTCACGAACAGCCATACACCGCGCCGGCGCGCCGAGGGCAGAATCTTGCCGAACAGGTCTTCGTCTTCCGCGAGGCCGCCCATGCTCATCACCGAGTGATCGGCTTCCTCGCGGATCACGTCGACGACGTCGTCGATCGTGATGCGGCCGACCAGTCGGCCTTCTCGAGTGACGACCGGTGCCGACACGAGGTCGCGATCCTCGAACAGGTGCGCCACTTCGTGCGCCGCGGTTTCCGGCGCAATGTCCTCGACCGACGTATCCATGACCTCGCCGACCGTCAACTCCGGATCCTCAGTCAGCAGCCGCGAAAGTTCGACGGCACCCAGGTAGCGGTCATGGCGATTCACGACGAACAGCTGGTCAGTGCGGTCCGGCAGCTCGCGACGCCGGCGCAGGTAACGCAGGACGACCTCCAGCGTGACGTCCGGCCGGACGCTGACGGCGTCCGTGTTCATCAGACCGCCGGCGCTGTCTTCCGGAAACGCGAGCACGGACGCGAGTCGTTCGCGGTCCTGCGCATCCATCGAACGCAGAACCTGCTGATTTACCGCCTCGGGCAGGTCGCCGATCACGTCCGCGAGATCGTCGAGCTCCATCCCCTCGGTCGCCGCAATCAGCTCCTCGGCGTCCATGCCGCTGATCAGCTCGGCACGGATCTCGTCCGAGAGCTCGAGCAACACATCTCCCTCGAGCTCGGGATCGACGAATTCCCAGACGATCTCGCGTTTGGCCGGAGGCAGAGATTCGAGCAGCGTCGCGATTTCCGCCGGATGCAGCGAATTCACCATGCGGTGCGCATGGCGCATCGTGCCTCGCTCGAGCGCAGCGCGCAGGGCGGCGAGCTGGCTGATTCTGGGCGGGTCGATCTCCGCGCTCATGACTCCGGGATCCGCGACTGTATTCAAGGTACGACGGGCACCCGGCAGCGGTGTGCCGGCGCCCGCGATGCGAGCACGGCGCTCCACAGATGAGCCGGATCAGACTGGCGCGAAGTTTAGCGAGGCGTTCCGGCAGGGTCCATGCGAGCGACGGCGACTCAGCGTGGCGCGGCACCGAGCGCCTGATGACGTGTCAGCACGTGTGCGTGCTTCCCGGCGAAATGAGCGGCCAGTCGCTCGACCAGATAGACTGAACGATGCTGACCGCCGGTGCAGCCGATCGCGACCGTCAGATAGCTGCGATTGGTCTGCTGCAGCTCCGGGATCCACCGTTCGAGGAAACGCGTGATGTCCTGCAGCATGTGCTGAACCGATGCATGCTTCTCGAGGAACTCCACTACGGCATGGTCGCGACCCGTGAGACGGGAGAGTCCGGGTTCCCAGTAGGGATTCGGCAGACTGCGCACGTCGAACACGAAATCCGCATCCCCTGGCAGTCCGTGACGATACGCAAACGATTCGAACAGGATCGAGAGGCGGCGCTCTGGCCGCTCGCCGAGCCGTTGTCGCACGAGCTCCCGCAGCTCGTGCACACTCGAGTTCGAGGTGTCGATCACGAGATCCGCCGCATCGGCGATCGGCTCGAGCAGTCGGCGCTCGGTGGCGATCGCCTCGGCAAGACTCGCGCCGGTACGCGATAACGGGTGGCGACGGCGGGTCTCGCTATAGCGCTTGAGCAGCACCTCGTCGTCGGCACGCAGAAAAACCACGTCGCAATGGAGTCCGTCGCGGCGTAACTCTGCAACCAGCTGAGGCACGGAGGCCACGTCTTTCGGCCGGTTGCGAGCGTCGACGCCGACCGCGGTGAGGCTGTATGTCGGCTCACCTGAATGAACGGTGTGCTCGACGAAGGTCGGCAGCAGCCCGGCCGGCAGATTGTCGATGCAGTAGTAGTCGAGGTCCTCGAGCATGTGCAGCGCCACGCTCTTGCCCGATCCTGAAAGGCCACTGATGACGATCAGACGCATGCGACTAGCGTACAGGCCCGGCGCCCGGCATCACAGGGGCGCGACGGCGGTGCGCACGGTCCAAGACGAACGAGCCCCGCCGAAGCGGGGCTCGTCCGTCAGGTCGATCGAAAAAGGGTCACACGAAGCCGTGCTTCTGCGCCTCGATCGCGTGGTGATCACGGGTCTTCTCGTTGTACTTCTTGACACGCCTGTCGAGCTTGTCGGCGAGGGCGTCGATCGCGGCGTACATGTCTTCATCCACTGCATCCGCATAAATCTTCCGGCCCGAGAGGAACACTGTGGCTTCCGCCTTGTGGCGCAGCTTCTCCACCGTGAGGATGCAGTGCACGTCGATCACGCGGTCCGTGTGTCGCATGATGCGGTCCAGCTTCTTCTCGACGTAATCCCTCAATGCGGCGGTGATATCCACATGGTGTCCCGTCAGATTCAGTTGCATTTCCGCCTCCTTCGTTGTTACAGCGGCTGCCAGATCACAAGCTCATCATTTCAGCGTCCCTGAGTGCGCTTGCGGTCGCTCGAGGACGATATTCCGAGCGCTTCGCGGTACTTCGCAACCGTCCGCCGCGCGACCTGAATACCCTCCTCAGAAAGAATTTCGGCGATCTTCGCGTCCGACATCGGCTTGGCCGGATTCTCGGCGGCGATCAGCTTACGGATCTTCGCGCGGATCGCGGTCGAAGACATCTCCGAGCCGTCGCTCGCCGACACGTGACTCGAGAAGAAGTACCGCAGCTCGAACACGCCTCTCGGCGTATGCATGTACTTGCCGGTCGTGACACGGGAGATCGTCGACTCGTGCATTTCGATGGTTTCCGCGACGTCGCGCAGGATCATCGGCTGCATGTACTCCTCGCCCTGGTCGAGGAAGCCTGACTGGCGATCGACGATGCAACGTGCCACTTTGAGCAGCGTGTCGTTGCGGATCTCGAGGCTCCGGATCAGCCAGCGAGCCTCCTGGAGCTGCGCGCGTAGTGCGGCATGGTCCGAGGCGCGCCCGAGAAGACCTGCGTAGCTCTGGTTGACGCGGATGCGCGGAATACTCGACGGATTGATGTCGACGATCCAGCCGCGTTCGGTCCGTCGCACGAAGACATCCGGCACCACGTACTCCGGCGTCGACGACTGGACGACGGATCCGGGCCGTGGATGGCAGGAGCGTACGAGGGCGAGCGCATGCTCGAGTTCACGTTCGTCCACGTGTAATTGCCGGCGCAGCAGCGAGTACTGCTGATCCGCCACCAACGTCAGGTGGTCTCTTGCAATCGCGAGCGCTGTTGCGAGGCCGGGTGTGGCCGGATCGATCTGACGCAGTTGCAGTGCGAGGCACTCAGCGACCGAGCGGGCGCCGACGCCGGCGGGATCCATCGCCTGCACGTGCTCGAGCACGCGCTCGATCGCCGGCGTGTCTGCCTCGACTTCGGGCAACAGATTTGCACCGACCTCCTCCAGCGACTCGGTCAGGTAACCGTCGTCGTTGATCGCGTCGATGATCGCGGCCCCGATCCGCCGATCCATTTCGCCGAGGCGGGACATCTCGAGCTGCCACAACAGATGGTCATGCAACGTTTCGTGACGGGAGTCGGCGAATTCCTGCTGGCGGTCGTCGCCGGACCAGGTACTCTCGGCGGGACCCGTAATCTGGTTTTCGGCCCACGGATCGTCGGGTTCGCCCGATCCCCCTTGCTCGCCTTCGCTTGCCGATGCCGCGGCTTCGTTCGAGTCGCTGGCTTCGTACGCGAGCTCGATCGGTTCGGCCGCATCGAGCACCGCACCTTCGTCCTCGGCCTCGAGCATCACGTTGGTCTCGAGTGCCTCGCGGATCTGCGCCTGCAACTCGAGAATGGGCAACTGCAGCAAGCGGATCGCCTGCTGCAGTTGCGGCGTCATCGTGAGCTGTTGACCGAGTTTGAGCTGCAGCGCTGGCTTGAGCATCGTCTCGCGACCGGAGGAGGCCACCCCGCGGCGGATCCTGGACCGGCACATGCCCGGACCGGACCGGGCGGGCCGTTGCGCCTTACAGGCGGAAATCCTGGCCCAAGTACACCTCACGGACTTGGGAGTTGGCAAGGACCTCTTCCGCAGATCCCGAGGCAATAATCGAACCTTCACTCACGATGTAGGCGCGGCCGCAAATGCCAAGTGTTTCACGGACATTGTGGTCCGTGATCAGTACGCCGATGCCGCGCGACGAGAGGTGCCGGATGATTCGTTGGATATCGAGCACCGATATCGGGTCGACACCCGCGAACGGCTCATCGAGCAGCATGAAGCGCGGCGCGGCGGCCAGCGCCCGCGCGATTTCCACCCGACGTCTTTCCCCGCCCGACAGGCTCTGACCCACGCTGTTGCGTATGTGCCCGATGTGCAGTTCGTCGAGCAGCCGTTCGAGTTCTGGACCCCGCTCCCGACGTGGCAAGTCCGGGCGGATCTCGAGAATCGCGCGGATGTTGTCTTCTACCGACAGCCGGCGGAACACGGAGGCTTCCTGCGGCAGATAACCTACACCGGCCTGAGCGCGTCGGTGCATCGGCAGACGCGTGAGATCGCGACCGTCGAGCTCGATTCTGCCGGCGTCGCTCGGAACGAGGCCCACGATCATGTAGAAGGCCGTAGTCTTGCCGGCACCGTTCGGACCGAGCAGACCGACGACCTCGCCGCTCGCAACCTCCAGAGAGAGATCCTTGACGACCTGGCGCGAGCGATAGCCCTTGGCGAGTCCCGACGCCGACAGCCGACTCATTGGGCCGTACCCGGCGCCGGCTGCGGCGGCGTCGGCTTGTCGTCGGGAGGTGTCGTGCGCGAGCGCGGATTGATCGTGATGCTGACGCCCCCGTCGTCCTGTTCGCCGGGATTCGCGAGTACGCGCTCCTCGAGGATGTTGTAAACGAGCGTCTGGCCACGAATCTCGCTCTTGCCGTCGCTGAGCCAGGCCTGGTTCGCGAGGCGCACGGTCCCCTTGGCAATGTCGTACTCGATCGTGCCGGCCCGACCTTCCGCGAGCTGGCCGGTCTCGAGCTGTCGCTGCTCGAAAGTCGCCGGGGTGCCGACGATCCGGGCGTTCGCGATCTGATTGTGCGCGAATTGCACGGTGGCCGTGTCCGAATCGAGCGAGCCATTCGGCATTTCGATATGGACTTCACCGCGGAAGTCCCACTGGCTGTTCTCGAAGTTGAGCCCGGTCGCCGTCGCCTCTTCAGCCGCCACGGTGATCTCGCCCTGAGTGATGCGCACCTTGCGGAACACGAGCACGTTATTGCGGTAGTCGAAATCCGAGGAGGCCGCGTCGAGCGAGATCGGCGCGTCCCGGTCTGGGAGCTGTGCGGCGGCGGCGGCGCTGGTCGTGCAGATCGCCGTGATGAGCAGGATACGGAGCATGTCACTCGAGCACGAAACGACCATTGACGTTCGATTCCAGTTCTACGCGATTCTCCTCGAGGTCGGCGATCATTCCACGAGCGTGCACGCGGTGTCCGGAGACCTCGATGCTGACGGGTGCGGCCGTTGATGCAACGGAGGACCTGGTATCGATGCTGAGCGTGTCCGTGTGGATCACCGCGGCGTGTGGCTGGTCCTCCGACTCGAGAGTCACGTCACCGGAGAACGTGATCGTCGTCGAGCCGGCTGGAACGATGCCTGCGTCTGCGGTGAGACGCCAGCGCTGTTCTCTGAGCGCCAGATAATCCACCTGCACGTTGGTGAGCGCGATGCTGTTGTCCTCCGGGATCTGCTCGATGCGCTCCGCGGCGAGTCGTACGCCGGGCGTACCCTCTGCGGTCATGTCGGTGACGATCGCATTCTCGAGGTAGTAACCCGGTTGAGTCCGCTGCGTCCCGGGGGTCAGACCCACGTCGTCGGGCTGCCCGACGAAGATGCCGTAACTGACGACGACTGCTGCGAGCAGCGCGGTCAGAGAAATCCACCGCCAGCTCATCGGGCCCCCCTGCGCGCTGCAAGCAGCAGATCGCAGACCTCGCGCACTGCACCGCAGCCGCCGGCGGCGCGAGTGACGTAATGGGCCGCGGCGCGCGCGTCCTCGTGCGCGTCCGCGACCGCGATCGCGAAGCCGGCACGCTCGAGCAACGGAACGTCCGGTGTGTCGTCGCCGACGCAGCCTACCATGCCGGGTTCGATATCGAGCCGGCGCAGCAGTTCCTCGAAGGCCGCGAGTTTGTCGGCGATGCCCTGCTCGAGCAGCCGGACACCCAGTTCACCCATGCGTCTCGTGACCGCCTCGGAGCGCCGGCCGCTGATCACCGCCACTTCGATGCCTGCGCGACGCACTGCCACCAAGCCGTAGCCGTCACGCACGTGGAAGCATTTGATCTCATCACCGGCTGCCGGCAGAACGATTCTGCCATCGGTCAGGACGCCGTCGACGTCGAGGACCAGGAGCCGCACCGCACGCGCGCGCGCTTCGATGTCCATGTCCGCGGGCCTCACATGACACCTGCTCGTAGCAGATCGTGGACGTTGAGTGCGCCCACGAGCTGGCCCGCGTCATCGACGACGGGCAGCGCGGTGATGCGATACGTTTCCATGATGTGTACCGCCTCCGCGGCCAGCATTCGCGGTCGGGCAGTTTTCGGGTCGGCGGTCATCACGTCGCACATCCGGGTGCGGTGCAGGTCCGTCTGGCCATCGAGCGCGCGCCGCAGATCTCCGTCGGTGAACACGCCGATCACGCGACGTCCGTCTTCGACGATCGTCGTCATGCCGAGTCCCTTGCGGCTCATCTCCAGCAGACCGTCACGCAACAGCGTTGCGGGGGTGACCATGGGCAGGTCTTCGCCGGTGCGCATCACGTCCTCGACGTGCAGCAGCAGTCGGCGGCCGAGTGAGCCGCCAGGGTGCGACCTTGCGAAATCCTCTTCGGTGAAACCACGCGCCTCGAGCACCGCGACTGCCAATGCATCGCCCATCGCGAGTGTCGCCGTCGTGCTCGCCGTCGGCGCGAGGTTCAGCGGACACGCTTCGAGCGGTACGCTGATGTCGAGCCACACGGCCGCAGCGCGACCGAGCGTCGAGTCGGCGCGGCCGGTGAGCGCGATCAGCGGCACGTTGAGCCGCTTGATGATCGGCAGGATCGTCACGAGCTCGTCGGTCTCACCGGAATTCGAGATCGCGAGCACGACGTCGCGAGCCGTGATCATGCCGACGTCGCCGTGGCTCGCTTCCGCCGGGTGCACGAAGAACGCGGGCGTGCCGGTGCTCGCCAGCGTCGCGGCGATCTTGCCGCCGACGTGGCCCGACTTGCCCATGCCGCTGACGACGACACGGCCGTCACATGCGAGCAGCAGGCGGCACGCTTCGACGAAGGCAGCTGCGAGCCGCGGCGCAAGAGCCGAGATCGCTGCGGCCTCGATGTCGAGCACGTTGCGGGCGCGTCGCAGCACGCGATCGGGGTCGAGACCGGAGCTCATGTTCGCGATCCTGGCGGCAGGCCTGCCAAAAAACGCCTGACATCATAGCGCGCTCCGGCCGCGCCGATTCCGGGCCACCGCGTTTTCTTTTAACATGCGGTTTCGATCCCGCCCTCGTGTCCGGCCGGTTCGGCCGGTGACACATCCGATCGCAAGAGAGCCGCCCCATGAATGCCAGAGACGTCGAACAGTTGATCGTGAGCGGACTGCCGGGAGCACGTGCGCGCGTCGAATCCGACGACGACACGCACTTCGCGGCGATCGTCGTCGCGGAAGCCTTTGCAGGCAAGCGCATGATCCAGCGTCACCAGATGGTTTACGCGACCCTCGGTGCCCGGATGGGGCGCGAGATCCACGCGCTCAGCATCCAGGCGCTGACGCCTGCTGAGCACGAGGCCGCCGGGACGGCGAGCTGACGGCCGGAGCACAACGACGTGGATCGACTGCAGATCGACGGAGGTCAGCGTCTCGAGGGCGAAGTGCGCATCTCCGGCGCCAAGAACGCCACGCTGCCGATACTCGCGGGAACGCTGCTCGCCGATGGGCCGGTGACCGTCGGCAACGTGCCGCATCTGCGGGATGTCACCACGTCGATCGAGCTGCTCGGACGCATGGGCGTCAGTGTGACCGTCGACGAGAAGATGCGCATCGAGGTCGATCCGACGACGATCAAAGAGTTCTTCGCCCCCTACGATCTCGTGCGTACGATGCGGGCATCGATTCTGGTGCTCGGCCCGCTGGTCGCGCGCTTCGGACAGGCGGACGTGTCATTGCCCGGCGGCTGTGCGATCGGCGCCCGCCCGGTGAACATCCACGTTGCCGGGTTACAGGCGATGGGCGCGGACATTCACATCGAGAATGGCTATATCCGCGCACGCGCTGATCGCTTGCGGGGCGCACGCCTCGTGCTTGATACGGTGACCGTGACCGGCACCGAGAACCTGATGATGGCGGCCGCGCTCGCGGACGGCGAGACGATCATCGAGAACGCAGCGCGGGAGCCGGAGGTCGTCGATCTGGCAGATTTCCTGAACGCGATGGGCGGGAGGGTGCAGGGCGCAGGCACTGACCGTATCGTGATCGAAGGAGTGAAGCGGCTGCACGGAACGTCCTACGACGTGCTGCCGGATCGGATCGAGACGGGCACGTATCTGGTCGCTGGTGCGATCACCGGCGGACACGTGCGGCTGCGCAATACGCGTCCGGAGCACCTCGATGCGGTCACCGCGAAACTCGAGGAGGCCGGCGCGCGACTCTCCATCACAGCCGATACGATCGAGCTCGACATGGAGGGTCGGCGGCCGCATGCGGTGGACGTGCGGACCGCGCCGTATCCGGCCTTCCCGACCGACATGCAGGCGCAGTTCGCCGCGCTCAATACGGTCGCGGACGGCGTTGGGACCGTGATCGAAACGATCTTCGAGAACCGCTTCATGCACATGCTCGAGATGCGGCGCATGGGTGCGGAGATCCGGCTCGAAGGCAACACGGCGATCATCCGCGGCGTCGAACAGCTGACCGCAGCGCCCGTTATGGCGACCGATTTGCGTGCGTCGGCAAGCCTCGTGCTCGCCGGACTGGTGGCGGCCGGTACGACCGAAGTCCACCGGATCTATCACATCGACCGCGGCTACGAATGCATCGAGGAGAAGCTGCGCCAGCTTGGCGCGCGGATCCGCCGAGTGCCGTCTTAGCGAACTACCGTCAACTCCGGTGTCAACCGCGCGGCGAGGGACGCTCCTCGACGGTCACGCTGAGGTCGATTGCGGCCCGCTCGCGGATCCCCTGCACGCGAACTTCGCTGCCTGGGGCCGTGCCCGCGACTCGGTTCAGCGCCTCACGTGCAGTGCGGATCGGCTGACCGTCGAGATGCGTGATCACGTCCCCCGCGCGCAGGCCGCCGCGGTAGGCGGGTCCGTCCGGATACACGTCTGCCAGCACGATGCCCACCGGTGGGTCGATGCCGAGCGCCGCGGCGCTATCGCGGGGCAGTTCGCGCGGCACGACGCCGAACCAGCCGCGGCGTACGCGGCCGTGCTCGAGCACTTGCGCGATGACCCCGCGCACCAGGTTGACCGGAATCGCGAAGCCGATCCCCTCGATGCCCAAGGTGCGGCCGAGGATCGCGGTATTGATGCCGATGAGCTCGCCGCGCGTATTCACGAGCGCGCCGCCTGAATTGCCCAGATTGATCGCTGCGTCCGTCTGAATGAAGTCGGCAAACGTGGCACTGCCGATCTGGCCCCGGCCAGTCGCGCTGACGATCCCTTGAGTCACGGTCTGCGTGAGCCCGAGAGGGTTGCCGATGGCCAGCACGACATCGCCGACGCGCAGCTCGTCGGAGCGGCCGAGCGGCATCACGGGCAGATCCTCGAGCGCAACCCGCATCAATGCGAGGTCGGTTTCGGGATCGACGCCGACGATCTGCGGGACCGCAACGCGCCCGTCGCTCAGCTGCACGCGGATCTCGTGCGCGCCGTCGATCACGTGATAATTCGTCACGACGAGCCCCGAGACATCGACGATGACGCCGGAGCCGAGACTCGCCTCGGCGCGTGGCCCCCACTCCTCGGCAAGCAGTCGGTCGAACTGCGACGGCTCGGGTCTTATCGAGACCTGGCGCGCCGTGTAGACGTTCACGACCGCGGGCCCGGAGGCACTGACGGCGTTCGCGAACGACGTCGCCGCCTCCGCGAGGGGCGGCGGTGCAGCCACTGGCGGTCGACGCGCCGCGAGCAGTTCAGGCCACAGGAAAACGATCACGAACGCCGCGGCGAGGCCGGCGATGACCCACTTGCTGAGGAACTCCAATGTCTTTCGGGCAGCCGTCATGGCGGGGGGTGCTTAAACCGCACCGGGTGAGTCCCAACTGGATGGACCGAGTGGGCGTGGCACCACAGGGCAAAATTTGATGTGTGTATAATGCGCAATTCCGTGAACCTTTGAAACCGGGCCCCGCAGTCTGCGACGTCGCCACCCGAGCAGGGAGACGACGAGCGTCGCTGCGTTCAGGTCAACGGCAAGCAGCTTCTCGAAGGAGTACCTGTTGGATGAGCGTAGCAGCCGAACGCGTTGACGGGGGACGGCGGCGTTTTCTCCTCGTGGCCACCGCTGTGACGGGCGCTGTCGGCGCCGGACTCGCGGCCATTCCGTTCCTCGCCTCCTGGCGCCCGAGTGCACGCGCCCAGGCGCTCGGCGCACCGGTCGAGGTCGACGTCAGCAAGCTCGAACCCGGTCAGCTCGTCAAGGTCGAATGGCGCGGCAAGGCGATCTATGTCGTGCACCGCACGCCCGCAATGCTCGAGCAGCTCGAACGCGATGCCGAGCTGCTGCGCGATCCCGACTCGACCGAATCGGAGCAGCCCGATTTCGCGGCGAACGCGGCACGCGCCCTGAAACCCGAATACCTCGTCGTCGTCGGGGTCTGCACGCATCTCGGCTGCGCGCCGCTCGCGCGCTTGGAGGCCGATGACGCGGAGCTTGGGGCGGGCTGGCCCGGCGGCTTCTATTGTCCGTGTCACGGCTCGAAGTTCGATCTCTCCGGTCGCGTGTTCAAGGACGTGCCGGCGCCGACCAACCTGACGGTACCGCCTTACCAATTCCTCGCCGACAACCGCATTCTGATCGGGTCGGAAACTGGAGCTGCGTGATGAGCACTGCGGAGCACGACGTCTACGGCCGCGCCGGGTCGAGGCTGAAGGCCCTCGGGGCATGGATCGATCACCGCTTCCCCATGACGAAGATGTGGAAGGAGCACGCCTCCGAATACTACGCTCCGAAGAACTTCGACTTCTGGTACTACTTCGGCGCGTTCTCGCTGATCGTGCTGGTGATTCAGATCGTCACCGGCATCTTCCTGACGATGAGCTACAAGCCGTCCGCCGCCGATGCGTTCGCGTCGGTCGAGTACATCATGCGGGACGTCGATTGGGGCTGGCTGATCCGCTACATGCACTCGACCGGTGCGTCGGCGTTCTTCGTGGTCGTGTACCTGCACATGTTCCGCGGACTGCTCTACGGCTCGTACAAGAACCCGCGTGAGTTGATCTGGATCTTCGGCACGTTGATCTATCTCTGCCTGATGGCGGAGGCGTTCTTCGGCTACCTGCTGCCATGGGGCAACATGTCCTACTGGGGCGCGCAGGTGATCGTGTCCCTGTTCGGTGCGATTCCGTTCGCTGGCGAAGCACTCGTCGAGTGGATCCGCGGCGATTACTACATTTCCGACATCACGCTGAACCGGTTCTTCGCGCTGCACGTCGTCGCGCTGCCGCTCGCGCTCGTCTTCCTGGTCATCGCCCATATCCTCGCGCTGCACGAGGTCGGCTCGAACAACCCCGACGGCGTCGAGATCAAGAAGCTGAAAGGCCCGGACGGCAAACCCCTCGACGGCATCCCGTTCCATCCCTACTACACCGTGAAAGACCTGGCTGGGTTCGCGGTGTTCGCGATGGTCTTTGCAGCGATCATGTTCTTCGCACCCGAGATGGGCGGCTATTTCCTCGAGCACGCGAACTTCGATCCGGCCAATCCGCTGCAGACGCCGGAGCACATCGCGCCGGTCTGGTACTTCACGCCGTTCTACGCGA
>Ga0268386_10000915_pt1 | contig 19659 bp, 19 predicted proteins | sample RVTome_15_FD_200260 | JGI IMG/M metagenome (GOLD analysis project Ga0268386, IMG submission 200260) | Soil microbial communities from uranium-contaminated site in the Upper Colorado River Basin, Wyoming, United States - RVT150D86... ...
GGCTTTCTACCGCACCGTGCGCGAGCGCTACACGGTTCGGATGCCCGCGGACGCGGCGGCGCTTCCCGCACCGGTCGCATCGGGCGGCCGATGATGCGGTGCATACTGTTCGGATTGCTGGCTTGCCTGATCGCGGCGAACGCCGCCGCAGACGTCTTCCGCCCGGCGTATCTGGAGTTGCGCGAAGCCGGCAACGGCGAATACGACGTGCTCTGGAAAGTCCCGGTACTCGGCGACGACATGCGCCTGTCGGCGTACGTGGTGTTCCCGGAGACGACGGAACGTGTGACCGAACCGCGCGTAGTGACCAGCGGCGGCGCATGGATCGAGCGCTGGCGCGTGCGGCACGAAGGCGGACTCGTGCGGCGGACTATCGAGATCCAGGGCAATGCGGTTGGCGTCACCGACGTGATCGCGCGGGTGGAACGGCTAGACGGCACGAGCCAGGTCGAGCGCCTGCAACCGGGTGCGCCGCGCTTCGAAGTTCTACCGCCGACCGGCACCGTGGAAGTCGCGTGGTCCTAGCTGGTGCTTGGAGTCGAACATATCCTCGCCGGCATCGATCATCTGCTGTTCGTGCTGGCGCTGCTCCTGATCGTGCGCGGGTCCCGGCGGATCGTGGCAACGATCACGGCGTTCACGATCGCGCACAGCTTGACGCTGGTCGCCGCGACGCTCGGCTGGGTGCACGTGCCGGGACCGCCCGTGGAAGCCATCATCGCGCTGTCGATCGTGTTCGTGGCGGCGGAAGTGGTGCACGAACTGCGAGGCAAGGAGGGGCTGACCGCGCGGGCGCCCTGGGTAGTGGCCTTCAGCTTCGGCCTGCTGCACGGTCTCGGCTTCGCCGGCGCGCTGGCGGAAGTCGGTCTGCCGCAAAAGGCCATCCCGGTCGCGTTCCTGACATTCAACGTGGGCGTCGAACTGGGCCAACTACTGTTCGTCGCCGTGGTTCTGCTGCTCGGTGCGGTATTCGGGCGGCTGATGGCCGCGAAGCCGGCCTGGACGACGGGCGCCGTTGCCTACGGAATTGGTGCGGTGGCCGCCTTCTGGACACTTGAACGGGTCGTGAGCTTTGGTCATGAAAGAGAGACGCGCACTTCGCCGGGAGCGACGCCTGTCGGGCCGTCCATGATTTGTCTCATCCGCTCGACGCCCGCACCGGAGCTTAGTTTAGTACCGCCGCCAGCCTGGCCTGCATCGCCACGGCGATCTGACCAGGCAAACTTAGCTGTCGTATCAGCGCCTGATAGCGACGTACGCTGAATCCCGTTTCCTTCAGCTCGATTTCAGGCAGCTTGGCAAATCGACGCTTCTTCCGCGTAGAAATATAAAACGTATCGAGAAGTGCTTTTTCCAGCGTGGCAATCCGGTAAGGTCTTGCTGACTCGCTCCATTCGACACCGTGCGCGAACATGTCAGGCTTTAACTGCAGAAAGTCAAACGTGCCTATCGTCGTACGAAGTTTGCGCGTATGGCCGGTCGTGGCAACCTGAATGCTTGCCGGAATCTGTGAGACGGCGCCATGGGCATGCAGCGCGCTCAGAAAGGAAACGTAACCTTGCTCACTGCCAATCAGGACCGGAACGCACGCCATCGCATTGAAATACGGATGCGCCGTGTTTGCCCAGACGCCGCGTGTCAGTTGAATCAGCGAACGATTGCTCTGACGAAGCCGAGCCAGACGTTTGGAAGCCGCAGCGATCGAGATATCCGCCAGGCGGGCAAAATCGCGTGTCGTAAATACAACCAGTTCCGGCAAATTGAAGAGATCGAGTTTCACGGCACGTGCAGCAGGTCACGTGCCTGACCTACCATGGCGTCCCAGGCGGCGAGGTTTCCATACTCTCGACGGTGTTCCTCATCCAGAAACTCGACTACCTGCCCGGAGAAATCATCAAAAGTGAGCGCATCGAGATTTTGCAGGGCCAATGAGCACTCTTGAGGCCCGACCGATCGCTGCAACTGGATGCCTCGCGCGAATCCTCCGCGTTGCAGGATGTCAAGATCGAACACATCACGCGCCTGTGTCACCGGCCGCCCCGCCAGTGCAAGCACCTTCTGAATCACTGCCGATTCGCCAGAATAATGCTGACAGCGAAAACTCAATCGCTGGTACCGGCGCGCAAGCTCTGTATCGATCTGATCAACCACTCTGTTTTGGCCTTCCGAATCTGCGCCGCCATAGTCGCTGAGAATGCGACGAGAGAATTCCACTTTACTCGGTAGCCGCTCGCCGCCGGAGGTGACCAACCGCACGCGGAATCGCTGCGTTGTTTGCGTATGTTTGGCCTTGGCGGGATCGTTGATCTCAATGTCGGAAATGCCGTAGGTCCGCAACGTACGGTGAAATGCGCCATCATGCAGCAGCTTGTAGCCGTTTTTCCGCAGTGTGGGGACGGCACCTCCCAGAACATCGAGATCCATGTCCTCGGAGTAGCGAGGGCTGCGGAAAAAGAAACGAAGGTTCACACCGCCCTTCAGAACAAACAGATTCGGGTCCGCCATTTTGAGCAGGCGTTCGAGAAAGCAGAAGTGAAAAACTTCGCGCAATTGGCGTCCGGAAAACATTACAGAATTATGAATCTGTAATGACATAATAGTCAATTGGAATTCATAATGAGAACGGCCTACGGACCCGCGTCGACGTTTCTTTTGCCGGAAAATTGCCGGAATCAGTCGGGAGCCGTTGTGACTTGTTGGGATAATCTGTCCACGGGCGCCTCCAGTTTATGGATTGATAACAGATACTTACAATCGCCCGAATGCCTTCGGGAGGCAGGGGCCGGAGGTTCAAATCCTCTCACCCCGACCAGGCTTCCCTTTAATTTCAATACGTTGGTGATTCATAAGTAGAGCACTGCCCATCGAGATCGGTGCTTTTGCCGGAATTTTGCCGGAATCAATTCCGGCAATTGCGGCAATTTCCAGGAAGACGTGCCGCAACCCTCCGTGCCGTGAGCGTTTTTCGCCGGTAGAGCACTGCACCTGGCAGGCAGTACCCGCGACTGCTGTACCAATCAGTTAGCCGGTAGAGCACTGCCCCTGCCGGACGGTACTCGGTTCGCACATGTAGGTGCAGCAACGTTCGATTGCAGTTGCAGCGATCTCTTCGCTATTGGTTTCCTAGTGTTGACTGTGACCGTGCCGACTCGCCAAATGAGTGATTCCTATTTCAACACCTCCTTTCCTTGAAGCATTGCAAAGTCAACAGCCTCCGACTTGCCCGCTTATGGGACGAGAGGTCGGTAGCGACTGTCTGAACGAACTAGCCGTGCCGGGCTCGGCGCATCTGCAGCGGCGTTTGCCCTGTTTGGCGGCGTAGAACTTTAGAGAAGTGGGAGGCATCGGAGAATCCGGCTCGCCGCCCGATTTCCGCTGTGGTCACGCGATCGAACAGCGGCGATTGAAGCATTCGTACGGCAAGATCGACGCGAGCTCGGATGAGCGTTGTACCGAACGTTTCGCCACTCGCCGCCAGTGCCCGATGCAGGGTTCGCTTCGATATGTTGAGCGAACTCGCAACGTCGCCTGCTTGTAGAGATCTATCTGGGCAACGTTGCTTGATCTGATCGCTTACCTGATCACGCACGGAGCGCTCGGCCGGTGTCGATACGGCGTGGCGCCCGCCCAGCTCGGTCGCAGTCAGGGCCAGTAACGCGCCGAGTTGATCGATCAGAACCGACTGCGGCAGCGGCGCTTGCACGACGAACTCTGGCGACAACTGGGCGACATAACTCGCCAGGACACGGCCCCACTGGGAATCGCGAGAAATACGCCGCCCGCCAAGGCAGGCAGGATCGGGCAACCATTTGCGCACGAACTGTTCCGATACCTGCAGATTGATGTCGCTCCAGTTGCGCATAAGGTTGCAGTCGAGCGGGTAGCGGGAATCGTAGAAGATGAGGTCGCCAGGGCCGGACGATGTGCGCGTGCCATGCGTGACCTGCCATGAACCGCTAAGTACCAGAACCAGGTTGAAACAATGCTGGGAGGTGCGGCGGATTTCCGTGCGACCACGAATAGCCCGTTGCGGTGAGCCGTGCTGCGCAACGATGGCGATCGATGGCAGCTCCAACGCCGTCAATTCCAGTTCGTAGTCCAGCGGCGTCTTGGTGGACAGCGCGGACGGCGTGAGGGCGGAACTCAGGATCGAACTCGCGTAGCTCAGTCGCTCTGCCGGTGCAACGGCACTTGTCGACATCCGTACGATCCTTGAAGATTCGGCGCCCACTGCGCTGTGCTGCTCTCCGCCGTAGGTCGGCAGACTACGCCCGAATCGCATGCTCCGGCAATAGCGCCGCCGGCTCAGCATTTGCCCCGCACATGCTCGACGGCAGCGCCGATAGCGCCCGCCGTCTCGCTCGGCTTCGACAGAAATGGCACGTGGTCGGCGGGCAGGCCAAGGACGCTCGCACCGATCCTGTTGGCAATCCGGCGCTGCAAGCCGGGAGTGATCATGCGGTCCCCCTCGGACACAATGTACCAGGAAGGCCGGGACCGCCAGGCGGCGTCCGCCACCCGATCGAGTAGGGCGCTCGCGCGAATGGGTTGCTGGGTGGCAGCGAGAACCCGGCACTCGGATGCCGGCAGGTCCTGCGCGAGGAATTCCAGTACGACATCGGGTGCGAGGTAGAGAAACCCTCCCGAGTCTACTTCCAGCCCACCGATGCAAGCCAGCGGAGGATAGTCCTGCGCATCGGTCGTCGACTCGCCGCTGTTCGGCGCGAACGCTGCGACATAGACAAGGGCGGCGACTCTCGAATGATTCCCGGCCTGGGTGATGACCGTGCCACCGTAGCCGTGGCCGACGAGCACTACGGGGCCTCGCTGCTGGTCGATGGCACGGGTCACGGCATCTACGTCATCGGCGAGCGCGCTCAGGGGGTTCTGAACGGCGACGACGCCCAGGCCTGCGGCCTGCAGCAACGCAATGACCTCGCGCCACGCGGTCGCGTCGACCCAGGCACCGTGAACGATTACGACTGTCGGGGCGTTGAAGTCACGCGGGATTTCGAGACCCTCCGCGTGACCTCTACGCGGCGTCACTTCGTGCCGGCGCTGCTGCGCGCGCTGGTCGATTCCAACTCTCGCGCAGCCCTTTCGATCAGCGCCGCCACGGCCGCCGGCTGCGAGACGTAGACTGCATGACTGCCCTTGGTCTCGATCACCGTCGAGCCGGCACGCTTCGACATGGACTGCTGGGCAGGTGGCGGGATCATCCGATCATCGGTTGCCACGAGATACCAGCTCGGCTTCGATCTCCATGCTGCTTCGCTGACGGTACCCTCGAGCGCCTGGACGCCCCATGGAACCTGGGAATTCGCCATGAACTCGGCCTGGTCTTTGGGAAGATCGGCCGCGAACGACGCCGCGAATTTCTCATTGTCCAGCATGAGGACCCCGTCCTGCGGCGGAAGAATCGGAGGCACCGGCGCCCCCGGAACCGGATTGGCTATGAGCGTGGCCACCGATTCGCCCTTGTCCGGGGCAAATGCGGCGATGTAAACGAGTCCGACCACCTTCGGATCGTTGCCGGCCTGGGTGATGACCACGCCCCCATAAGAATGTCCGACGAGAATCACCGGGTTCGGCTGCGCCGCAATTACTCGTTTGGTGACGGCAACATCGTCGTCGAGCGATAGCGTGGGATTCTGGACGACGCTTACCCGGTAACCGCGCTTTGCCAGGATGTTGTAGACGTCTTGCCAACCGGAACCGTCCACAAACCCACCATGCACCAGCACGATGGAAGCGGCCGTGGCTGTTAATGCTGCACTCATGATGCTCTCCTCGTTCTCTGTGCCGCTCACCGTGAGCCGGCTTGAGACCAAATGGTAGGACGCGGCATTGTCTGCAGATGGTTGCTGAGTGCCACGCTTTCGCCGGGTTTTGGCTCTAAGCGCCAAATGGTCTAGTCCAGCGGCGGGGCCATCTGCGACATCAATGGCGAATTGCCCCGTTTATCAACCAAAGGGTGACCGGGATCGGCAAGCTGCAGGGTGAGCGGTATTGTGGTGTGGCGACCGTCCGCAGTTCTGCCTTGAGCTCCTCCGGACGTCTCAGCCAAGCGATCAAGGCCCGTGCCGCTGGTCCAGGCAGCGCGTCCTTGCAGTGCACTGCATGCATAAGGAGGACTTGGCTTCGCGCAGGAGCGCCTTCGACGCGAATTTTCACCAGCGTGCCGTCACGAATGTCGTTCGCATATCCCCGCAATCGACTACAGCCCCGCCTAGTGCGGGTTTTTTTGTTCAGCGGAAGCACTTTCCGGTACTCTGTCGTGGCAAGGCTGGCTGGGGGGTAGCGATAATGAAAAATAAACGAACCGTCGAGGGGCGGGGAGCCGTGATTTGTGGCGAGACAGAGTCATTCGCCACCTATCGCCTGTCGCTGACCAGTGATCAACTCGGGAATAAGAAGTTGGCGGGATCGCTGCAGAACGTCGATCCGGCAGTTGCTTTCATGGCCGCCAGGACTGGCACGTGCCGGTTGATACTGCAAGATGGTCAGGAAATCGTTGTGCATGTTTCGCACTGCGATGATCGTGGCAATCTTCACGTAGAGAGCAGCGGGCCGATTCCTGATCTCTGAAAAGCGGCTTTTTTCGTCAATTCTGCACCGGTAATGGTAGGGGCAAGGGTCAGCGGAGAACGTTCGCAAATTGCCGCGCCTGACATGCCTCAGCCGCCATACCTTGGCTCATGCGATATCAGATTCCCCTGATGCTGAAGCAAGGGAGCGGCGCTATCGTGAACACTTCCTCGGGTGCCGGGGTCAAGGGGTTCGCAGGTCAAGCCGCCTATGCTGCGGCAAAGCACGGCGTGGTCGGTCTCACCAAAGCGGCAGCCTTGGACTACGCCTCGCAGAACATCCGCATTAACGCTGTGCGCCTCGGAATCATTCGCACTCCAATGATGGACCGCTTCACCGGCGGTACCGCCGAAGGACGAGAAAGGGTCATCGCGCAGGAGCCGATCGGCCGGATGGGCACAAACCGAGGAGGTTGGCGCGGCAGTCGTCTGGCTGTGTTCGGAAGCGGCAGGCTTCGTCGTCGGACACGCGATGGTCATCGACGGCGGCCAAACGGTCTGATTCGATTTCTTGGAGACCCGCCAGTGTCTCGAGCTATTGCGCTGCGAGTGGCTATTCCTAAGGAGTTACTGGGATGGTCGACATGGGCCACCCGGGGTCCGGGCAGAGATTGCGCCACTGTGTGAGAATCGTGTGCAGCAGTCTAGCGCTGCTCTTGGGCGATGCACTTAAACTCAACCCTCAAGGAATAGATATTTTTTCCCTCCCCGGTCCCTCCGTCGACCATTGCCGAATGGACAAATTCGGGTCAAGTTCCCCGAGATGTAACGGCCTAGCTGATTGTGCCTGGTGAATCGTGCTACGGCTGCGAGTCTTCCCGATTCATGTCAGGCATGAGCCTCTCTGCAACTTATTGATTTATAGATTTTTTTGTGACAACCGCAAAAGCGGATTCAGGTCACTTGCCTTGCGTCTCACTCGTACGTACAATATGCGCACAAAAGGAGATGCCCTATGACTGCACGAGCAACGGAACGATTCAATCTGCGCGCCACGCCGGAGCAAGTCGCCAAGATTCGTGCGGCCGTCGAAATTGGCAATGAGCGCAGCTTGACCGACTACATTTTGAGCAGCGCGCTGATCATCGCTGATCAACGATTGATGGATCGTACGCGCCTCGGCTTTGAGGCCCGCGCTTACAACGCCTTTCTCCGGGCGCTGGAAGAGCCGCCAAAGGATCTTACTCGTATGCGTCGCTTGCTCAGCGAGCCGAGCGTATTGGAGCGCCAAAATCCTGACGTTGCGGCCCAGGGGGCCGAGACGCCCGGGCGTCAGGCCACTTGATCGTAGGGCCCGAACCTCTCGCCCGGGATCACTCATTGGAGCAATTTGATTGCGGGAAGCCTCCCCTGACGGGGTGGCTTCGGCACTATGCGCGCATGAATCAAGGCGCGGGCATGACGCAAACGTACGTCATTCATATCGATAATCGGGTTATCGGCTACTACTCCCTGTGCCCTGGAAGTATTGAACGAAAATCCGCAGTCCCCAGGATTCGGAAGGGTATTGCGGGGCATGCGGAAATACCCATTATCTTGCTGGCCCGATTGGCAGTCGATTCGGAAAACCAAGGCAAGGGGCTGGGTCCCGCATTGCTCAAGGATGCTTTTCAGCGAGCGGTCAATGCTGCGGTGGCCATAGCGGGTCGAGCGATTGTCGTACATGCGATCGACGACGATGCTGTGCGCTTTTATGAGCATTTCGATTTTTCGCCATCTCCGAACGATGACCGCACGCTAATGATTCTGATGAAGGACGTTAAAGCGATGCTTGGAGCCTAGTCCGGGCAACCAGCCGTCTTTGTCCCGATTAGTCCCGAACAACTGTGTGAGAATCGTGTGAAACGACCCTGCACGGTCGTGATGGGTACTGCAGTTGCAACGGGCGCCTTGCGCCGGACAATTAATTAAAACAATTAATTACGTTTTTAAAAGCCGCTTTCGGGAGGCAGGGGCCGGAGGTTCAAATCCTCTCACCCCGACCAAGGTTCCCTAACGCTTTCAATGCACGAATCTCTTCCGGCACAACCGTGGCAATCGTTAGGTGGAAGACTAGCGGCAACCGTCGTGCTGTGGGGGTTTTTCGCCAGTAGAGCACTGTACGACGGTTTCACGATCGACGGGGTAATTCCACTCGATCGCGCCGATCTGCGGTTCGAACGCACGATCACCGAGAAAGTACAGGTATTCGCCGGAGGCGTGCCAGGCCGGGCTGAATTCGCTGGATAGCGGCGAGGTCAGGCGTCGCGCACCGGCCGGTGAGCCGGCGAGCGAGCCCGCCCCGAACCGGCACGCTCCACAGATCGCCGCCATAGATGAACACGACGACATCCTCGTTGGATGTCAGGGCAACGCAGCAAGCTGGTGCCCGCGCCCGTGCTTTCGGGTAGCGCGCCATCCGGGCGAGCGTCGCCGGGAACGACACCGGCGAAGAAAGCGCCAGCGCGAGCAGCGCCGCCTTCACCATGTGGGCCGCCGATCCGGCGCCGGAACGCATGGGTAGCAGGAGCCTGCCGTGGTTGTCCTATTCGAAGTTCTTCGTTACCGTCAGGAATATGCGGCGGCCCATGACGTCCCAGGAGTTCTGGGCTGCGGTGCCGGTGCGCAGTCCGTCGAATTTCCAGTCCACGGAGACGATCGGGGGCTCTTCGTCCAGGACGTTCCTGACACCGAGGCTCGCCGACAGGCCGTCGCCGAATCCCTTCGAAACCGACACGTGGTGATAGACGACCGAGCCGGTTTCCAGCTTTTCGCGCAGCTCCTCTCCGTTGTACGCTCCGAAGAAGTTGAACGTATCGCCGCCGTACTCCTTCGTCAGCCCCGACGACCCGAGGTAGTTCAGGCCATAGTAGAACGTCCAGTCGTTTTTGCTGACGATGACGTCCATCGATCCGGAATATTTCGGCTCGTTGGGGTCTTCGAGAAAGTCTTCCTCATCCGGCTCGCCGTCGACTATCCGAACGAGCTTGTCCTCGAGCTGTCGCGTCCCTTGCAATGCCGCCTGCAAGCCGTAGCCCCCGATGTCGGTGCTATAGCTCAGCAGGAAGTCGACGCCGCGGTTCGTTTGCGAGTCGATGTTACGGAATCGATCATTGACGAGCGTCAGCAGGAACGGGTTCGAGCCCCCGGACCCGTTTCGCTCGATGAGGGCGCAGAATGCATTATCGGGAAAGTTGACGTCGGAATAGCAGGCGTTGAGGATCTGCTGTGCGCCCAGGCTGTCGATCTCATCCTTGACGTCGATCTCGAAGTACTCGATGGCGACGGCAACCCCGGTTTCGGCCGGAGTGAGCAGTAGCCCTGCGGACCAGGAGTCCGAGGTTTCCGGCCTGATCGTCGTAGTGCCGTCGGGCAGGATCGCGCCGCCCTGGGCTACTTCCGTGTCGAACACGAGCGGCCGGTAGTCGTCGGGCATGCCGAGCGAGGCGCAGTTCGCGACGACGTTCGGATCGGTCGCGTTGGCGTACTCCTGGCACGGATCGGCGAGGAACTGGAAGCTCGTTTGATCGGCGAGGAACAGTTCGAAGAGGTTCGGGCCGCGGAACGATGTTCCATAAGACCCCCTGAGCGCCACGGAAGGCGTGAAGCCCCAGTTCAGGCCCAGCTTATAGGTCGTTTCGCTGCCGGAAATATCGTAACTCGTATAGCGCATAGATCCGACGGCAGACACGTTCTCGGCGCCCGGTTTGCCCGAGAAAATCGGTACGCCGACCTCGCCGAATATCTCCTTGACGTTTTCCGAGCCGGCCGTTCGACGGGCCGACGAGAACAGGTGCAGGTTCCCGGCCTCGCCGTTCGGGCCCGGCCGGTCGTCAATTTCGTCTTCCCGGTATGAGACGCCGACGACGGCCTCAACCGTACCGGCCGGCAGGTCGAACAGCGGACCGGCCACGGACGCTTCCGTCGTGATCTGGTCGTAAGTCGTTTTGCCGGCGTCGCGCCCCGTCAGGAACGCAAGTTCCTGCTCGGTCCATTCCTGATCCACGAGAAAACGCGTCTCGAGCACCGGGATGTCGATGCCGTCGCAGAGGCTCGCGGGGGAGAGTTCCAGTATCAGGAAGGAGGGATCACAGGGCGTGGTGCCCAGCGAGATCGCATTCAACCGGTCTTCATACATGAAATCCTGGCTGTACTTGCCGCTGGATCTGCCGATCGAGACGAACGCATCCCAGGACCAGCCCGACAGAAAGGTTTCGGAGAATTCGCCCCGCAGACCGAGAACCGCATTGTAGTAGTCGACTTCCTGCGCGGAATTGAACGGCCGGACCAGCTGGTACTGGATCGCGCCGCTCGAATTGCCGCCGGACGCCGCCTGCAGGCCGGCGGACACGGTGTTGTTCGGATGGTCGCCGGACATGTCCTGGAACAGGAACATCCAGCTGTCGAAGTCGGACTCGCGTCGGTTCGCGAGCAGGTTCCCGTACAGCGAGGTTCTGTCGCCGATCCGGTATTCGCCGCTGAAGAACAGCGTGAATCGGGTGAGCGGCGAGATCGCGTCCGCGTCCTGGTAGGCCAGGGAGTCCTCGTTGCGGAGCGAATACGATTCGCGCACCTGCTCGGTATCGCCGAGGGAGAAGTTTCCGACGCGTACCCAGTCCGGAATGAACGGCCTGGTGAACTCGTCGCCGGGTGCCCCGATATGGTCGCCGTTCGGGTCCGGCTGGAACGTGCCGGCGAACCAATCGGCGCTGAAGAACGCACCGTTGGGGTTGTGATTCCGGCACATGAAGCTGCCGTCGTCGAGAACGACGTCGGCTCGTTCCCCGGTGTCCGGATGGAATACGACGTCTTCGGAACAGCGGAGAAAGCTTCGCTGGTGGTTCTTGACCGCGCGTTCGGCGGAGTATTCGGCCGCCATCGCGATCCAGCCTCTGTCGAAGGTCTTGCCGAAATCCGCCGATACGAAGAACCGTTCGCCGCCGCTGTCGACGGGAACGTTGGCGTTAGCCTGGATCGATCCGCCGTCGTAGTTCTTTTTGGTGACGCCGTTGACGACACCGGCGATCGCATCGGCGCCGTAAATGGAGGACGAACCGTCCTTCACAATCTCGATACGTTCGAGGATGCTCGACGGCAGCACATTCAGGTCGACGGCGCTGACTTGGCCGCGGACGCCCGCGGGCGCGAGACGACGGCCGTCGAGGACGACCAGCGAGCGCTGCGTGCCGAGCCCGCGCAGGGATATCCCGTTCACGCCGCCGCCGCCGATGCCGACGGTGCCACCGGGCGACACTGCGCCAAGCTGCTGGTTGAGCTGAAACGATCCGGTCGCGAGCGCAGAGCTGCGGACGATATCCGCTGCCGTGAAGTCGCCCGAGAGCCTCGCCACCTCCGGGTTGATGACCTGGACCGGTGCCACGCCGCTGAATGCCCGGTTGGTGAGCCGGGTGCCCGTGACGACGATTTCCTCGATTTCCTGGTCCGAACCGGTATTGGTGTCCTGAGCAGACGCGCCCGTCGCCGCGAGAATGGAAGCCAGGATCGTAGCCATTCTCACGCCACGCTTCGACTTTTTCATATCATCCCCCGCAGGAATCGGCGCCTGATCCGGCGCATGTTCCGTTGCTATCGCCAGTACGAGCTGTTCGCTGAACGTTGGTTTCAGACCGGTGCCTGCCAATAGCACAGAGGCACCTTCTTCAACCGAGTACCGTCCGATCAGGGGATTGGCCGTCGTTTCGGATACTTCCTCGAACGGCACAATCAGGGTCAGATCGGCCTGTTCCGCGAACAGGATCAACGCGAAGTCCGCGCGCTGCCGAGGGATATTGAAATCAAACGTGTCGTTGGCTTCTGCCGCATGCGCCGTCGCCGCTGCGAGTGCCGCCAACAGCAACAGCACCGCGCATCGGAAACAACTACGTTCAATCGCCCCTGCGGCGCGCTCCAATCGCGCATGCAAATATGACGATTGGCGGGAAGTTTTCCGCCATACCATTCTGTTCATAAGCTGGCTCGGATCGAACCTCGCTTCGCGGCTCGTGGTGCAGTCCGGCTATTTGCTATTAAAAAGAACGATGCGCTCATCCGTGCGCTGGTACGCGATATCGAAGTTCTCTCTCAGCGCCGCGAGCAGCCCGTCGACGTCGCCGGCCTTGAACAGCCCGGCTATCCGGACCTTTCTGAGGTCATCGTCGAGAATTACGAATTCGACCGACGTGTAGCGGCCTATTTCCTCGACTGCATCCTCCAGTGATTCTCCGCGGAAGATGATATTTCCGCTTTGCCAGGACAGCTTCACTTCAAGCTCGACGGGTGAGACTTCATTGACCCGTTCGTCGTCGGATCCCAGGATCAGCGCCTCACCAGCGGCGACAGTGACCGATGACAGCGGCAGGACTGCGGGCTCGCTCTCGCCCGCTTCGGGGCGCAACGGCCGGTGCACGCCGACCAGAACACGCCCCTCCGTAACGACCAATTCGATTCGCTGATCGTCCGAAATCTGCACGTTGAACTCCGTTCCGACAGCCTGAATGATTCTCTCCCCCGCTAAGACGCTCAGCGGCCGGGCCTTATCCGCGGCGACTCTAACGTTTATCTCGCCGCGTTCGAGCGTTACGAGTCGGTGTTGCGGCGTATACTTCACCTTTATTCGGCTGTTCGTATTGAGGACGACCTGGCTGCCGTCCGTCAGGTTGACAGTCGACTGCTCACCGACGGCCGTTTCGAAAGTGCGGTTGGGTGTCGTCACCTCGGCTCGCTCGCTTACCACGGTGTCTATGGGAGTATCGATGGACAGAAGTCCAAGCCAACCGAGAAGGCTTGCGCTCGCTAAGGCTGCGGCGATCCTGAGACGCGTTCGCGTGGCGAGCGGACGTCGCGCCGGGCTCGGCAGGAGATCTCCCAGCCTCGACAGGGAATCCATCCGGTCCCACAGGCTGGCGAGTGCGAGGAGCGCCGCGTGATTGTCCGGGTGTTGCGTCATCCATTCCTTCAGCTCGTTCGTTTCCTCGTCCGACAGCCCACGATCGAGTCTGGATATCCAGTTGCTCGCCTCGGTTTCGAGCTTGTCAGGCGGTGGAAAATCGTAAATTCTGGTCATAGGGGGCGTCCCTTTCCGATTCCAAACCGACGTTCTTTCTTGCCGGCTTTCGTCGATCCACTTCTGTCATCCAGCTCATCGAACCGCCGCATGAAATCTCCGCACTTGAGAATCCCCGTCGCAATGTGCTTCTCCACGGTATTCTCGCTCAGCTTCATTTCGGCAGCGATTTCGCGCTGCGAGTACCCATAAACCTTCCTCAGTACAAAAGCACGACGACACTGCATGGGCAAATGCCTTACCGCTTCGCAAAAACGCGCAAACTCCTCGTTCGACGAGACGGTAGTGAAAGTGTCGTCACCTGAACTGTCAACGCCGGCGTACTCACCGGCCGAGACGTCATCGGCGCTGACCGAAAGCCGGTACTCGGAGCTCTTCACATGATCCAGCGCGAGATTCCGGGCCGTCCTGAACATGAACGATCGGGGTGTACGGATGCGATCGATGCGATCGGCCTGGCACACGCGCACGTAGGTTTCCTGGACGATGTCCTCGACCTCTTTCGGCGGGACGATCCGCATCACCGCCCGTGCCAACCTCGCCCGCAAGGACACGTATATCGCATGGATGGTGTCCGGGTCAGCCATTATCTCCCCGAGTACCCTGTGGCTCCGGGAACGAGTCAACCTAATAAGACGATCGGGCCGCCGTTTTCCGCCAGCTCGTCGAAAATGGAAGAAAAAATACTATATATATTAGCCAATTGCGCACGCTCAGGGGGGCGTGACCTGCATATTGCGTAGATGCGCGGCTGTCGAGGTAACAAACTACGTACCCGTTGCAGTCGCGACGGCGGTTCTGGTGTTTCGTATCCAGGTTGTGCACGGCGGCAGGCCTCCTAGTATCCGCCTCACCGCTGCAGTGCGAACGAAAAAAGGAAATCGCCGATGAAGACCGGACCGGTGAGGCAGGCTGCAGCGTACGTCGCGCTCTGCCTCGTTGCTGCCTGCACGCGGCAGCCTACCCACTCGGCGCCAGAGGCGCCATTCGATGTGATCGAAGCGACTATCGCGGAGGTACAGGCCGCAATCCGCGACGGGCGAACATCCTGCCGTTTCGTCGTCGAAACCTATATCGCACGCATCAAGGCATACGACAAGGCCAGTGGTCTCAATGCAATCACCGTCGTCAACCCGCGTGCCATCGCACGCGCCGGGCAGTTTGATGCAGCCCTGAAGCGTGGAGACCGGTTGGGCCCACTATGGTGCGCGCCAATCCTGGTCAAGGACAACTTCGACACGCACGATTTGCCGACCACCGGCGGATCGGAGGCAATGACGGATCACCTGCCGCCGGACGATGCGTTCATGGTGAGCAAGCTACGCGAAGCCGATGCCATCGTGCTCGCCAAGACCAATATGGCGGAGTGGGCGTTCAGCCCGCGTCGCACAGAGAGCTCGTCCTACGGCATCACGGCGAACGCATACGCCCTCGACCGCGTACCCGCCGGCTCGTCGGGCGGCTCGGCATCGGCGACGGCGGCGAGTTTCGGCATCGCCGCGCTTGGTACGGATACCGGCAACTCCATTCGCGGCCCGTCGTCCCACCTGGCGCTGTTCGGGATCCGCTCCACGATCGGCCTGACCAGCCGCGACGGCGTCATCCCGCTGGCTTTCGACCGCGATATTGCCGGGCCCATGACGCGGACCGTCGAGGACGGTGCACGAATCTTCAACGTGCTGGCCGGTTACGACCCGGCCGACCCGCTGATGGAAGACGGCAAGCGCGCCGGGGACTATACGGACTTCCTCGATCCCGATGGCCTACGCGGCGCCCGGATCGGCGTACTGCGTCGCCTCGTGGATACCGAGGAAGCCGACCCTGAGGTTCTCGGACTGTTCGAACGCGCGATCGACGACCTTGAGGCCGCCGGCGCGCGGATCGTCGACCCGCTGGAAGTCGTCAACATGGATTACCATCTCGAGCACGGCGGGTTCTGCCGCAGCTTCCGTTACGACATGCGCAACTACCTGCTCTCGCTGGGCGACGTCGCGCCGATGATCGATGTCAGGGACGTCTACGAGTCGGGCCGGTATTCGGCATACACGAAGGAGGCGTTCGAGTATTTCGCTGCAGGCCCTCTCGACATCGCACCGGAGGACGAAGAGCCGCCGTGCCCGCGCTACCTGGATCACCCCGACCGGCGATCCTATCTCGACGACGTCACCGCCGCGATGGACGCCGCCGATGTAGAGGCCCTCATTTACCCGACCTGGACGAACCCGCCCGCTCACCTGGACAAAGCGGATGAGGAATATCGCGGTGACAACAGTCAGCTCGTTGCGCCCGCCACGGGCATGCCGGCCGCGTCCGTGCCAATGGGTTATACGGCGGACGGGCTTCCCGCAGGCCTGCAGATCCTCGCCCGGCGCTATGATGAACCGGTGATTTTCAGGATCGCATACGCCTACGAACAGTGGACGCGGCACCGCCGCCCACCTCCCGGCTTCGGCCCGCTCAGATAGTCAGGAAACCACATGTTGGAAGTCGCCCTGGCGTGGCTCGCGCAGCGGGGAAGCAATCGGGCTCCTAAGAGCGTCCGTCGCACCGGGGCTGCCGGAAAATTGCCGGAATCGGTCCAGATACCGACCCCGACGGCATCGAAACCCCGCAGCTGATGTTACGAGTTCGGCGATCATTCATCTATCCGCTCCCGACAGGGCGGGCGTTGGGTGCCTATTCGTTGTAGACCGCGAAATCCTTCGCATCAAGGAAGAACTGGACGACGCAGTGAAGGAGACGTTGAGCACATCCGACAGCGAAAAAATCGAAGCCTGATCCGCCCGACAATTCCGACTAGAGCCCCGCTCTGCGGGGATTTCTTTTGGCTCGTCGGCGGCCCGTGTCGCACTCAGAATCCGCTTCGGCCCGGTTAATCGATTCAAACCTTTCTTTGGTGCATCTGCCTCAGGCCCCGGCCAGTCCGGGGACGGTCGACCAGTGCGGTTGTCATTTTCGGAACCGTGAAGACCTGCGGCCATTCAGCGAAGGAGAGATTGGTGGTGACGATGAGCGAGGTACGTACGTGACGCCGGAGCAACACTCGCTCACTCAACAGAGCATCGAAAGACATCGGGAGAAGGTACGACGTCTCAAGCTGCAGTAGTTGAGCACCTAACCACTGTTTGTAGCCCAGCTACGCACGGCTACGCTACGGAGGAGATCCAGCAATGTCTCGGGACCTGCTCAGGCCACTCGCCGAGTTTTTGCCGCCTTATCCAGATCGAAAGTAGCCTGAAGGTTCATCCAGAGCTTCGGCGATGTACCCAGGGCGTCAGCCAAGTCCAATGCTGCCGCCGCAGTGATACCTCGCTTGCCCTTGATCAGTTCATTCAGACGAGTCGTCGTCCAGCCAAGTTTCTCTGCGAAAGCTGCCTGCGTAACGCCCTCCGGCTCGAGAAACTCCTCGAGCAATATCTCGCCAGGATGGAACGGGTTTTTAGGTTGCCCGGCCATTACGCATCCTCCGTCAGTGGTAATCAACAATTTGTACGTCAAAAGCGTTTCCGCCCTTCCACTGGAAAACCACTCTCCATTGATCATTAATCCGGATCGAGTGAAATCCCTTCCATTTCCCTTTGAGGCCTTCCAAACGATTACCGGGAGGTAGTCTCAAGTCCCTGAGTTCAGCCGCATCATGCAAATAAAGCAATTTGCGCCTCCCCGCGCGGCGAAGTTCCGCAGGAAATGCCCGTGTTGCCTTCGTTCGGCGATCCTCGAATAAATCCTCCGCCAGAGCATTTCCAAAGGTCTCAATCACCTTCCTATATTATCGGAACTCGATAACCTGTCAAGGGAGTATCGCCCTTTTGGATTCGAGAAACCCAGCATTCTAGGCACTGCCTTTTCTGCCCAAAGGCGTGTCGCAATCGTGCCGCGCTGCTGTCGCCGCTGCAGATCCGGGCATACGTGGCGTCCTCGACCGGCCTTGCCTGGTCACGCCATTCAGTAAGGCAGCCCGACGTAATTCTCCGCTAGCACAACCCGCGGCGCCTGCGAATTTCTCAGATAGTCGAATTCCGCCTGCTGTATCCGCTCGTCGAACCCGCTTGTGTCGGGAAATCGATGCAGAAGCTGCGTCATCCACCACGAGAACCGCTCGGCTTTCCAGACACGCGCCAGCGCCCTTTGCGAATAAGCATCGAGCCCGCTTTCGTCGCCACTGGTAAAGTACGCTATCAATGCACGCGACAAGTAATAGACGTCCGAGGCTGCGAGATTCAGTCCTTTGGCCCCGGTCGGCGGCACGATGTGCGCCGCATCGCCGGCAAGGAATAGCCGCTTCCATGACATGGGTTCGCAAACGAAGCTGCGGAGCGGCGCTATGGACTTCTCGATGGACGGACCCGTGATCAATGATCTCGCAACGTCTTCGGGCAGACGGTCCCTGAGGGTTTCCCAGAATCGATCGTCCGGCCAGTCACTGACTTTATCGTCCAGCGGACACTGAACGTAGTAGCGACTCAACACCTGCGAGCGTAGTGAACACAGCGCGAAGCCGTGAACGTGCCCGGCATAAACGAGTTCCCTGGAAACGGGCGGTGTCTCCGACAGTATCCCCAGCCAACCGAAGGGATAGACTCGCTCGAAGATGCGCACCGCCGATGCCGGTAATGACGTTCGGCTGATACCGTGGAATCCGTCGCAGCCCGCGACGAACTGGCAATGCACGACCGAGGTCACACCGTCCTTCTCGAACGTAACGTAGGGCTGGCCCGAATCGAGCTCGTGAAGCTGCACGTTCACGGCTTCGTGAACCACGACGCCGTTCATAGCGTCGCGAGCCTCGTACAGATCACGGGTCACCTCGGTCTGACCGTACACCGTCACCGTCTTGCCGCCCGTCAGCTCGTCGAAGGCGATTCGGCAGGATTCGCCACGAAACGCGATCGCAACACCGGTATGAATCTCACCCTGCGCCTCCAGGCGTTCGCTGACCTGGGCCTCCTTCAGCAGGTCAACGAGACCCTGTTCGAGAACGCCCGCACGAATCCGGGCCAGGACGTACTTGCGGCTGCGCCGCTCGAGCACCACGGTCTCGATGCCATTGAGATGCAGCAATTGCGACAGCAATAGACCGGATGGTCCGCCGCCGATGATCGCAACCTGTGTCTGCATCGACGTCATCCTGCTCAGGTCTCGCGGAGTTGATCAATATTTATAGCGAGGCTGCGCGTTTTGCCGCCCACTCCATGAGCGTTCGATTCCCTTCGACGAGCCGGACCAGAAGCTCCGCTGGTTCCCAGTGCATAGGCCCGAACATGTCTCTGTACTTGTACATACCTTCCAGCAGCGTGTTCAGCCCAATCGTCTCCGCATAGAACATCGGTCCTCCGCGATAGCGCGGAAATCCGTAACCGGAGGTCCAGACGACGTCAATGTCGCCGGCCCGCAAAGCGATCCCTTCCTCGAGTACCCGGAATCCTTCGTTCATCAGCGGATAGAGGCAGCGCTCGACGATTTCGGCTTCGCTGTGATTGCGTTGTTCGACACCGAGTTCTTCGGCCTTCGCGCGCAGTATCTCCAATGCCAGTGGATCGTCGCGTCGTGTGCGGTCGCCTGGTTCATAGCGATAGTAACCTTCGCCGGACTTTTGGCCGAGACGGCCGGCGTTGAACAACGCGCCGTCGGCTTGATAATAAGTGGGATCCGGCGGATAGTGCGCCGCGTTATCGCGGTGCACATGCACCCCGACATCAATGCCCGCCATATCGAATACCGATAGTATGCCCATGGACATACCCCAATTCTCCAGAGCGGTATCCACCTGGCGCGGCGTTGCACCTTCGAGGACCATGCGCTCAGCTTCGCGCGCGTATCCTTCCATCATGCGGTTGCCGATAAATCCGTAGCAGACGCCGGACAACACGGGCGTCTTGCGCAGCAGCCTGGCGAGGTCCATTACGGTCCGAATGGTGCAAGCCGAGGTCACCTCGGTGCGCACGACCTCCAGGAGCGGCATGACGTTGGCAGGCGAGAAGAAGTGCATCCCTATCACGTCCTCCGGGCGATTCGTGGCATTGGCCAGTT
>Ga0268386_10000917_pt1 | contig 19649 bp, 14 predicted proteins | sample RVTome_15_FD_200260 | JGI IMG/M metagenome (GOLD analysis project Ga0268386, IMG submission 200260) | Soil microbial communities from uranium-contaminated site in the Upper Colorado River Basin, Wyoming, United States - RVT150D86... ...
GTCAGCGGATCGCGTTCGACGTAGCGATATCCGCGTGCATCGCTGTACCAGCCGAGCGGCCCGCAGTTCGTCATCGCGACCGACATGCGACCGCCTCCCGGCGTCGTCAGGTGACGGAACGGCGCAGCGGCCGCGATCGACTCGATTGCCGCGACGAGCCGGTGCGTCGGTGCTGCGCGAGCGCGCAGCAGTGTTACGTCATCGGCAATCGGCTCCATTGCGCGCGGCGCGCAGGCGAAGAGATCCGGCTGATGATCGAAGGCAGGCACACACAACTCGCAGCGACTCGAGATCGGGTGCGTCCAGCGTAGCGCAGCCGGCGTCAGACTTCTTCCGGCTCGTCCGGCGGCAGGGGCAGGTCACCGGTCAGCGTGAGCCCGGCCACCGCCACCACAGCCTGGGTGCGATTCTGGACCCCGAGCTTTTTCATGATCATGGTCATGTGCGCCTTGACCGTCGCTTCGGACACTTTGAGCTCCCACGCGATCTGTTTGTTCAGCAGCCCCTCGGCCAGCATCGTCAGCACGCGAAACTGCTGCGGTGTCAGGCTCGCCACCCGCGCCGCGATGTCGGCTTCCTGCTGCGAAGGCCGCGTCTGGCTGCTGCGTGCTTCCGGCGGCAACCAGACCTCGCCCTCGAGCACAGACTCGAGCGCCCGCGCAATCGTCGTCGCATTGGCCGACTTCGGGATGAAGGCAGCGGCACCGTGGGCCACGGCGCGCCGCATCACGAGCGGATCCTCGTCGCCCGAGATCATCACGACCGGCGTGGCCGGATGATGGGCGCGTGTGTGGACGAGGGCCGAAAATCCGACGGCGCCAGGCATGTGCAGATCGAGCAGCAACAGATCGAGATCGGGCGTCATCGCGAGCCGCTCCTGCAGGGTTGCGACCGAATCGGCCTCGATGATCGTCGATTCGCGGAACGTGCTTGCGATCGCGCCCTTCAGTGCTTCGCGAAACAGCGGATGATCATCGACAATCAGGATACGCAGCATCCGGTCACGTCGGCTTGTTGAGTCGCTCCTTGACCAGGTTGTCGACGACTTGCGGCTCCGCAAGTGTCGAGATATCGCCGAGCTGTTCGTGCTCGTTCGCCGCGATCTTGCGCAGGATGCGTCGCATGATCTTGCCTGAGCGCGTCTTCGGCAGGCCTGGTGCCCACTGAATGAAGTCGGGTGTCGCAATCGGACCAATGTCCCGACGGACCCATTCACGCAATTCCTTGCGCAATTCCTCGGTCGGTTCGACACCGGCGATCAAAGTCACGTACACGTAGATGCCCTGACCCTTGATGTCGTGGGGACAGCCGACCACCGCGGCTTCGGCCACCTTGGCGTGCGCAACGAGGGAACTCTCGATCTCCGCGGTACCGAGTCGATGACCGGCTACGTTCAGCACGTCGTCGACGCGACCCGTGATCCAGTAATAACCGTCCTCGTCGCGTCGGGCCCCGTCACCCGTGAAGTAGCTCCCCGGAAACGTCTTGAAGTAGGTATCGATGAAACGCTGGTGATCGCCGTACACGGTGCGCATCTGACCGGGCCAGCTGTCCGTCAGCACGAGGTTGCCTTCGCACGGGCCTTCGAGGACCTGACCCTCGTTATCGACGATCGCCGGTATGACGCCGAAGAACGGCAATGTCGCCGAGCCTGGCTTCTGATCGATCGCGCCGGGGAGCGGTGTGATCAGGATGCCGCCGGTCTCGGTCTGCCACCAGGTATCGACGATCGGGCAGCGCCCATCGCCGACGACCCGGTGATACCACTCCCACGCTTCGGGGTTGATCGGCTCGCCGACGGTGCCGAGCAGGCGCAGCGAATTGCGCGACCAGTGCTTGACCGGATCCTCGCCCTCGCGCATCAGCGCGCGGATCGCCGTCGGCGCCGTATAGAACAACGTCACGCGATGTTTGTCGACGCTCTGCCAGAAGCGCCCGGCATCCGGATAGTTCGGCACACCCTCGAACATCAGCGACGTCGCGCCGTTCGCGAGCGGTCCGTAGACGACGTAGCTGTGACCGGTGACCCAGCCGACGTCGGCCGTGCACCAGAAGACGTCGTCGTCGCGGAGGTCGAAGACGAGCTCGTGTGTCAACGAGGCGTAGACGAGATATCCGCCCGTCGTATGCAGCACCCCCTTCGGTTGGCCGGTCGAGCCGGAGGTGTAGAGGATGAAGAGCGGATCCTCGGCGTCCATCGCCACAGGTTCGCATTCGGTCGGCTGATCATCGACGTGATCCGCATACCACGCATCCCGGGGTGCGTACATCGGCACGATCGCACCGGTGCGCCGCACGACGAGCACGTGACGCACGCATTCCGTGCCCGGCGTCGCGAGCGCGATGTCGACGTTCTTCTTCAGCGGAATCCGACGACCGCCGCGAATGCCCTCGTCCGCCGTGATCACGACACTCGAGGTCGCATCGACGATCCGACCCGCCAGCGAGTCGGGCGAGAAACCGCCGAACACGACCGAATGCACTGCGCCGATGCGTGCACACGCGAGCATCGCAACGGCCACTTCCGGGATCATCGGCAGGTAGATCGTCACCCGGTCACCTTTCTGCACGCCGAGCGCCTTCAGCGCGTTCGCGCACTGGCAGACCCGACGGTGCAGCTCGCGATAACTGATCGCTTCCGACAGCTTGGGGTCGTCGCCCTCCCAGAGCAGGGCCGTCTTGTCGCCGCGACGCGCGAGATGACGATCCAGGCAGTTGACGGACACGTTGAGCTGACCGTCGTAGAACCAGCGGATACGGAAATCGTCGGCGTTGAAGCTCACGTCCCTGATCGCCTTGTACGGCTTGATCCAGTCGAGCCGACGGCCCATCCGGTCCCAAAATGCGGCGGAATCCTCGACGGATTCCGCGTAGAGCCGGTCGTATTCGTCACGTCGCATCCGCGCGTTCGCCGCAAATTCCTGCGGCACCGGATAGAGCTTGCTCATGGTCTTGTGACCCCCGCTGATTCGTCCTGGAGGGAGCAGGGCGTGCGCATCAGGCGCGCGGCGCTCCCGGCGTCGAGGCTAGCATAGACCGACGGTACGCAGATTCGACCTTGGTCGGAAGGCCGTGGCCTCACGGGCCCGCACGAAGTGAACAGCGGTTAGCAGGTAGCCGGAACGTGTGCATGCGCAGGCGCGTCTGACCGCCAGCCCCCAGCCTCCAGCCTCACCCCAGCGCCCGGCGCCCGCGCCGCAGTGCGCCTACGCACTTGCAAGCGCGTCCCTGACTTTCGCCGCCTGCTCCGCGAGCACGGTGTGATCCTCCATCTCGCGGGCGTGCAGGCGCAGATCGATGCCGTGATAACGAGGGATCACGTGGAAGTGGATGTGAAACACGCTCTGGCCGGCGCCGGCACCGTTCAGCTGCGCGATCATGATGCCGGGAGGCGCGAACGCTTCCCGCACGGCGCGCGCGACCTTCTGCGTCGTCGCCATCAGGAGCGCGAGCATGGCCGGCTCGAGATCAAAAAGGTTTTCGGCCTCGGTTTTCGGGATCACGAGGACATGCCCGACCGATTGCGGCATCACGTCCATGAACGCGAGCGTGTGCTCGTCTTCATAGACACTGTGAGCCGGCACCTCACCGCGCAGAATCTTTGCGAAGATGTTGTCGCGATCGTATGCCATGGACTGCAACTCCGCCGTCGATCAGATGCCGGCCTTCGCCAGCGCATCGACGACCTGACGCACGGCCGCGGACAGCTGGGGATGCTCGCTCTCGAAACGCACTGCGACGGACTCGAGCTGCTCCTTCAGCGAGCCTGCATCGTCGTCGTCCTCGAGTGACTGATCGAGCACTCGAGCGATGTCCTGCATCACGGTGACCAGGAGTTCGCGCGACTCCGCGTCCACGGCGCGAGTGCTTGCGAGCTCCTCGTGCAAGGATTTCAACGTCTGCTGCAATTCGGTCGGCACGCGGCAGTCTCCGGACGATCCGGTCGCGAAGGTGTCACGTTCCCGCAGGGAGATCAATACGCTGAGGCTGTAGGCTGTAGGGCTGTAGGTCGGAGACGCGCAGTTGCGCTTCCCCTCGGCGCCAGGGCCTTCGATCTAGGACCGTCGTGGTTTCGCGCGCGCCGTTGGCGTCGCCGTCATGGGATCCTCGGGCCAGTGATGCCGTGGATAGCGGCCGGCGAGTTCGCGTCGGACTTCCGCGTACGTGTTGTGCCAGAAGCTCGCAAGGTCGCGCGTCAGTTGCACGGGTCTGCGGGCCGGCGAGAGGAGCTCGAGCGTCAGTGGCACCCGACCGTCCGCGAGCAGAGGTGTCTCGGTCATCCCGAACAGCTCCTGCAGCCGCACGGCCAGCACCGGCGCTGGGCCCGAGTAGTCGATCGGCAGCCTGGAGCCGCTCGGGACGGTCAGATGACTCGGCGCGAGCGTCTCGAGTCGCTGGCGTTGCCTGTAATCGAGGCGGCCGAGCAGCGCGCCGTGCAGGTCGACTCGTGCGAGATCGGCGATGCGGCGCAGGCCGACCGTCCACGGCGCGAGCCAGCTGTCGAGATCGGCGAGCAGGCTCGCATCATCGCAGGCTGGGAATTGTGTGCCGGAGCCCGGATACGCACGACGCACGAACTCGATGCGCGCCTGCAGTGCCCGTGCCTCGCGCGTCCATTCGAGCGCTTCGAGGCCGAGCTTCCGCAACCCATCGAACAGCGCGTGCTGGATCGCTGCAGGGTCGGGAGCGGCGAGACGTCTTCGCTCGAGCACGAGCGCTCCGAGGCGGCGTTCGTGGTAGCCGACGACCCCGCGCTCGCGCTCATCCCATTCGATGCGCTCGACCGATGCGATCGATTCGACGAACAGGGCCTCGATGCTTGCCTTCGCAATGGGCGCAGCCAGCTGGATCCGCGCCTCACGGGCACCGGCATCGAGCGCAGCGACCACGAGATATTCGCTGCGGCCGAGCAACTGCGCCTCCGGTAGATACACGCCGCGTCCGCCTGACAACAGGAAGCGTCCTGCGCTGCCGCGCGACTGGGCGATCCGGTCAGGATAGGCGGTCGCGAGCAGTTGACCCGGCATGTCGGCTGCCGACTCGGCTGGCCTCATGGTCGGGCGTAAGCGACGTTCGAACATCGCTGCGGTGCGCAGCACGCGGCGGCGCAGCGTGCCGTCCGGAGTACCCGCGGCGGACTGCGATGACAGTCCATCGGCGCGCAACACGTCGAGGCGTGAGCGCAGATCGACATCTGCAACCGCATGCTCACGCGGGAGCAGCAGGTCGCGTTCGCTGAGCAGTGCGGCCATCTCGGCACCGAGACGCGCGTGGCCTTTGGCGGCGGCCGTCAGCAGCAGGTGGGCGAGACGCGGATGGCTACCGAGCCGTGCCATGTCACGCCCCTGCGGCGTGATCCGGCCGGTCGCGCCGACTGCGCCGAGCGCAGCCAGCAGATCGCGGGCCTGCTGCAGCGTCGCTGCCGGTGGTGCATCGAGCCATGCGAGCGTCGATGCGTCCTGCACGCCCCACGCGGCGAGCTCGAGTGCGAGCGCCGCCAGGTCCGCCGCGAGAATCTCCGGCGGCCTCTCGGCGCTCAGTAGGTCGTGCTGCGCCGGGGTCCAGAGCCGGTAACAGTGCCCGGGACCGAGGCGACCCGCGCGGCCACACCGCTGCTCGGCCGCAGCGCGCGAGATGCGCGTCGTCACCAGCCGGCTCATGCCGCTCACGGGGTCGAAGACGGAGCGGCGCTCGAGACCGGAATCGATGACGGTCGTGATGCCCTCGATCGTCAGACTGGTTTCGGCGAGATTCGTGGACAGGACGATGCGGCGCTGACCGCTCGTTGAGATCAGCACCGCGTCCTGTTCGGCAGGCGGCAAGCTGCCGTGCAACGTCAGAATGTTGCAGTCCGCCGCGCGATCACTCGCCGCCACCAGGCGCGTGGTCCGCCGGATCTCCGGCAGGCCCGGCAGGAAGACGAGCAGATCGCCGCGCGTCGTTTCGAGCGCGTTTGCAATCGTCGCAGTCAGGCTGCGCAGCAGGTCTTGTCCGGCCAACGGACCGCTGATGGGCCGGTCGCGAAAGTGTGTCTCGACCGGGAAACTGCGACCTTCACTGGTGACGATGGGCGCTTCACCAAGCAGGGCCGCGAGCGGTGCCGTATCCAGCGTCGCCGACATCAGCAGCAGTCGCAGGTCCGCGCGCAAGTGACTGCGAGCGTCCACGCACAACGCGAGGCCGAGATCCGTCTCGACGCTGCGCTCATGGAACTCGTCGAAGATCACGAGCGCGAAGGCCTCGAGCGCAGGGTCATCCTGCAGCATGCGCGTCAACACGCCTTCCGTGACGACCTCGATGCGGGTCCGGCGGCTCAGCCGGACCTCGAGTCGCGTGCGATAGCCGACCGTCGCCCCGGGCTCTTCGCCGCAGAGAGTCGCCATGCGTCTTGCAACGCTGCGCGCGGCCACGCGGCGCGGCTCGAGCATCAGGATGCGTCGGCCGGCGATCCAGGGTTCCTCGAGCAACGCGAGCGGTACGACCGTCGATTTGCCGGCACCGGGCGGGGCTTGCAGGACGGCCGACGTGTGAGCGCCAAGCGCCTGCCGCAGACGGGGCAGCGCTTCGAGGATGGGTAGCGGGGGCAGGAGCACGCGACTGAGGCTGGGCTTGGGGCTGGTGGCTGGAGGGCGTTGCCTGTGGGGATGGGGGATCGGGGGTCCGGGATCCGGGCCAGCGCCCAAGGTCCAGGGCCCACTGCGATCCTGGCGTCAGATGTCTCCCGTGCGTGCCATCCGGCCAATGTGCTCACCGGCACGAAAGGCGAGCGCCTGGATCGTCATGGTCGGCTGGCCACGACCGCCCGTCACGAGGCTCGAGCCGTCGCAGATGAATAGATTCGGGATGTCGTGGCTGCGGTGATAGCGGTCTACCACCGAAGAGTGGGGATCGTCGCCCATGCGACAGGTGCCGAGCAGGTGTGGTGAGCCCATCGCTTCGGTCACCGGCAGTTTCCAGACCTCCTGTGCGCCGGCCGCTGCGAGGATCTCTGCCGCGCGCGCCTGCAGGAAGCGTGCAGTGGCGAGATCATCGGGATGGTCGCGATAAGTCACCCGCATCGCTGGCAATCCCCACGCATCTTTCAGATCGGGATCGAGATCGACCCGATTTGTCTCGAGCGGCAGCGATGTGCCGTGGGTGGCCGCGACCATCGAGCGCGGAAAGCCTTCGAGAAACTCCTTGAACCCAGCACCCCAGCGCCGATCGGTAGGCGTGCCGAGCCACGCCCAGCCGGCCGGAGCCGGACCGATGCGGCTATCGATGCCGCCGCCGCCGTAGAAGCCGCGGTGCGGGTCGGATTCGTAAAAGTCGTGCACGATGCGCGTCACCTGCACGCTCTTGTATTCGTTGAGCGGATGCTCGAACCGGGCACCGGTCTCGCAGTAGGTATTGAACATCAGGTTTTTGCCGACGAGACCGCTCGAGTTCGCGAGGCCATCGGGAAACTGCGCGTTCGCCGACATCAAAAGCAGCCGCGGCGACTCCGCGCCGTTCGCGCAGAGAACAACGGCGCGCGCCTTCTGTACGTGTTCGCGCTGGTCGGCATCGAAATAGGCGACGCCCGCAACTCGACCGCGTGAGTTCGTCTCGATCCGGAAGGCGTAACTCGAGCTGCGGACTTCGCAGCGCCCGGTGGCTTCGGCCTCGGGAATTGCCGTGAAGAGCGTCGAAGACTTCGCCATCATTTCGCAGCCGTAGCCCATGCAGAAGCCACAGTGCACGCAGGCAGGACGACCGTTGTACGTGACGGAATTGATCGCCATCGGAGCCGGAAATGGATGCAGCCCGAGCTTCCGCGCGCCGCGCTCGAGCAACACGCCGGATGATTTGACGGGGAGCGGCGGCATCGGATAGGGCCGCGATCGGGGAGGATCGAACGGACTGGCCCCTGCGAGGCCCGAGACACCGATCTCCCATTCGACACGCGTGTAGTAGGGTTCGAGCTCTGCATAGTCGATCGGCCAGTCCGCGAGGGACGTACCGGGGATCGCGCCGAGCAGACTGCGTTCCTTGAAGTCGCTCTCGTGGAAGCGCCAGTAATTGCCGGTGAAATGCGTGCTGCTGCCGCCGACGGTGCGCGCGTACCACAGGTATGGAAAACCGCGCGCCCGGGTTGCGACGTCATCGACCGTGCGCCGGTAAGTTTGCGGGCAGATCTGCGGGTCGTTCAGCAGGGCATTGCCGAACCAGTAAGCGAGCTCGTCGTGCCGGAAGTCTGCCGGTCCGAACCGCGGACCCTGCTCGAGCAGCACGACGTTGAAACGACTGCGTGCCAGCTCGCGCGCGATCACCCCACCCGCAGCACCTGAGCCGATGATCACGAAGTCGACGACATCGGCGGGCCGGTACTGCCGGGTCATTGCGCGTCGTCCTCGTCGACGCTGGCAGATGGGCTGAAGCCCGGGTAATCGCGATCGTAATGACCGAACGGCGGCGCGAAGGCGTGTGCGTCCGTAAAGCCAACCGCCTTCCAGCCGAGCTGACCGCGGTTGCCGCCATAACTCGGAGCCGTAAGGAAGCCGAGTATCGTCAACAGCCGGACGGTCTCGAAAAAAGATGTCGCTGCGAGCTCGCGCGCCAAGGCCTCCTGTTGATCTGCATCCAGTTCGGCAAAGCGAGCGTCGTGGCCGTGCACGGCTCGCACCTCGGCCGACAACGCTTCGAGCCCCGCCGCAAAGCTGGGCGCCTGACCCGCGAAGAATGTGCCGAGCGCCCGATCAATGAAATAGACGACGCCGGCTTCATGTGCGCCGGCGGTGGTAGTCGTCGGAATGATCAGCGCCGCAAGCGCTGCGACGTCCCGTGCCCCGGCGCTGCCAAGATACTCGAATCCGTCGGCGTCGTCGTCGGTGGTAACTGCAAGCGCGTGTGCGTGTTCGGCAGCGCGGACGATGCTGGACCAGTTGAGGGCAAGCCAGCCGGACCCGAATGCGCCGGCAGAGGATGCGACGAAGCGGCGGCGGGACCACGTCGGATGCGCGGACATATTGCCTCTCGGTAGGCGGTAGGCGGTAGGCTGTAGGCTGTAGGCGGTAGGTCAGAGAAAGACGCAGCCAAGGCTGTAGGCGGTAGGCTGTAGGCCGTAGGTCAGAAAGATTAAGAGGAGCCTGCAGCAGTCCAACGTCGCAGCTCTTGCCTAGCGCCTACAGTCTACCGCCCGCTTAAGAACCGGTCAGCGGTCCAGTGGTTAGCCGGAAACGGCGGCCCGTGTTCCGACCTACAGCCTACAGCCTAGCGCCTACAGCCTGCCTACCGCCTACCGCCTACAGCCTGCCTAAGAAGCAGTCAGCGGTCCAGTGGTTAGCCGGAAGCGCCGGCCCGCGTTCCGGCCTACAGCCTAGCGCCTAGCGCCTGTTAGGCGCCGCAGGCGCCAAAGCTAGAGGGCGTCGGTATTGAACGTATCACACGCGTCGAAACGGCCGGTTTCGAGTCCGCGACGGAACCAGCGGACGCGCTGTTCCGATGAGCCATGCGTGAACGACTCGGGATTGACCCAGCCACCCGCCTGGCGTTGCATCCGGTCATCGCCGATCGCCGCGGCTGCACTCAGGCCCTCCTCGATGTCACCCGCCTCGAGAAGTTGTCGCGAGCGATTAGCGTGATGACCCCAGAGGCCCGCGAAGCAGTCGGCCTGCAGTTCCTGACGAACGGAGACCTGGTTTGCGAGATCGGGTCGGTCCTCGCGCAGCTGCATCGTCTGCTGGGAAATGCCGAGCAGGGTCTGGACATGGTGGCCGACCTCATGTGCGACGACATAGGCCTGCGCGAAATCGCCGGGCGCACCGAAGCGCTGGCTCAGTTCCTGAAAGAAAGAGAGATCGAGATAGACCTTCCGGTCGAGCGGGCAGTAGAACGGTCCGGCCGCGGAGGGCGCCGCACCGCACCCCGATTGCACCGCATCGGTGAACAGCACCAGCGCCGGATCCTCGTAGCTCCCGCCGAGTTCCGCGAACAGGGGGCGCCAGGTGTCCTCGGTATCCGCCAGCACGACACTGATGAACTCCCGCATCTGCGCCTCGGCCGGGCTTTCCTGATAAGGGGCCTCCGTGCCGCCGGGTCCGACCTGCGTCGTCTGCGGGCCCGTCAGGAGGGGTGTCGGGTCGCCGCCGAGGAACATGATCAGCAGGACGACGACGAGCGTGCCAACGCCGCCGCCGATGCCGATGGTCCTGCCCATCCGGCGTCCACGCCGGTCCTCGATATTTGTGCTTTGTCGGCGGCCTTCCCAGCGCATCGCAATGTCCTTCTGCTATCGGAGCGACAATCAGCGGCGGCGCCCGATGGCGCGAACCGGAAACGGATTATGGCAAGTCGGTTTCTCTGCCGATAGCCACGTTTGCGAGCCGACGCCGGCGAGGGCCTGTTAACACTCATTGACATGCGCTGCGACGAGCTATGGCGTTCCAGAGCCAGGCGCGACGACCGCCGTGTACTTGACGTACACAAGTGGAGGAGCAACAACGCTCTGGAGCCGGATCGGCTAAATGCGATGCTCGTCGCAGGAACCGATGGCGACTTTGGCGTAGTCGATTTCGTCGAGGCCTGGCCGCATTCGATTGCACGCAAGGCTGGCTCGTCAACTGTCGCGGCGGCGGCCCCGCGCTGAACCGCTCCCGGCAGGTGCAGCGTCGCCGAGCGTCGCAGCACGCAGCCGCTCGACTTCCTTGCGACCGAGCAACCTGACCCGGCCGGGTTTGAGCTCTGGTGCACGCAAGGGTCCGATCGCAACGCGCTCGAGCTCGCGCACCTTGAGTCCGACTCGCGCGAGCATGCGCCGGATCTCGCGATTCTGGCCTTCGCGCAGCGTCACGCAGAGTAGCGTGCGATCGCCGCGGCTGCGGTCGACGTGGCGTTTGACGATCCGTACTTCATCCATCGCAGCTCGTCGCGTCTCCCGTTCGCCGCTCGATGTCCTGCTCGTGAGCCGCATGCCTTTACGAAGCGTCGCGATCTGTTCGGCGGTCGCAAGACCGGTGGTCAGGACGCGATATTCCTTCGTGAGGCCGAAGCGCGGATGGCTCATCCGGTGCGCGAGCTCACCATCGTTCGTGAGCAGCAGCAGACCGGTCGAGTCGGCATCGAGTCGGCCGACCGGGAACACGCGCCCGCGCAGCGCGATCGATCGGGGTACCAGACTCATTACATTGGGACGACCTTGCGGATCCTGCGTCGTCGTGATCATGCCCTTCGGTTTGTGCACGAGCAGATACACGGGCTTCGCTCGGTGGCGCGCTCCGCCCGGTGTTTCGCTCGCAGAGAGATCCACCGGGGTGCCATCGATCTCGACGACGTCAGTGTGCGGATCGATGAAGGCGGGCAGCGACGTGACGGCGCTGCCGTTGACCCGCACGCGGCCGTCGAGGATCAGCCGTTCACAATCGCGGCGCGCCGCGACGCCTGCATCGGCCAGCGCCTTTTGCAGCCGGATGCTGCGGTCAGGGAATGTCGAGCTCGGGGCGGACATGCACGGCAAAGCCTAACAGTGAAAAGTCCATCCATGGCTCCCGAGCTGCCGAGTGTGACTTTGCCGACGCTCGAAGTCGCTGCCGTGGACACCGCACGGGCGCCACGGTTGCTCTCATCGGCGACTCCGGCGCCCGATCGATGCAGCAACGATCGGCGCGGCAAGCGGTCCGGCGCGACCCGACCGCGGCAACGTTTCGGCAAAGCCGTCGTGGACGCATTTCGCAAACAGCTCGGTCTCCGTGACCGCAGCAGCATCCGTATTCACGCCGACATAGCAGGTGCCGGCGAGCGACTGCATCGCGAACATCACGGCGACGCCCGGCAAGGGGCCGAATGCATACAAGGACTCGACCCGGCCGCCCGCCAGATAGATCGGTACGGGTGACCCGGCAATGTTGCTCGCCTGGACGTCCGGCTTCGGGGTACGCGCCGCGACTCGCGTGCGGAGCCACTCCGGGAGCCGTGCAAACAACGCTGCCAGGTCGGCAGGTGCGCCGATCGCAGGCTCCCCGCGGCCGCTGCGTACTTGCGTTTTCAGCATCGTCAGGCGCTGCGACGGATCCGCAACGTCGAGCGGTGCCGCGAGCACGATCACGCCGAACCGATTGCCCGCTGCCGCGTCGTCTTCATCGCGCAAGTTGACGGGGATTGCCAGCGGCAGTCGTACGGGCGGCACGCCGAGCTCGAGGTGATAACGACGCAGCGCCGCAACGATGCCGGCGAGATACACGTCGTTGGTCGAGACATCATATTGCCTGCTCGCCTGCTTCATCCGCGCAAGCGGTATGTCGAACGCGAAGCAGCGCCGCGCGAGACTGCGGTCCCGCAGCGCCGGGGAGGGCTCCGTATCCGGCGCGAGCACACGTTGCATCGAGGCGAAGTACTCCCGGGCCCGGCGCAGTGGAGGCGCAGGCTCTGACAGTATTTGTCGGGCGAAGCTCAACGCGCTGCCCGACGACCCGAGCACTCGCCGTGCGACGGACACGGGTACGCGCCGCAACAACTGTTCGAGTGCGTCTTCCGGCGTACTGTCTTGCGGCATCGGCGCCGCTGGCAGGGGGCCGTGCGGGGGGCGGCGCTGCTGATCGAAAAGCGCCGTGAACAGCTTGAGAATTCCGATGCCGTCGCTGACCGCATGACTCAGCTTGATCAGCACCGCTGCACGCCCGTCCTCGAGTCCCTCGAGCAGCAGCATCTCCCAGAGCGGGCGATATTGATCGAGCGGCCGCACGACTTCGTGCTGCACTTGATCGAGCAGATTCGCGAGTGTCCCCGGGGCCTCGACCGTCGCATAGCGGACGTGATAGTCGAGATCGAAGTCGGGATCCACGTTCCAGACGGGCAGGGCCAGCGATAGCGCGGGCGTCACGACACGCTGACGCAGTCGCAGCACAAGGCGACTCGCGCGATCGATCGCAAGCTTGAATGTCTCGCGGTCCGGCGTGCGGTCGAGCACGCAGGCGGCCACCAGCATCGATCGCGTCGCGGGCTCCCGGTCGCCCCGATAGAGCAGCGCATCGAACGGTGACATTCGCGATCCGGTGTCGCGAGTCTGGGCGGCCATGCGTGGTCCTCTTTCCTCTCATCCAGCTGGACGACACGGGGGGCAGGATTCCGGTGAAGCCGCGCCGCAGCGTGCCGGCGATGAGGCCGCGGATGCGTGTCAGGCGATACCGTACGTACCTTGCGCAAAACCTCCCCTCGCCCGAAGCAGTCAATCAGCGCCAACGCTTGTTGGTTCCGGCGTTGCTGCTAAGCTACCGCACGTTGTCTGATGTTATCGAGGAGCAGGCTGTGCGGTGTCCCAAATGCAGCAATGAACTGACGGTAAAGAACTACGGCCGGCTGATCTCGGTCAATCGTTGCGGTGGGTGTGCCGGGCTCTTTGTGATGCCCGACGCGCTCGCCGAGATGAAGGACGAGTGGATGTCCGAGATGCTCGACAGCGGCAATGCGACGGAGGGGCGCAAGCTCGATGCGGTGCGGGACATCGATTGTCCGTCGTGCTCGACCCGCATGGAACACAAGACCGACGACAAGCAGACGCACATCGGCTATGAACAGTGCCCCGGGTGTGGCGGCGTGTTCTTCGACGCCGGTGAATTCACGGACTGGAAGCAGGACACGGTCGGCGATTTCTTCAAGGGTCTGCGGGCACGGTTCCGGTCGTCGTGACACCCAGACGGCGCCCTCGCAGATCACTGTAACCACCCCTTCCACGCCCCAGCCAGCGGGTGTAGAGCCCGGCGCGCGACACGCTGCTCGCAACCCCGGATCGGATCCGTTTGCGTCGGAACACGGTGACCGATGAAGGCATACCGGCGGGTGTTCGTGACCGTTGGGCTCGCCGCGACGCTGCCCGTGCTCGCGTTCTCCGCGGTGCAGATCTCTTTTTCGCTGCGCGATCGTGCGGCGGCCGTCGAACAGGAGGCTGTCGCCCGGGTCGATCGTGTCGTCACGGACGTCGAGGCTCGGCTGCAGGGCGAGTTTCTGGCGCTCAGAATTCTTGCAGGAGCCTCCTCGTTCGAGCGGGACGATTGGCGCGCCTTCTACGAACGTGTCGCACGCGCGCGTGCCGAGAATCCCGACTGGGTGACGCTCGCCCTCTACGATGTGATGTCGCGGCACTGGATCTTCGACCTGCGATGGTCCGCCGGTACGGAGATCCTCCCCGACGCAGCGCCACCGCCGCCCGCGAAGGCGCTGCAGGGGCAGCCCGCTGCCGGTGTCGCGCAGCGCCTCCCTGCGCCGCCGCCAGTAGCGGTCGCCTGGATCTATCTGCCGGTGCGTCGACAGGGCGAAGTGCAGCTGATCCTTGCGCTCGCGCTCGACTCGGCGGCGTTTCAGGAGATCCTGCTCTCAGATGTCCCGGATAGCGTGGTGGCCGCCACCGTCGATGCTGACGGCCGCTTCGTGGCCCGTACGATCGGTTACGAGGAGCGGGCCGGGACGCCGGCGACCCGTTTCGTGCGGGAAGCCATGGCGCGCGCCCAGAGCGGTTTCTACCGTGGCAGGACTTACGAAGGCCTCGAAAATTACACTGCGTATCGCACGTCGGCGAGCTCGGGATGGTCGACGCACGTTGCGGTCGCCTCCCGTCTGATCGATCGGCCGACGCGTTGGTCGACGACCGCCGCCTGGCTCGCGACGCTCGGTGCACTCGCGATTGTCGCTGCGCTCGGACGCCACGTGGTCCGGGATCTCGCCGAACGACGCGATGCCGAACGCACGATGCTCCAGTCGCAGAAGATGGAGGCCGTCGGTCGTCTGACCGGCGGCATTGCCCACGACTTCAACAATCTGCTGACGGCGATCATCGGCAATCTGGGTCTGTTGCGCCGGCGGCTTACGGACCGGCCGGAACTCGAGCGGCTTGCCTCACACGCGCTCGAAGCAGCAGAGCGCGCCGCGAAGTTGAGTTCGCAGTTGCTTGCGTTCTCGCGGACGCAACGTCTGCAGCTGCAGGCTGTCGATGTTGCCGACCTACTGACGGGGATGCACGACCTGCTCGAACAGACTCTCGGCCCGTCGATCGATCTCGCGATCGACATCGATGCCGCAGCGCGGACGGTCGTGTGCGATCGCAACCAGCTCGAACTCGCGCTCCTCAATCTCGTCGTGAACTCGCGCGATGCGATGCCGGCTGGCGGTCGCGTCGAAATCAAGACGCGCGTTGCGGACCCTTCAGAACGCAAAGACCTGGCGCCCGGTGACTACGTTGTGATCATGGTCGCCGACACAGGCAGCGGCATGACAGAGGCGGTCAGGGCGCGGGCGCTCGAGCCGTTCTTCACGACGAAGCCACTCGGCAAAGGCACGGGACTCGGGCTCGCACAGGTCTACGGAATCATCGGCGAGACGGGCGGGACGATCCGGATCGAAAGTGCACCCGGTCAAGGCACTCGGATTCAGATCGTGCTGCCTGCGGCCCGCGGAGACGCCGTGGTTCCCGTTGCGACGCGTTCCCCTGACCACAATCTGCAGGCCGTGCATCCGGAGCGCGCTGCCGCGATCCTCGCGGTGGATGACGACGCCGGAGTGCGGGCGTTTCTGGTCGAGGCTCTGCAGGCAGCAGGGCATCACGTGTTCGAGGCGGCGACAGCGGATGCGGCTCTCGAGTTGCTGCACCAGCGCCGTTTCGATCTGATCATCGTGGACTATCTGATGCCGCAAAGGACGGGCGCGGAGCTCGTCAGAATCGTCCACGAGCGCTGGCCGGAGTTGCGGGTGCTGATGATTTCTGGCTATCACGACTCCGCGGCCGTTGCAGCGGAGGCCGGAGAGATCCGGGTGCTGCGCAAACCCTTCGATCCGATCGAATTGATACGCAACGTGCAGAGCCTGCTCGATGGCAGGTGAGGCCTGGCGAGGGGCGATACAGATCGCGGGAGTTCGCGACCAGGACGAGGCGCGATTGCTCGTCGCCGCAGGCATCGATTTCATCGGCTTCCCGTTGCGGCTGCTTGACGGTCGCGAAGATCTCGATGAGAACCTCGCCCGCGAGCTCATCGGCTCGCTGCCGCGGACCGTCGGCGCAGTCGCGATCACGTACCTGGATCATGCCCGTGATGTGCTCGACCTGTGCCTTGCCGTGGGCACGAGTTGGGTGCAGCTCCATGGGGCGATCGCGCCGAGCGAGCTGCTGCGTGTGCGTGAGCGTGCACCTGGGCTCGGCATCATCAAGAGCCTGATCGTCAGGGCTGACAACCTGCCAGAGTTGCTCGATGAGGTCGCGCGTTTCTCACCGCACGTCGATGCATTCATCACCGACACGTTCGATCCTGCGAGCGGTCGCTCCGGTGCGACGGGCAGGACACATGACTGGGCGGTGAGTCGTACCGTCGTTGCGGCGACTCACAGGCCCGTGATCCTCGCCGGTGGACTCGAACCCGCAAACGTCAGCGACGCGATCCGGCAGGTGCGACCGGCCGCAGTAGATGTGCATACCGGCGTCGAGAACGCTGCGGGCGCAAAGGATCCAGCGCGCGTCGATGCGTTCGTCCACTGTGCACGCGAGGCCTTTGCAGCGCTGCACATGTAACGCTGGGCGTAGTCAGGCTGCAGGGGCTGCCAGCGCACATCCGGCAGCCCGAGCAGCCTTTCGTGACCCACGTCGCAGTTTCCTCGAGCCGGGCTTGTCTCTACGTGGAGACAATTGCGCGGGCCGGGCAATCCCGGTTAAATCCGAGCCGCACTGTAAGGGCAAACCCGTCGAAAGGCGGGGACGCAAAGCCACCGGTCTAAGGGTTTCGTGCCTATGACAGCGGGGTTGCCGGCGGTTCGCTGGACCGTTCCGTCGTCACACCTGCTCGACCTGGAAGCGAGCGCTCAAATCGGTTGCCACCTCACGGCGCACGGACGAAACCGTCCGTCGATGGATAACTGTCGCTTGCAAACGGCGAATGTGAGGCGAAGCGATCCGTGTCCTGGGTTGGGAAACGCATAGAAAGAATGACGATCGGCGGCAGCCAAGCGATACCTGTGCCTGTGAGGCTGCTGTTGCCGGCCTGTGCGTTCCTGTGCCTGTCCGCCTGTTTCGACGACGGTCGTTCGAGCACGACCAGGATTGCGGAAGCCTCCGGCACCAACAGTCCGCCGATCATCCAGGGCGCGCCGCCCCGCACGGTGACGGCTGGCACCCCTTACTCGTACGCGCCAATCATCTCGGATCCGGACGGCGATCCTCTCAGTTATTCGGTGACGAGCCGGCCAGCCTGGGCCGAATTCGATGCAGAGACCGGTCGACTCGCCGGCTCGCCACAGGAGTCGGACGTCGGCCAGTACACCGGCATTGCGATCTCGGCGAGCGACGGTCAAACGGAGAGCATGGTCGGTCCGTTCACAGTCGTCGTGGCATCGGCGACAGCTCCGCCGCCCCCGTCGGCCAACTCTGCACCGGTGATCTCGGGCACGCCGGCGCCTTCAGTGACCGCGGGTTCGGCGTACGGCTTCACGCCCACCGCGAGCGATGCCGAGGGTGATCAGCTCATCTTCGCAATCCAGAACAAGCCGCTCTGGTCCAGTTTTGACACCGCCAGCGGCCGTTTGAGCGGTACGCCCGACGGTGCTGCCGCCGGTTTCTACAGTGGCATCGTGATTTCGGTCAGCGACGGGGCAGCCGAGGCTGCGCTCGAGCCATTCAGCATCCGTGTCGAATCGCAGAGTGGTATGCCGCCTGAGTCCAACAGCCCTCCCACGATCAGCGGCTCGCCCGCGACTGCCGTGACGGTCGGTCAGGGGTACTGGTTCGTTCCGGGAGCGACGGATCCGGATGGCGATGCGCTCACGTTCTCGATTCGTAACCCGCCGGCATGGGCGAGCTTCAGTACGTCGACGGGCCGGCTTTCCGGCACGCCTTCTGCGGGCGCGGTCGGCACGTACGGCGGTATCGAAATCAGCGTCGGCGACGGGGCCGCGACGGCAACGCTGCCGACGTTTTCGATCGTCGTGCTCGCACCCGACAACACGGCGCCGGTGATAGCGGGTAGTCCGCCACGCTCGGTGACCGCCGGCACGTTTTACTCGTTCACGCCGAGCGCGAGCGATGCCGATGGCGATACGCTTGCGTTCTCGATCCAGAACCAGCCCGATTGGGCGGGCTTCAACAGCAGCACAGGCCGGCTCTCGGGGACCCCGACTGCAGCGGACGTCGGAACGTACGCGAGCATCGTCATCGGTGTCAGTGATGGTGAAGCGAGTGCCTCGCTCGGTGCATTTTCGATCGCGGTAGAGCAGATCTCGACCGGCAGCGTAACGCTCAGCTGGACACCGCCTACGCAGAACACCGATGGCAGTGCGCTCAACGATCTGGCCGGTTATCGCATCGTGTACGGCACGAGCAGCAACACTCTCAATCGACAGTTGCAGTACATGAATCCGGGCCTCACGACGGCCGTGGTCGAAAACCTGGCGTCGGGCACCTGGTATTTCGCAGTCAAGGCGCTGAACAGCGCCAGCGTCGAAAGTGATCTGTCGAACGTCGCCTCGAAGGCCATCCCGTGATCGACGCAGATGATGATTGCAGTGACAAGGTTTGGAGCGAGGGCCTCCGCATCGTGACCGGCGCGGACCCTGGACAGAAGCGTACGCGGCGCCAGATGACCGCGCAAAGGTAGGACGAGGACTCAGTCTGAGAAAGGCAAACCCGTCGTGAGGCGGGGGCGCAAAACCACCGGTCCCTTGCCAGCCAGAGGGGACAGCGGAGTTGCCACATGAGTCGAGCAGATCGTGCGAGTGCATGCGCACGCCTCGATACGTACGGCACGCCCGCAGCCGCAGGGGGCCGGTGTATTACGAGGAGTGCGTGTAGATGAAAACGTTTCCAGGGTCGACGCGAGCTGACTGGCGCCTCGTCGGCACGGTCATTCTGATGGCGCTCGCAAGCGTCGCTGATGCCGGCAATGGCAATGGCAAGGGTCCACCGATCGGCAAGAATGATGGCTCGAATCTGCCGCCCACGATCAGTGGGGACCCTTCGACGACGGCGATCGAAAATCAGCTTTACGACTTCACGCCCGTGGCCTCGGATCCCGAGGGCGCTCAGCTCAGCTTCTACATCAGCAATCGTCCGAGCTGGGCCACGTTCGATCGCACGACCGGCCGTCTGGCCGGAACGCCCGGGGCCGCTGACGTCGGCACGAGCTGGTCGGTCACGATCGAGGCCGCCGACCGCTGGAACCGCACACCGCTCGGTCCTTTCCTGATCGTAGTGCAATCGTCCTCGGGTACGACGCTGCCGCCGGCCAATCTGCCACCCGAGATCTCAGGCACTCCTCCCACTGCGGTTCACGCCGGGGCCAGTTACGGTTTCCGGCCGTTGGCAAGTGATCCGAACGGTGATCCGCTGCGGTTCGGGATCCGCAACCAACCGACGTGGGCGAGTTTCAACAGCGCCACGGGTGAGCTTACCGGCACGCCAACCGCGGCCGGCACGTACAGCAACATCGAGATCTCGGTCAGCGACGGCCAGGCCAGCGCCGCCTTGCCGCTGTTCGCCATCAGCGTGGTCGCCGATGCCAACACGCCGCCGGCGATTTCAGGGTCGCCGCCGAGGGCCGTGACCGCCGGACAGACGTACGCGTTCCAGCCGACTGCCAGCGATCCTGAAGGCGACCCGCTCTCGTTCGGCATCCGCAACCGTCCAACCTGGGCGAATTTCAATGCGACGAGCGGCGCACTGACGG
>Ga0268386_10000918_pt1 | contig 19648 bp, 15 predicted proteins | sample RVTome_15_FD_200260 | JGI IMG/M metagenome (GOLD analysis project Ga0268386, IMG submission 200260) | Soil microbial communities from uranium-contaminated site in the Upper Colorado River Basin, Wyoming, United States - RVT150D86... ...
CACCACCTTGTTCTGCATGGTGCCGCCGTACAGCGGGTGCGGATGACAGACCACGCCGACGACCTGGACGGCGGCGTCGGTCAGCGGATTCTCGGCCCGTGCTTCGAGCGCTCCTGCGGGCCCGTCGATGACGACCGCTTCGGGTACCGGTGGACGAAACGCCTGCTGCACGCTCAGCCGGCGCCGGCACGCACGTCGAGGAGCTCGACGTCGAACACGAGCGCGGCGCCCGGGGGAATGACATCGCCCGCGCCGCGCTGACCGTAGCCCAGGGTCGAGGGGATCACGAGCCGACGTTGCCCGCCTACCTTCATCCCCGCGACGCCCTGATCCCAGCCGGGGATCACCTTGCCGGCGCCCAGCCAGAACTGAAATGCCCGGCCTGCATCGCGCGAGCTGTCGAACTTCTTGCCCTTGGCTTCCACGGACTCGGGGTCGTAGAGCCAGCCCGTGTAATGCACGGTGACGAAGCGGCCTGCCTGCGCCTCGGCACCCGTACCCGCCTGGAGATCGGAGACGACGAGCTCCGGGACGTCGAGCTGCGCAGCAGCGGTGGGTGCGGCGGGCGCCGTCGAGGCCGTGTCCGACGGCGCGGTGGATCCGCATCCGGCCACTGCGCTGGCGAGCAAAAGTGACAGGAGCCGGCCCGCGGGCCGGTGTGCGGCGAATCGATGGGTCATTTCTTCTCCTGGTCGCCGCGCCTGAAATCGAGCGAGGCGGAATTGATGCAGTACCGCAGCCCCGAGGGCTGCGGACCGTCATCGAAAACGTGCCCGAGGTGGGCCCCGCAGTTCGCGCAGGTGACTTCCTTGCGGACCATGCCGTGACTGCGATCGACGTGCGTTTTCACGTGGTCGCCCGCCAGAGGCAGCCAGAACGACGGCCAGCCCGACCCCGAGTCGTACTTGGTTTTGGACTCGAAGAGCTCGCTGCCGCAGACGACGCAGGCGTAGATCCCCGTGTCCTTGTTGTGCAGCAGGCGGCCGGTGAAGGCGCGTTCCGTGCCCTTCTCCTGCGTGATGCGGTACTGCTCATCGGTGAGGCGCGCCCGGAGCTCCACTTCGTCCGGCTTGCGCGAGCCGGTCATGTCGCCCTCTCAGGGCGCGGCGAGCAGGTCGGGCGGTCCGAAGACGAAGACGATGCCGACGGACGTGACGAACGCGACCAGGAGCAGCACGGTCGTAACGACCTGGGGAGAGTGATGCCAAACGAGGGCACAGAGATCGTCGAGATCATCGAGCCACTTCAACCAGCGTTCCATGGGGCTAAGCCTTCGCGGGTTAGGCCGGGGCATCGCCCGCGAGTGCTGGGCAATGATAGCTCGTGTGACGCTCAGCCGTCCTTGTCGAAGGCATCCTTGGCCTTGTCCGCCCAGCTCTTGTAACTGGAAACGCTGTAGAGGGCCTTGGCGATGACGGCCTGCCGCGACGTCGGGCCTGCTTGCTGCCGAACTCGATCGAGCCAGCTGTTATAAGCCTCCCAGCCATCCGCGGCGGCGCCGAACTTGGATCGGCGGCCGTTGCGCTCTGGGGTCTTGCCACCGCCGTCCGGAACCGGTCGGCCGGCCGGGTTTTTGGGGTCGCTCATGGATACACCGTTCGCCTGCAGCGGAAGCTACGGGGCAACCTCCGGGGCTGTCCGGAATTGCGTCACAGATCGCGGTGATCAGGCGACGAGGCGGTAACAGGGGCGATATTCGCCCGCAATCTTCATGCGCCGGTCACGGACGAAGGCTTCGAGCAGGCCGTCGAGCGGGCGCAGCAGCTCGGGATCGCCGTGCAGCTCGAAGGGCCCGTGCTGCTCGATGAGCCGCATGCCCTGCTCCTTGACGTTGCCCGCGACGATGCCCGAGAAGGCGCGCCGCAGCTCCGCGGCGAGCAGATGCGGCGGCGTATCCCGCCGGAGCTCGAGCGCGGCCATGCGGGCATGCGTCGGTTCGAAGGGCTGTTGCAGGTCGAACGGAATCCGGAGCAGCCAGTTGAAATTGTAGGCGTCGGACCGCCGGCGGCGAAAATCGCGCACCGCATCCATCCCGCGCAGCATCTCGCGCGCGACCTCGTCCGGGTCGTCGAGGACGATGCGGTAGCAATGCCGCACGGTCGGACCCAGCGTCGCGGACAGGAAGGCGTCGATCTGCTCGAAATAACCCTCCGCGGATGCGGGGCCGGTGAACACCACCGGGAACGGCTGCTCGGCGTTTGCCGGGTCGAGCAGGATGCCGAGCAGGTAGAGGATTTCCTCCGCCGTCCCGACGCCGCCCGGAAAGACGACGATGCCGTGGCCGACACGAACGAAGGCTTCGAGCCGCTTCTCGATGTCCGGGAGGATCACGAGCTGGTTGACGATCGGGTTCGGCGGCTCCGCCGCGACGATTCCCGGCTCGGTCAGCCCGAGATAGCGGCCTTCGCGGATGCGCTGCTTCATGTGGCCGATGGTGGTACCTTTCATCGGTCCCTTCATCGCTCCCGGGCCGCAGCCCGTGCACACATTGAGCGCACGCAGCCCGAGCTCATACCCGACCTTCTTGGTGTACTCGTACTCGTCGCGGCTGATCGAGTGTCCACCCCAGCAGACCACGAGGTCGGGGCGCATTCGCGGCAGCAGGATGCCCGCGTTGCGCAACAACCGGTAGACGGCGTTGGTGATCTGCTCGGGCTCCTCAAGCACGATCACGCCGTGCTCGAGCACCTCGGCGTGCAGGTAGAGGATGTCGCGCAGCACCGCGAAGAGGTGCTCCTGGATGCCACGGATCATTCTGCCGTCGACGAAGGCCGACGCCGGCGCGTTGCGCAGCTGCAGCTTCACGCCCCAGGCCTGGCGCACGATGCTGATATCGAAGTCCGCATAGCGCTCGAAGATCGCCCGCGCGTCGTCGGTCTCCCCGCCGCTGTTCAGGACCGCGAGCGAGCAGCGCCGATACAGCGGGTAGAGTCCGCCTCGCGAGGTATCGAGCAGGCGGTCGACCTCGTCCTGCGAGAGATTCTCCAGCGTGCCGGTCGGCGCGACCCGCGCATCGACCGAGTCGACCTCCTCGAAGGTCGGCACGACCGCTTCGGCCTTGCGCATCATGGACGGATGTCGATCGGCAGCCCGACCTTTGTGCGCAGCCAGATGTCGACCATGTCGGAGTTGCTCACCGCGATGCACCCGTCGGTCCAGTCGTTTCGCACGTAGTAGTCGGCGGGCTTGCGCGGGACGTTGGGGTGACCATGAATCATGATCGAGCCGCCGGGCGCCTTGCCGTTGCCCCGCGCGCGGCGCCGGTCCGTGTCGTTGGGGTAGGACACCTCGATCGACAGGAAGAACTCGCTGCGCGGATTGCGCCGCGACAGGTAGTAATGACCCTCGGGTGTGCGGAAGTCACCTTCGTAGAGCTTGTGGCCCGCGGGGTTGAGGCCGAGGCGGACCGGGTATTCGGCGATCACCGCACCCCCCTTCAGGAGCTCGAGACGGCGCTGCGACTTGTGCACGACTATCCAGTCCGCCTCTGCAAATCCGGTCCCCGCCGGCGGGTTGGGGATCGCGGCGGCGCTGCCCCCGGCGACCGTGGCCATGGTTGCGACCGTCGCATCAGTGCCGGGCGCAGGCTGCGCTGCGGCCGCCGCAACCGAATCGGGCGCCACCGCCACCGGGGCGGCCGCCACCGGTTCCGGCGCCGCAGCTTCCTCCGCCGGCAGGCGGACGGGCTGTGCGAGCCCCAGCGCCGCGATGCAAGTGACGAGAAACCGGTCGAGGCAGTGCATTCCAGCGGAGTATACCGGTGCTCGCGCGGCGGATCGTGCGGCGCAGCACAGAAGGCGGGCCGGTGGCCGTGGCTAGCTACTTTCCGGCGCAAAAATGCCTTTGTGAGATTTCGTGCCGTCACAAACGAGGATGGCAGAAAAGCCGCCTTTGCGCGACGGCCGGGTGGGGAAAAGCGGGGGATGTCAGACTTTGTCTGAAGCGGCGAGCGCGCGGCCGATGTTGATCAGGTTGTCGGCGATGACGCCAAAGCCGACCCAGCGTTGCATGCCCGGCTGTCCCTTGTAGCGACAGCGGTCCAACCCGTGGCGTCGCTTCAGGAGACTGATCCGGCCTTCGCTGCCGGTGCGCCACTTCTGGGCCTTACGAAACCAGCGCTTTTTCTGCAGTCTCTTGCGTTCCGCGCTCTTGGTGGAGCGGTTGGGAATGGCGACGCGCTTGACGCCGCGCGTGTGCGCGCGGGTTTCATTGTGAGCCGAGAAGAAGGCGGCATCGGCCGTGACCAGACGCGGCGCCCGTCCAAATCGCGCCTCATGCACAGCGAGCGCCGGGAGCAACAGATCAGAATCGCTGGGACGCTCGTCGTAGACCTCGTAGTGCGTGATGACCCTGCTGTTCGGCTTCCTGAATTTTCACCATCTTGCCGAACTCGGTCGGTTTGGCGGCTTTGCCCTTGCGAATGACTTCGGTGTGCGGCTCGAACAGACTCACGAGCTTGCCCGCCACGTGCGTGTTGCCCTTCATGATGCGCTCGCGCGCCTGGCGCATGACCTGGCGGACCCGCGGGATCATCGTCTTCAGGTAGGTCTGCTCGGCCTGCAAGCGGGCCTGTTCAACGAGGGAACGACCACGCTTCACCCCGGTTGCGACCTCCCGCGCGAAGCGTTTGGCTTGCCCCACTACGCGGGCCGTGCTGGCCAGAAGCTTGCGGTAGCCGGCCTTCAACCGCTCCTGGCTCGGTGCGCTGCGGGCGCGGCTCGCCCGGGCAATCTCCAGGACCCGATGGCGCACGCTGCGCGAACGGTCGCGCAAGCGGGCACCGGCCGCCCCCGCGATCTGCGCGATACGTTTCATCGCGCGGGTCAGGACCCGGACCCCATCACCGAGCAGCGAGCTGTCGGTCGGATAATGAATGTCGGTCTCGACGACCGTCGTGTCCAGGCGCAAGCGCCGCCCGTGAATGATCTTCTTCTCCCGCGCGATCGCCACGACACGTTGCTGGATCTGCTCGATGATCTCGGGACCCAGGGCGAGCGCGAGCCTGCCCAGCGTCTTGGCATCGGGCACTTTCTCGGCGCCCACGCGCGTGAACTGCCGATACACCAGGTTCGCCCGCACCTCGCGCTCGAGAACCGCGTAGCTCCAGTTGCAAAGGTGCTTGAGCAGCAGCAAGCGCAGCACGACGTCCGCCGGTGTGCCGGGCCGTCCGCGGGTGCGGCTCAGCGGGTGGCGCTGCGCCAACGCCTCGTGAACGAGGTGCAGGAGCTGCGGATCGGTGAGCACCTGATCGACCTGCCGCATCCATTCCTCCCGCAACTCCCCGACCTCCTCGGCGATCAGGCCCTCGGCGAAGCTCAGTTGCGGGCGGCCGAGTTCGATCACTCAAGGCTTCCTGCGCGCTTGGGCCCGTTTTGAGCGCGCAAGTTGCTTCTCGCGCTTGAGGCCTTGCAGCAACCGCGCGCGATTGTCCGCCGAAATCTCCGTACCGATCGCCTGAAAGTGCCGCCAGGCGTTCTGCGCGCCTTTGATCCTCTCGCCCTGCTCGGCCGGCACATACACCGAATGCACCTTGCCCGCGGCGTTGTACCTGAAATACAGGTGCGGGCCGTGACGACTCGCCGGATCGTGCGCACAGGCGCAGGAGGGATCGCCGCACTGGCGGCTCGACTCCGACAGCGATCCCTGCACCATCGACTGGGCGGCCGCTTCGAGTTCCTGGATGAGCGTACCCTTACGACGCCTCGTCAAGAGGTCGTGCTCAGCAGCAGAACGCAGCTGCGCGCTTACACTGTCCGATCAGGTACGATGTTGCAGACAATGCCCGGCGGCGCTTCGATATCACCGGGACGAGACACCCGATTTTTGCGCCGGAAAGTAGCTAGAAAAAGAAAGGGCCTCGCGGGCCCTTTCTCATGATCAGGATCCTTACGTCAGAGCAGCTAAGGCGCAAAAGGACTCACCTTGACGCTGAGCGTGAAGTCGATGTTGTCCCTGCGCATCAGGAGCTCACCGTTCCAGTTCCTGAATCCTCCCTCCCCGTCCGGAGTGGTACTGAACACCGCAGCCTGCATGAACTTCTCGAAGTTCCGGATGTGCACCAGCGCCTCGCCAAAATTGCCATTGTCGATGTCGCCGCGAGCGGCGCTCACCGAACCGTTGAGCTTGCTGGCGTCGCCCTGATTGATGGCACCATCGTCGCTCGCCCGATCGACGGCCAACGCCAGCAGCTCGAGCTTGTACTTGACCAAGTCGACCAGTCGCTGATGGCTGCTCAAGGCGGTGCCCTGATGGATGCTAAGGCCGACGAAAATATAGGAGCCTTTTCCACCGGAGCCACGCGACGGGTTGATGCAGCCGTTGGTACTTTCGATCACGCTGCCGTCGAGAGGGTCCAAGCCCGGCCTGAAGCCGGTCTCCAGCATGAGATCCTTATCGTCGTACTGAAATACCACGACATCCTGCTCAAGCGGATTCTCGCCCGATGGAATCGGCGCATTGCAGTCATACGCGGGGTTCAGGAGCTCCGTGGTGTCGTTCGTGATGGCGACGACACCGCTCGGAATCTGCACGGGTGAGTCGGTCTTCATCACCAGGAATTTGGGGTTATCCGGATGCGTGCACAGGTATCCCGGAACGATCGCCTCCGGACCCACAAACTCCGGCCCCATAACATCGGGAATCAAGTCCAGTGGCTTCGGCGTATCCGTTTCGCAGCGCTGCGGATCGTCCTCGACAACCCAGGTGCGCACCTCGTAAGTGTCCTGCGTCGGATTGATGAACTCAGCCGATGGGGGGAGCTTTAGGGTCGTGACAGGCTGCTCGTTGAGCGTCACCAGGGGGCATCCCGGCCCAGGCACCTCCGCGGCACATGCGGTCGCGAGGAACGGGATGTTCCTGTCGCCATACTCGACTACGTAGCCCCAGATTTCACCCGAGTCGTCCTGGTCGTTCCACCCGGGGACACCGTCACGGTGGCTGATGACCAGGCGATTCTCGTCGCCGTTGCGTTTTGCATCGTCGTTGGGCTCGCCCTCATGCCAAGCGGCGAATGGCATCGGAAAAGTCGCGGTCGGCGTGATCGGGTCGTCATTGATCCACTTCCAGCCACACTCGGGTTCCGGTGTGCAGTCCGGCTGAATACCGCCAACCCAGAGCTCGGTGCGGTTTCCGGGCGGAGGAACGTTCAGCGCTTGTACGAAGTTGTTTTCTGCCTCCGAGTTGAGCGTCGCGAGATGCCCTTGGACTCCCAAATGGGCCCTGGCGTTGGCCGCCGCATTGGCATCGGCCCAACTGATTCGACTCGCGGGGACCACCTCGTAGTAGCGCCCGTCAAATTGGTGGAATACCCCCGACTGCGCGTTCGCTGCTGTAGACACCGCAGCAAGCGCGAGCGCTGCCAGTACGCTGTGTCTCATTGAAATTGACATGCAACCCCTCCGGTGCCCCGCTAACGCAACCCCACGGCCGCTCAAGGTCCGGCCGGTCGCCGCGCATGTTTGTACGATTACCGCTTCTCCAGCCCGTAGGGGCGTGGAGGTCGGCTCTCGTTGTTCTCTATCTGAATCACTGGCACGCGCCCACCCGCAATGCGGCGGAAGGCGTACTTGAGCGAGATTACGTGCGATTTGCTGCCGCAGCAATACCAATTGCGACAGGTAACATAATATCGTTCGAATAGGACTCGAGTCTGGTTCGGATATCGCCGGGGGTGAGGGGTTCGGCGGCAGACCGGGCAGCGTTCAGGACTTCGTTCGAGCCGGCCGGTGCGGCTTGACCGCGTATCGGGCTGCTTTGTCCCGCTGGCCCGTCGCCTCATAGAGCTCTGCGAGCCATCGCTTCGAGCTCATCACGTAGATGTGCACAGCCTGCGGGTCCTTGGCCAGCACGTCGTTACCCGCGAGCAGCAGTGGCTCCGCCTTGTCGAACTGTCGCAACCCTGCGAGCGCCGCACCTTCGGCCGCCTCGGCGCTCGCGGTCCGCCAGTGTCCGGGGGCCAGCGCCTCGCGCAGGATCGCCTTGGCGCCCGAGGCCAGCGTGAGTGCTTCGTCGTAGCGGCCGGTGTCGATCAGCAGGCCCGCGAGCAGGGTCATGCTTCCGGCGACATCCGCATGCTTCGCGCCCAGGAGCTTGCTGCGCATCTCGAGCGCCCCGCGCAGAAGGGGCTCCGCTGATGCGTAGTCGCCGGCCTCCATCAGCCACATCGCGAGGTTGTGCATGCCCTGCGCCACCGACGGATGCTCGCCGCCGACCGTGCGCCGGTACGTCCCGAGCGAGTCCCGCGCCATCACGATGGCCGTGCTCAGGTCGTCCTTGTCATGCGCAAGGAAGGCCAGGTTGTTGAGCGCCAGCGCCACGTCCGGATGGTCGACACCGAGCAGCTTGCGCTGCATGGTGAGCGCGTCGAGATACAGGGGCTCGGCCGCCTCATATTTGCCCTGCGCCTGCAGCACGAACGCGACGTTGTTGAGCCCGATGGCGATCTCCGGATGCGCATCGCCCAGCAGGACGCGCTTCATCTCCAACGCCTCCCGGTATAGCTGTTCGGTTTCGCTGTACTGGCCGATCTCGCCGAGCACCCACCCCAGGTTGTTCAGGGCATCGGCCAGGTCGGGATGCGGTCCATTGTGCAGCGAACGCTGTATCGCGACCGCCTCGCGCATCAGCTTGACGGAGTCGTCGAACTTGCCAAGGTCGAACAGGTTGAGCGCCAGACCTTCGATGCTCTGCGCAACCTCCGGGCTTTTCGCGTCGGCCAGTTTGCGGCGCGTTGCCAACGCTTCACGGAAGAGTGGTTCGGCCTGGGCGAAATCACCCATCCGGCTCAGCAGGTCGGCGAGCTCGTAGACGCTGCGCGCCGTGTCGACGTGCTCGTTGCCGAGCATCTCGCGCCGCAATGCCAGCGCATCGCGGTACATCGGCAGCGCCCGACCGTACTCGGCCCTGAGCTTCAGAACTTCTCCCAGCCGATCAAGGGACTGGGCAACCTCGGGGTGCTTCTCGCCATAGAGCGCCTTGCGCTTGTCGAGCGCACCCTGCAGGAGCGGGACCGCTTGATCGTACAGGCCGAGGCTCGTGTAGACCGCTCCCATCGTCTCCATGAGGGTCGCCTGGATGCGGGGCTGCGCCTTGAGTTCCGACGCGATCCGCTTGGCGCCCCGGTCCATGATCTCGCGGGCGGTGATGGTGTTCCCGAGCGCCTCGCTCGGGTCGGACACTTCGAACAGGCGCACCATGAAGTTGGTGGTTTCCTTGGCGGTCTCCGCTTCGACCTGGGCGCGCATGCGCTGGTGGTTGGCAAGGAAGGCGGATATGCCGGCGAGTACCGCGAGGATCGCGACCGTGGCGACGACGGCAGCCTTGAGCCGCTGGATGCGCTTGGCCCGGGCGATGGATGCCTGGATGAAACTGGTCTCGTCCTTGTGCAGCTCGATGCCATGTTCGAGCAGCGACTCCGCTTCCACCAGTGGCTTGCCGGTCGGCAAGAGCAGGTCGGCGGGCCGATTTTCCGCCTCCCAGCGCTGCGCAGCGGCAGCGATGCGGCCGCGGATGCGCAGGCTCTCGCGATTCTGCGCGACCCAGTCCGTGACGCGCGGCCAGTGCCAGAGCAGCGCTTCGTGCGCCACCGTGACCACGGCGCTGCCGTCATCGGCGAGCTCCGTCACGAACAAACGGTTGTCGACGAAGGTATCGACGAGCTCGCGACTCCTGCCCGTGAACAGGTCGGACCAGGGCGCGCGCTTGCGACCGATCGCCGCCTGACCATCCTGCCCGATGCTCACGAGCGCGTTCAGGACCTTCGGCAGTTCGGCTTCGACCGCGTCGGGAAGTTGCTTGAATACGGTTTCCGCCCGTTGCGCGAGCGAACCCTCGACACCACCGAGCTCGCGGTACGCGGCCAGCGTGAGCATGCCGTCCTCCGTGCGGCGCTGGTACAGCTCCTCAAGGGTGAACTGCAGAAGGGGCAGGATTTCCCGGTGCCCGGCAGCGGCATCGCGCAGCATGTCGTCCAGGCGCTCGCTGCTCGCGGGATCCTCCTCGAACCGCAGGCCCGCCGCACTCGCCGGCAGGCGGATCATCTGGCCGATCTCGCTGGCGTTCGGCGGCATCAGGTCGTACTGCCCCGCGCCTTCCTTCAGCGCACCGACCTTCGGGTGGTTGGCAAGCCGCGGATAAAAGTCGCTGCGCAGGGTGCAGATGACCCAGACCCGCCCGCTTCGCGCCAGTGCATCGATGACGTCGAAGAAGGCCTGACGATGCCCGGACGGAATCTCCTCCTGCGTGTACATCTCCTCCATCTGATCGACGACCAGCGCGAGCCGGGCGCTGCCGGCGCTGACTTTCGCCATCGCCTCCTCGCGGGCCAGGGCATTGCGTATCAGCGATGTCGCCGCCTGCGGCGACTCGCGCAATATCTGCGCAAACTCGTCGGGCCCCTTGCCGTCCGCGTCCAGCGATGGCAGCGCATGCTCGCGCAGCAGCGCCTTGGCAAGCCCGCCAAAGAGCTGGCCACGGACGTCCGTCGGTCTGAACACAGCGCGTCGCCAGAGACCGACGCCCTCGATGACACTCGGTTTGGTGAGCATCGGCAGAACGCCGGCGCGTACGACGGACGACTTGCCGCCGCCGCTCATGCCGAGGATCAACACGAACGAGCGACCCTCGGCGGCCTGCTCCCGCAGCGCCTGCAGAACGTCGGAGACCGCCCTCGTCCTGCCGAAGAACACCGGCGCGTGCTCGAACTCGAACGCTTCCAGTCCACGGAACGGCGAGCCCTTCTTCCAGACCGCGCGAGCCTCCGAACTCGAGGCGGCGCTCCGCGGCAGATTCCGGTCGATCAGCCGGTGGAGGTGGTTCTCCAGCAGAATCTCGAAGTCGCTCGGCGACTCGAAGGGATGGAAGGCAGCGACCAGGGTTCCTTCGGCCTTGTCGTGAAACCACTTGTCGACGAATCCGTCGAGTTTCTTCTTCTGCCCAAGCCGTTCCATCAGGTCCTTCTCGTCGTCGAGCCGGACCGACGGCGGAGCGGTCTTGCGGTAGACGAGCAGGTCCGGCTTTCCGTTCCTGCGAAAGCCCTCCATCGCTTCCTCGAACTCGTATTCGGTGCCGGATTCGTATCGCGATCCGTCCGGGCGCTTGAATTGCTCGGGTAGCTTCGTCCCGAGGCGCGACCAGAGAATCGCGATGACGACATCGGTCTCGGACGGCTTGACGATCTGATGCTGGAATGTCGACGTGGCAACGAGCGGTTCGTGCTCCCACAGGACGGGCTCGAGCACGACCCTTCCGATGTATTCGCCCTGCAGGCGTTCGATGACCCGGCTGGCTATCGCGCGTTCCTCGAAGACGTCGCCGGGCGAGGAAATGAAGAATCGCAGCGTCTTCAACGTTCCGTCTCTTCTAGCTCACGCAACACGCAAGATAGCAAAGTCTCCGAATGCTCAGGCGAGCCGGCGCAGCGGTCGCGCGGCTGCCGCACGCGGTGCCCCCGCTCCGCTCAGCGAGCCGCGCCGCGCCGCAGCCGCTCGAGATACCGGTCGCGCAGCTCGGTCTGCCGCGAACGCATCGGCACCGCGTGGCCACCGACGAAGACGCGCTCTGCAAGCGTCGTCACTTCGAGCGGATCGCCGCTCCAGAGCACGAGATCGGCCGGGCGGCCCACCTCGAGCATTCCGACCCGATCGGCCACGCCGAAGATCGCGGCCGGATTGCGCGTCAGTGCGGCGAGCGCCGCATCCTGCGGTAACCCGTGTGCTACCGCGTTGCCCGCCGCCTGGCGCAGCTTGCGAACGTTGTGCGCCTGAGGGTCGCGGAAGCTGAACCCGATCGTCACCCCCGCCTGGTGCAGTCTCGCGGCGTTCTCGAGCGTCGCGCCCACCTTGTCGAAGCTCGACGGCAGGTTGTCGAGCGGATCCAGGATCACGGGGATGCCGGCGGCCGCGAGTTCGCCGGCGACGCGCCAGGCTTCCGCGCCGCCTGCGATCACTGCGCGAAGCTTCTCCCGGCGCGCGAACGCGACGGCCTGACGGATGTCCGCCGCACGATCGACGTCGAACACGAAAGGCGACGGGCGCCCGGCGAGCTCGAGCAGCGCCTGCCGTCCGAGCGGCGTGAGCAGCCGCTCGTCATGCATGAGCACCTCATCGGGGGAGCGCGCTTCCATGAACGCCTGCTTGAGCAGCATGAACTGTGCCGCGCGGCTCCCGCCCGAGAGCGCGTTCGCTTCGCCGCCGAGATCGACGAAGAGCGCATTCGTGCCGGGCACCGCGGTTCCGTCGAGCGTCACCACCGCGCCCTGGCCGGCGATGACCGTGCCGCCGGGGCGGTCCTTCGATCCGGCTTCCGCACTCGGCGCAAGCACGGCGAAGGTCACGCCGCCGATGCGGTTGACACCGATTGCGGTGGAGTCGGGATTGAACGCGAGCGTGACGTCGAATTCGGGTCGCATCTCGCCGAGCGAGAGCGCGTAGTCGCCTTCGCTCGGCTCGAGTCCGATCTCCTCGACGCCGAGATGACCGACGCCGCCAAAGAATCCAGGCGTAACCGGGCGACCTGCGGCATCGATGACCTCCGCGCCTTCCGGCGCCTGGATGTCGTCACCGAGCGCCGCGATACGCCCGTCCGTGATCAAGACATCGGCACCGGCGAGCACGCCGCGCGCAGCCATCGTGTGAACGGTGGCATTGCGGATGAGCACGCTCGCGGCCGAAGCGGGCTCTATCGCGATGGGCGACTGTGCGAGCCCGGCGGCGAGCGCCGCGAGCGCGATGAGCGTTACCGGTCTCATGGCAAGGCTCCTGCCGCCGCGGCGGACTGGCCCAGAGTGAAATCGGACTCCGGCGCCCGCGGTGGCCTCGTACGGTCGTAGCGCAGCGCGCCGTCGATCAACACGAGATCGGCGAGCGCGTACACGCTGAAGGGATTCATGTTCCACAGCACCACGTCCGCCATCTTTCCGGGCTCGAGCGTCCCGGTGCGCTCGAGAATGCCGAGGGCCTTCGCAGCGTTCGCCGTCACCCAGCTGATCGCGCGCTCGGGCGGGATCGCGAGGCCGGCCCGTGCGCCGTGCGTCATCGCCTTGGCGGCTTCCTGGTTCAGGCGCTGGATGCCCTCCTCCGAATCGGAATGCACGATGGCGCAGCCGCCGGATGCGGCATCGACGAACGCGATGTTCTCCGGGATCCCGTCGTAGGACTCCATCTTGAAGCCCCACCAGTCCGCCCACATCGCGCCACATACGCCTCGCTCGGCCAGCAGGTTCGCGATCTTGTAGGCCTCCGCCGCATGATGGAAGGCGGCCACGCGGTAGCCGAACTCGCTCGCCATGTCGAGCACGGTCGCCATCTCATCGGCGCGGTAACAGTGCTGGTGGACAATGATCTCGCCCTTGAGCGCACCGGCGAGCGTGTCGAGCCGCGCATCGCGCTTGACGGGTTTTGCATCCTCGTCGCCGTCGGCCAGCTTTTTCTCGTAGAGCGCCTGATCGCGGATGTACTCCTGCGCCTCCATCCACTGCGCGCGGTATCCGGCGACGTTCCCCATGCGCGTGGCCGGAAACTGCTCCCTGCGGCCGTAGACGCGTTTCGGGTTCTCTCCGCACGCCATCTTGAGACCCTGCGGCGCGTCCGGGAATTTCATTGCCTGGTACGTCACCGCCGTGACGTTCTTGAGCACGACCGAGCGGCCTCCGATAAGGTTCGCCGACCCGGGCAGAACCTGCAGCGTCGTGATACCGCCGGCGAGCGCGGCGGCAAAGCCGGGGTCCTGCGGCCAAACCGAATGCTCGGCCCAGACGTTGGCCGTGACCGGCCCGGTAGCCTCGTTACCGTCCGAATGCGCACGGACGCCCGGGCTCGGATACACGCCGAGGTGCGAGTGAACGTCGATCAGACCCGGCGTCATCCAGCGGCCATCCGCGTCGATCACCTGCGCACCCGCGGGGGCTGCGAGCCCTGGGCCGATGGCGCTGATCCTGCCGTCGACGATCAGCAGATCCGCCGCATCCAGGCGTGTCCCGGTTCCGGTGAGCACGGTTGCGGATCGAATCAGGATCGGCGGGCCCTGGGGCGCACGGTAGGTCGATGGATAGGGGTCGGTCACGGCCGCGACGGCCGGTTTCGCGTCGGGCTTCTCGGGCTTCGTTGCGCACGCGGTCAACGCGCACGCCAGGCCAAGCATGCAGATCAGGGGTCTCACGTGAAATTCTCCGGTCGGGCACGCGAATTCTAGTCTGCCGCGGCCAAGCCGCCGCGTCGAACGACAGATAAAACGAGGCGGCCTTGCGGCCGCCTCGAAAGTACGCGCTGCGCCCGGTCAGAGGCGCCCCTGGGTCATCAGGTGGCCGGCGGGAATTCCAGCCATAGCGCGTGGGGAACCGTGTACGCCATCAGCCGCATTTTGAGTCGCCGCAGCTCAAGCACGTCATGCAGCCGTCCATCATCACCACCGCCGCGGTGCTGCACTTCGAGCAGAGCTGCGCGCCCTGCGGGTAGTGGTTGTTCGCGAAGGCGTCCTGCTGCTTCTGCCGCGCCTCGTATTCGGTGCGCTTTTCCTCGATCAGCTTGCGGCGCCCTTCGTCCAGCTCCGGCGCACGCAGCAGGCCGATCGTCTGCAGGTGCTTCTCTATCACGTAGCCGAGCTCGGCGATGATCGACGGCATGAACTTGCCACCTGCCTGCCAGTAGCCGCCGCGCGGATCGAACACCGCCTTCAGCTCCTCGACCAGGAACGTCACGTCGCCGCCCTTGCGGAACACCGCGGAGATGATCCGCGTCAGCGCGACGATCCACTGGAAGTGATCGAGGTTCTTCGAGTTGATGAAGATCTCGAAGGGCCGGCGCTGCTCGTGCTCGGTGCCCTCGTTGAGCACGATGTCGTTGATCGTCACGTACATCGCGTGGTCGGACACCGGCGTCTTGATCTTGTAGGTCGAGCCGATCAGGACCTCCGGACGCTCGAGCTTCTCGTGCATCCAGATGACCTTCGAGTCGCGCGATTCCTCGCGGGCCCGCCCGAGCGACGCCGCGTCGGCCGCCTTCGCTTCCGGCTTCTCGCCGGGCTTCACGACCCGGTACTTGACGATCTTCGTATCGATCCTGTGGCCACTCATCGTCGTCACTCCGGCGCCGCCGCGCGCGCCTCTAGAACTTGCCGTAATAGCCTTCCTTCAGCGCATCGAAAAGGTTGGCAGCGGTGTGTATCTCCCCATCGTACTCAACCATCTCGTCGCCCTTCAACGCGAGCTCGCTGCCGTCCTCGAGCGTGAACACGTAGGTCGTGTTCTTGAGGTCGTCCTCCTTGACGAGCACGCCCTGGAAGGCATCCGGGTTGAAGCGGAAGGTCGTGCAACCCTTGAGCCCCTGCTCGTGCGCGTAGAGATAGATGTCCTTGAAGTCCTCGTAGCGATAGTCGGTCGGCACATTCGCCGTCTTCGAGATCGACGAATCCACCCACTTCTGCGCCGCGGCCTGGATGTCGACGTGCTGCCTGGGCGTCACGTCGTCCGTAGTCGAGAAATACTCGGGCAGACGCTCGCCCGTCGCGGTCGCACCTGGCATCGCGGCGGCGTTCACCAGCTCGCGATAGGCCAGCAGTTCGAAGGAGAACACGTCGATGCGCTCCTTGCTCTTGCGCCCCTCGCGGATCACGTTGCGGAAGTAGTGATGCGCGAAGGTGGGCTCGATGCCGTTCGAGGCATTGTTGGCGAGCGACAGCGAGATCGTGCCCGTGGGCGCGATAGAGCTGTGGTGCGTGAAGCGAGCGCCGACCTCGGCCAGCCGGTTGACGAGCTCGGGCGCCGCCTCGGCCACGCGCTGCATGTAGCGGCTGTACCGCGCGTGCAGCAGACGCCCTGGCAGGCGGTCGCCGGCGCGGATGCCGTCGCGTACGAGCTCCGGCCGCTTGCGCAGCATCTCCGGGGTGATCGTGAACTCCTCGCTCATGATCGGCGCCGGACCCTTCTCCCGCGCGAGCTCGAGCGCCTCCTCCCAGCCGGCGAGCGCGAGCTCCTTCGAGACGCGCTCGGTGAAGGCGACGGCCTCCGCTGAGCCATACTTCATCCCGAGCATCGTGATCGTGGACCCGAGGCCCAGGAAGCCCATCCCGTGGCGGCGCTTGCGGCGGATTTCCTCCTGCTGCTGTGCCAGCGGCAGCCCGTTGACCTCGACCACGTTGTCGAGCATCCGCGTGAAGACCTTGACGACCTCGTGGTACTCGTCCCAGTTGAAGCGGGCGTCCTCGCCGAACGGATCGCGCACGAAGCTCGTGAGGTTCACGGAGCCCAGCAGGCAGGAGCCGTACGGCGGAAGCGGTTGCTCGCCGCACGGGTTCGTGGCGCGGATGTTCTCGCACCACCAGTTGTTGTTCATCTCGTTGACGCGGTCGATCAGCACGAACCCCGGCTCCGCGAAGTCGTAGGTCGAGCTCATGATCACGTCCCACATGCGTCGCGCGGGCAGGGTCTTGTAGATCTTGCAGAGGACGAGGCCCGCCTCGTCGCGCACGTAGCCGTCTGCATCCGGCCATTCGCGCCACAGGAATCGCGCGGGGTCCGAGGTATCGACGCTCTCGATCTCCTTCGCCGACACCGGGAAGGCGAGCTGCCACTCACGGTCCTCGCGTACCGCCCGCATGAAGGAGTCGGTGACGAGCAGAGAGAGATTGAACTGCCGCAGCCGGCCGGACTCGCGCTTGGCGCGGATGAATTCCATGACGTCCGGGTGACCGACGTCGAATGTGCCCATCTGCGCGCCGCGTCGGCCACCGGCGGACGACACCGTGAAGCACATCTTGTCGTAGATATCCATGAAGGACAGCGGGCCGGAGGTATAGGCACCCGCGCCCGACACGTACGCGCCGCGTGGACGCAGCGTCGAGAACTCGTAGCCGATGCCGCAGTTGTGAATGACGACGAGCCCGGCATTGCCCGCGAGATAGTTGTTGTGCTTCTCGACCGTAAAGTCGAAAAAAGTTTCCGACAGGTCCAGGCCGCGCTCGATTCGCCCGACCGGCCGCAAGCTGCGTGCAAAACGAATGAGGTCCAGGAGCGCCGGAAAGCGCGTCGCCCATCGATCGAGCCAGATGCGGCTGACGCGCTCGCGACGGTGGTAGCCGTGGTAGAAGCCGAGATGCTGCTTCTCGTCATGATCGAGCGATCCGGCCTGCTGCTCCAGCGCTTGCCGGAGCGCCATCGGCACCTGGAAAGTGTCGTATTGGCCAGCGCTGCTGGCATATTCTCGAATGCGTCCACGCTTGCCGCTGTCGGCCATGTATGCCGCAATCGAAGCCAGGAATTCCGAGTCGCTGATCTTCAGTGACGCGCCACCGGAATCCCGCACCTCGCGCCCGTTCAAGACATGTACGCGTGCCCTGCGGAGAGTCACTGCCGCATGCACACCGAACAGGCCGAGCAGCGCCTCCAGCTCGCGCGCAAAACCATGGTTCTTCATGGCAATGCAGACGGCGCCGCGTTCCCTATTCACCGTGCCGTCGGTGTCGATGAGACCGGCGAGGAACGGCAGGAAATACCGGTCCGGTTGAGCCGTGATCCAGGCGGGGACGCGCATCTGCGCCGACTTCTTGCCGATCTGCCGATCGATGAGCTCGACTGCGCGACTCGCCTCAAAACTTGCGACGGTGAAGTCCCAGACGGGACTACCCATCTTGGTGAACGCAGGCGCTACTTGCGCTCGCGTGGCAGCAAAACCGCCGAAAAACTCTGCGTAACGCTCGACGACCTCTCGCTCCGCAGCGCGAATCTTGAAGATCACCCGAGCGCCGGCCGCGCGGGCGCGCTGTGCCCAAGCGCCGCTCGCGCGCACGTACGCGAACTTCTTCTCGTAGGCTGAACCGTCCCCCAGGTGAGCGCCGGCGAACCAGGCGTCGCGCCAGCGCTCTGCGGATGCCTGCCATGCATGCGTGTAGTGCACGAGCGCATCCGTTTCGCGGACTTCATCCGCGCATACGTACCACAGCTGGTCGTCGCGATGGACGAGTACCGGGTGACGATTGGACGTCGTCAGGCTCACACCATTCGACGTGATGCGGATGTTCTCGTGCCGCGGGACATGCGTCGTGAGATGTCGCTCGATTCGACGCATCTCGAAAGAGCGCGTGTCGCGATCGTACGCGAGGATTTGCTCGTGGCGTTCGGCCACCGCCTCGTCCGCAGTAACCAGCCCCCGCTCGGTGCGCACCCACGTGCCGGGCGCGACACATCCGGCCTTTAGCGTAAGTCCCGCCTCGTGGACCTTGCCCAGAATGTCGTCCATCGAATCGCGGATGGTTCCCGACACCGTGCAGTTGATGGTCGAGGTCGCGGGTTTGTGTTCCTGCGCGCCGGCGTTCGAGGTCACGCGCCCGGCCGGAATCGCGCCGCGTCGCAGCGCCCAGAGAAACCGCTCGTACCAATGCTCGCGGATCGCCTCCTTCTCGACGTCCGCAAGCGCGCGCGCGACGCGCTTGTAGGTGTCGTCCATGGTGCGGTCGAGCGGTGTCCCGTCCTTGGCGCTCAGTCGATACTTCTTGTCCCAGATGTCCAGGGACGCTTCCTGGAATGGAATGCTGCGGGCGTCCCTGGATGCAAGCTTCACGGCGGTGCTCATTTCGGAAACACGTCTCCCATCAGGCGGTCTTTTATCGGAAAGAAAAGCCCCTCGTGCGCCGTGACGGGCCTCTTAATAAAGGAGGAGCGCGCGGCGGTACGGCCTGATCCTGAATTTGCCCCGCTGCGACGGCCTTTATTACCCCCGAGGCGCGTCATGCTGGACACAACATATTGGGTCAGGGCGGAAAGGGTATGCAGGGCTTCCCGGTCCGTCAACCATTTCTTATCATCCGCTGAGATGAAGCAAAACTGTTCAGTTTCAGTGACTTATGTTCTTACATTCGCGTGGCGTCACAATGCCTGAATCCGCGGGTTCGTCAAGACCTTTTTGCATCCAAAAACACAATATCTTGTGTTCACCGCTTTGCCACCGGTTATCCACAGCTTGTCAAGACCCAAGATGGACCGTGCCCCGAGGTCCAGCCGCTCGCGTTGCCCCCGGCGTCAGGCCCGTTTCCGGGAACTCGCCCCAATCCCTCACAGTCTGACCAGCCGGCCGGACGAGTTGCTGCGGACGCGACGGCCCGCCGCGCTGCGCGCGCCCCGGCGCCTGCGCGGTGCGCTGTTAGACTCGTGAGTTTTCGCAGTATCGATCTTTCCAGGACGTCGCATGAAGCTTCATTCGAGCCTCGCTGCCCTGCTGCTGGTCATTGCTCCGCTCGCCGCCCCGTCCGTCGCGTTCGGTCAGCTGCCCAGCGCCGTCGGCGAAACACCGGTGCCGTCACTCGCGCCGATGCTGAAGAACGTGACCCCGGCGGTCGTCAACATCGCGACCCGCGGCACGGTGCAGCAGGAAAACCCACTGCTCAACGATCCGTTTTTCCGACGGTTCTTCGACATCCCCAACGTGCCGCGGGAGCGCAACTTCCAGAGCGCGGGCTCGGGCGTGATCGTCGACTCGAAGAACGGTTACATCATCACCAACGCGCACGTGATCGAAAACGCCACGGAAATTACGGTCACGCTGCTCGACAACCGCTCGCTCACCGCGAAGGTCGTGGGCAAGGATCCGGGATCGGACGTTGCGGTGTTGCAGGTCAAGGCGGCGAATCTGGCGCAGATCCCGATGGCCGATTCCGATAAGGC
>Ga0268386_10000919_pt1 | contig 19641 bp, 9 predicted proteins | sample RVTome_15_FD_200260 | JGI IMG/M metagenome (GOLD analysis project Ga0268386, IMG submission 200260) | Soil microbial communities from uranium-contaminated site in the Upper Colorado River Basin, Wyoming, United States - RVT150D86... ...
CGGCCTATCTCACAGTGCTGGCGACGACGCGTCACATCGAGGACGATCGCGACAGCGATAACAAAGCGCGTGACGTGGTGCGGCATTGGCGCGCTGGAGAAGCTGCATTCAACATTGACAACGGCTTTAGCGTCAGGGGCGGTTCATTGACGGTCGTCGAACTGAAGCGCCTACTGATCAAAGAGATGCTGTCGGGTGTGACTGCCGGTGGTGATGAAGAGGCGATCTTAACGATTCTCGAAAACTCATCCACCGAAGACATTGTTCAGTTGCTCGATCCGACCCAGGGACTTTCCGTACAGAACATCGACAATAAAGTTGGCGGCGAGAACCACGAGCGCTTTAACCGGCTGCTTGAAACGCGTCTGCCGCGTGATGGAGCCAATGCTGCTCCTCAACGCGAGCGGACAGGTCAAACCTGCACCGCGCGCCAGTCGTTAATGCTCGACTATGCGCGCCGGCGAGCCATCGAAGAAGTTGAGAATGCGATCTCGGTGTTGTCAACGGGCACCGGTGATGCTGCGGTGCGCCAGGCTTTAGCTTGTCGTTTTCCAGGGGCCAATGTTTCTCAAATCGACGACATTCGGGGCGTGTTTGAACGAACGCTGGCAGCACTGCCGCGACGCATCTATCACTGCGCGCCTGAAGGTGGCGAAGCCGAGATGGGTGGATTGGTTGTTACTGACTCAACCGGTCGATCCGTCACTATCGATTGTCTCGGCGAATTTGCACGCACATACGGTCAAAACGCCGGAACGTCAGAAGCAACAACCATCGACGAGGTTTTTCTCTGCGGCGAGTTCTTCCGCCAAACACCTGATGGACAGGTGTTGACGGTGATTCATGAATCAGTGCATGCGGCAGGGTTGCTGGAAGATCCAAATTACAACCCGCCGTGCGGATTGCCCCTGAATGTCGCCCTCATCAATCCTGACTCTTTCGCCTATTTCGCGCACGAGTTGATGGCGATAACGCGCCGCGCCGCTGCCGCCCGTGCGACAGAGCAAACCACTGAACAGATGCAGCGCCAAGCCAGCAGCGACGAAGCGCCTGAAGAGCTGCCGGAGGTTGTGGAAGACGTCCTAGGCACGCCGGGCCAGGCTCTTGATTCCGCAACGCGTTCGTGGATGGAACCACGATTCCACCGCGATTTCAGCGACGTCCGTGTACACACGGATGCGGCTGCCGCGGAATCGGCGAAGGTGGTGAATGCTCGTGCCTACACAGTTGGGCGCGACGTGGTTTTCGGCGCGGGACAGTACGAGCCTGACACAGAACAGGGCGCCAGCTTGCTGGCCCACGAGCTCACGCACGTTGCGCAACAGGAAAGTCATGGTCCAACTGCGGGACAGGCTGCGAAAGCCATCAGTGATCCTTCCGATGCCGCGGAAGTGGAAGCTGACAGCGTGGCCGCCCAGGTGATGAGTGGCAGCGCGGTCCAGGTCAATCAATCTCCAAACGCCACCCTCCATGCTCTTAACGAGCTCGAGACGCTTGGCTTGATCAGCGGCGTAGGTGTGGTCGTTGGGGGAATCGGGGTGGCGATTGCTGCGGCCGTTGGTGCTTTTGATTACTCGCGGTTCCGCGATTGTCCCGCAACCTGGCAGAGGGCGATAAACACGGCAACCGAGACTGCCCGTCAATGGATCGACAACGCCGTGTCAAAAGTGGATGCAGTAAGGAGCAACCCGGCGCAGGCTGAGCAGTTCGTCCTGGAGCAACTGTGGCGTCATTTCAAGATAAGACCAAGCGACAGTGAGAATTTGAACCGGCTCCAGCAGGGTCTGGCGGAAATTCAAGCAGGGTTTGCGGAGTTAACGTTTGAATGCGAAGAGACCTGCGGTGAGACCGAGACCACGGCGTCGGCTGCGTATGTGCCAGGCCTCCTGGGAGGAATATATATCCGCTACGGCCGTATTCACCTGTGTCCCCGCTGGTTCAACAGCAGGCACCCCGACGAGCAGCCCGAGACGATCGCGCACGAGATGGGCCACCGGTTTGCCGGCGTGGGTGGTGACGTGTATCGCCGGCTTCATCCGCACCAGTACAGCAACCTGACAACGGATCAGGCACTCGAAAACGCAGATTCCTACGCGCAATTCGCAAAGGTCGTTTTCAACATTGGTAACCGGGAGTCGGGAGGTGCAACCGCACCTACTGAGGGCAACGAGCTGCAACGAAAAGCAATCGGATCAGATGGTCTAGTTAAGCCGGGCAGGCAAGCGGCAAAGACTGGCCCACCTCTGCGCCGCCGGATATTGCAGCGGCAACCGGAACCGGAAACAGAGCCAACACCCACAACAGAGCCTGCGCCTGAAACACAGCCCACTCCGGAAGCGAAACCGGATCAAGAGCCCCAGGTACAGACCGGTGGAATACCCCGTCTCGATCCAACGAGCGGCATGGAAGGACATCCTGCGCCTCCAGGGTGCCTCAGCTTCCTCTGGGCCCGCGAATACGATCGAATTTTTCGTCTCGACACGATCTCGGTCGTTGGCCTCAGCGCAAGACCCGCGAGTGAAAAGAAGGAAGACGTAAGAGCTGCGCGCCTCCAGAACAGGAAGTTTCGGGCGGCTTTGAGCGAAGTCTGCGACCCGTTTGTGAGTGTCAAGCATCCTTTCCGCGTGCGTTTCTACTACGTCGACACGGATCTCAGGGATGCGCTGGGAGCAAAAGTCAACACCGTCGACGCAAAACTGAACCGCGAACTCGGAGACAAGCTCGGTGCAAGCCAGTCAACACGTTTCCGCATTTACGTCGAGCGGGATCTAGACACGGAAGGTGATTTTTCGGACGCAAAAAGCCTGGACGAAAAACTGAAAAAGGTCATTGCCCACTCGCGCAAGTCGGCTGCGGCGCGTGGAGCGATTACTGGTTTGTACGTCGGCGCGGCCGTTGGCGCCGCAGCAGGTATCGCCACCGGCCTGGCTCTGGGGTTCGCAACTGACGTGGGACTACGCGCCAGCATCGGACTCGGTTTTCTAGCGGGTGCGGGTGCTTTTGCAGCCACTGTGGGTCTCGCAACTCTCTTTGGTTACGCCTTCGGAACAGATCGTGGGACCAAGGAGCTGTCGAAAGAACGAGTCAAAGAGGTCAAGGCCTTTGTTGCCCTGCTCAAAGCCACTGGTGAGGTGAAAGGCGACAAGTTGACCTCCAGCGATGCTGACGATCTTGCGCGCGATGCCGTCACGTTGTGGATCGACGATCCGGTAGCGCTGCCGCTGACGATCAAAGATCGCCGTCTGTTGATTCGCGTCATGATGGATGGACCAACCCTCGACGACGATGAGCGGGCGATCATCAGGTTGATTGAGAACAGCACCGACGCGGAGATCCTTCAACTTCTCGATCCGACCGTTAACGAAAAAGAACGCGTTACGCTTCAGATGCTTGACAGCGAGATCGACGGCGCGGAGTGGAAAGACACGAGAGCGATGCTACAGGCGCGCTTCCCGACGCTCGGTGCGCCAGGTATTGAGAGGACCGAGACGCAGACTGAACCACCGTGTGAAGCAGATCAGGCAATCATGATCCTGGCCGCGAGGAAACGCGCAACGGAAGTCGTGCCGATCGCCCTGCAACGGATAAATGACTACCTTGCCGATCCTGCAAAGCAGCAGTCAGTGCTTGCAAAGATCAATTGCTACTTCGCGAAGGCGGCACGCGCCGACGTTGAGCGCATTAAAGGAATCTTCGAACGCGTGCAGCAGCTCATACCGTCCAGCAGGTACGTTTGTCCAGGAAAGAAAGAACTCACGATTCCATCGCCGTGCGGTGCTGTGCAGGAGGCATGCAGTGGTAGCGACGTTGCTTACACGGTAGCCTGTCCCAAACTTCGTAGCGCCACCAATGAGACTTATTTGTGTCCGACATTTTTCGAGACCGGACCTGTCTATCAGGCCACCACTGTGATCCATGAATGGGTACATCGTGCAATTCCAGAGAGTGATATCGACAAGTACGACCCGAAGTGCGAAGAGCTAAAGCTGGAGACTGCGCTCGTAAATTCCGACTCGTATGCTCTTCTGGCCCGCGACCTCGCCGAAGGCCGCGTTGCCGGAGTTGCTGCGCAGCCGACCGTGTCGATCGGCAATTTCCGCAACAGCGGCTCTGTAACCCCTGAGAATCGATGCCTCAGTTGCCCGCAGATTCCCTCGCTCGGAATCAATCCAGCCGAGGGATTCAACTTGATGGAGGTGCGCGGCGACATCAGTGGGCATCGACCTGATGCGCTTTATGACTTCAAACGCACGAAAGAGGTTGCGATCTGGATGCGCGTGAACGGCGCCTGGGAGTCGGTTGAATACTCTCCGCCGGGCTCGCTCGACGACAACTCATGGGCTGATGAGGATGTAGCTCCCAAAGAGAACCGCATTTACAGCATCGATGGTCCAGGACTGCACCGGCCGATCCCGATGCCGGTTCCGCCGGAGGTTGAAGGAGGAGTCTATAAGGGCAACTTTGTGGAATCAGTGAATGTGAAGGTCGATCAGGGACCGTGGACGCAGAGCTCGAATCTATTTGAGTGGCATTCGCTGTCGACTTTTGAACGCGGACCAGACGGCATTTTACGGAGAACACCAAAGGGCAACGAGATTGAGCCGGGGCATGTGCCCATTGGACCAGCACCACCGGGACCATGAATCGCATAAGTCCTATAGGGCATTAAAGAGCAGATCATGAGCTTTCGATCCTATCGTGCTTCCTCTTTCAACTTCTCGCAGTATCGCGGGAACGGGGGAGGTCGTGTGTTGCAGCGCCGTTGCGCTTGCGGCAATCGGGCCGAGTCAGGCGGCGAGTGCTCGCAGTGTGCTGAAAGGGAAGGCGTGCTGCAACGAAAGCCGCGTTCGGGTGGTCCACCTGAAGCGCCTTCGATCGTCCACGACGTACTGCGCGCGCCGGGCCAACCGCTCGACAGCGAATCTCAAAATTTGATGGAAGCGCGGTTTGGTTACGACTTCAGCGGAGTTCGCGTTCATGCTGACGAACAGGCCCAGCGCTCAGCCGAAGCGACCAATGCCGACGCCTACACCGTAGGCCAGGACATCGTCTTTGCCTCAGGTCGTTACGCGCCGGAAACTCCGGCAGGGAAACAACTGCTTGCTCACGAACTGACGCACGTGGTCCAACAGGGATCCACGCGCTCGTCAGGTCCCATCGCGATGGGAAAGACTGACGAACACGAGATCGCGGCGGATCACACCGCGTCTGAAATTGTCTCCGGCGAAGAGTCGGTATCCGCCATCAATCGAGCCAGCGCCAGCCTGCAACGGCAGGAAACCGCGCCCGGAGAAACGACCGCTGCACCGGCAACTGCCCCTGCTCCTGCCGAAGGCCCATGTCTCGAGGAAGTTGTTGGCGAAGACATTCCTTCATTACTGCAAGCGGGAGTTGTGACGGTCCTCGAGTTTGGCGCGGAGTGGTGCAACCCTTGTAAGGATAACAAAGAGGCCCTGGAAGCGATCTGCCAGGCGTTCAAGATAAACCCGCCGCCGGTGACCGTCCGCTTTTATTCAATCGACATCGAGGCTGCCGGCAACGAGGAGGTGAGCAAGGCTTACACGCCCGGCGGCAGCATACCTCATCTTTACTTCTACGTCGGCAGCTCGATGAAGTCTCACTATAACAGCGGCATTTCGATGGAAGGGATGGAGCGCATCGTCGCCGAGCACGTTGAATACGCAAACACGTCCGGCGCTGCGCGCGGTGCCAAGACCGGTCTAGGCTGGGGCGCGCTTGCCGGCACTGCGGCCGGAATCGCCGGAGCAGTTGCGATCGGAACGCAGAGCAATTTGGAAGGAAACGCACTCATCGGCGCGATCATGGGCACGATCGCCGGCGGCGCAGCGCTTGGTGTTGGTCTGGGAGCAGCGATTGGCGCGATCGCGGGCGCTGTTGGCGACGATCGCGACACTGGTCCAAAACAGCAGAAACGCAAAAAACTACAAAAGCAATCACGAAGCGGCAGTAGCAATGATCGAGAAGAGCGTGAAGCAGATCAGATGGCGTCGCAAGTTGCGGCGGCTGGACGGCAGCGTCGACCGGAGCCATCCCTTCCTCTCTCCAGAGGCGAACAGACAGCCATCGGCGCAGGCATCGGGGCTGGCGGTGGAGCTGCGCTCGGCGCGGGTATCGGGCTGATTGTTGCTTCCCAGATGGCAGACACACCCTATGGCGCGGCGGCGGGAATCGGCGCAGCCATCGGCGGCGGCATCGGATTAATTGCCGGATTGCTGGCAGGTTTATTCACGCGCAACACCACCCCCGAAACGATACCCGAGGCTGACGCTCTGATCAGACGCCGTTACGGACATTACTTGCGCGATGGTTCCGCTGGACCACTGCATAACGCGACTGTTCACGTGGTGAGTCAGGCAGAATTGTGTGAACGCGCCGCCTGTCGCCGCGGCACGGAGGTAGATACTTCCTGTGGACTGCTGGGCTGGACCGATTCCGGTGTTCCGCTACAGCCTTCCAAAGGACCGGGAAATCAACCCGCGCCCATAACGAGACCGGAAGATGAGCCAACCTGTAGAGGATGGCAACTGGAGCACGCTACGCCCGATCGTCCCGTGATCTACTACCTACGGAACGCTCCCGGAACGCTCATTCACGAAGGCCTGCACGCAGTCTCGCATCCGGATTTTGGTTTCCTTCATAACCATGTCAACGAGGGCACGACTGAATACTTCACTCGCGGTCTACAGGATGAGATCAACATGCCGCACTCCGGCAGCTACGAACGTGAAGTCGCAAGTGTTGAGAAGCTCGTAAATCTAATCGGTGAGGAACCATTGGCACAGGGGTACTTCAGCGGCCGCATGCCTGAACTTCATCAGACCGTAAACAGTCAACTCGGAGACTGTGCGTTGATCATGTGGGCGTTCAACTTGCAGATGAATTCAGATCGTAGAGCGGACCAGATTCTTGAGAGTCGCCACGTGAACTATTGCGGTTCACAAGAACTTCACACCGTCACGCCCGGTGAATTGACACCGGCGCCGCAGTCACAAACCGAACAGCAGGAGCAGTCGCGATGAGTAGCTTCCCGAAGTCACCATACGTCCTGAAGGGCGGGATTGTCCTGCTTGATCCGACGACCGCACAGGTGCAGCGCATCATCGTCCTGCAATACAACCCCGATACCTTAACGCGCAGCTTGCAAGTCCAGGCAGTTAGTGAAGGCAGCGATCGCTCTGAGGCTTTACGTCTCAAAGGACCACCGGTCGAAACATTCAAAGTCGAAGCTGAGATCGACGCCACCGATCAACTCGAAACCGCTCAGGCCGATCAAAACCGCACAGTGATCGACTACGGGATTCATCCGCAGATCTCTGTGCTTGAAGCGATCGTCTATCCCAAGAGCACCGAGGCCCAGGCCAACTTCGCGCTGTCGCAAACCGGCACGCTGGAAATCATGCCGATGGAAGCTCCGCTCACGTTGTTTGTGTGGAGTTCGAAACGAATCTTGCCCGTGCGCCTGACGGAGTTCAGCGTCACCGAAGAAGCCTTCGACACGAAGTTAAATCCCATCCGCGCGAAGGTCAGTTTGGGAATGCGTGCATTGAGTTATGACGATCTCGGCTTTGCGACCAAGGGCGGAAGTTTGTTCCTGGCCTATCAACAACAGAAAGAACGCATGGCCGCGCTGAGCCAGGCCGGAACCTTTGGGGCGCTGGGCATTGGAGGTATTCCATGAGCGACGCTTTACAAGCATTAATCGGGGCCAATACTACGAAACCAAATCCACATCCGATTACGAGTCGTTACTACGGAATCGAGATGGCGGAGTTGGCTCTTCCCGGCGGCAAGACGGTGGTCTATCTGCGTCGACGCTTTGTGCCTTCTCCGGATCGATTTCAGTTGCTTCAGTTTCACACAGTAACGGAAGGGGAGCGACTCGACAACATCACGGCGCGTTATCTCGGCGATCCGGAACAGTTCTGGCGCGTTTGCGACGCCAACAACGCGATGCGGCCGGAGGAGTTGACTGAGACGATCGGGCGCCAGGTGCGGATTACTCTGCCCGAAGGTATCACTGGGCCAACTTTATGAACCAGCGCTTTTTCTTATCACTGCGAATGGGTTCCGTGAATCCTTCGCCGGTGCCGCAAGCGGTTATCGACGCGTTGACCGACGTGTCGGTGAGTTCAACCGTTGGCGCACAAAGCGGGTTTCAGATGAAATTCACCATCGGCAAAAACTCGATGATCAGTCAGACCCTGCTGCCGTCAGGGTTTTTTGATCCGCGCCAACGCGTGGTCATCACTGTGACAGTTAACGGAAGTCCTGATGTGTTGATGGACGGCATCATCACCAAGCACGACGTGACGCCGAGTAGTGAACCAGGCAAGTCGACGCTAACCGTCACGGGGCTCGACATTTCCGCGCTGATGGACTTCATCGACCTGACCGGTATTCCGTATCCAGCGATACCCAACTTCGTGATCGTGAATATAGTGCTCGCCAAGTACCTTCTCTTTGGCTGCGTGCCGGTGGTGATCCCTGATCTAATCAACATGATCAGGAACCCGCTCGAGAAGTTTCCGAAGCAGCAAGGAACTGATTACAGGTATGTCACTGGGTTGGCCCAAAAGAGTGGTCATGTGTTCTACATCGATCCGGGACCTGAACCGGGGATGAGTCTTGCCTACTGGGGGCCGGAGTTCGGCGGCTTTTTACCAACCCAACCTGCATTGAGCGTGAACATGGACGCAGCGACGAATGTGGAGTCGCTGAACTTCTCCTACAACGGTCTGGCTGCAACTCAATACATTGCCACAATCCTGGAACCCAATTCCAAGTTTCCGATTCCTATTCCGATTCCGAGTATCGATTTTCTGAAAGCGTCGCTGTCTGCAAAGGCGCCCACGCCTTTGAAGAGCAAAGTAATTCCGGATCTCTCCAGCAAGAGTTTTCCTGAGGCTGCGTTGCTCGTGATTGGTGCGCTGATGGCGACAGACGACGCGATTACAGGGTCGGGATCGCTCGATGTGCTTCGCTACGGACACGTGTTGAAGGCGCGAAGAAAAGTGGCGGTGCGCGGTGCAGGGGATTACTACGACGGTCTCTATAACGTTAAGAGCGTCACGCACAGTATGAAGCGCGGCGAGTACAAGCAGAACTTCACACTCGTACGGGGCGGTGTCAAATCGTCAGTTTCAACGGTCGAAGTATGAGCAACGGAACAACAAAATACTATGGTCTATATCGCGCGTCGGTGATTAACAACATCGACCCGATGCAGATGGGCCGCATTCAGGTCATCGTGCTCGATGCGGGTGGATTCACACCGTCGTCATGGGCCAACCCCTGTGTTCCCGTCGCGGGCAGGCAGTCAGGCGCCTTCGTGCTTCCGGCCATTAACTCCGGCGTGTGGGTGCAGTTTGAAGAAGGTGATCCGGATCAGCCGGTATGGATGGGTGGTTGGTGGGGCTCGGCGGCTGAAGTACCTGCGCTTGCACTCGCCGGCAATCCAATTAGTCCCAGCATCGTGTTGCAAACGGGGCTGCAAAACACTGTGATGATCAGCGATATGGCCGGACCAACGGGTGGAATCATATTGAAGACCACAGCGGGTGCATTCATCAGTATCAACGACGTCACGGGCATCACTATTTCAGATGGGAAGGGCGGGATGATCACGATGCTGGGCGGACTCATCACGCTCAATCAAGGTGCACTGTTAATCAAGTAGCAAGGGAGGAGTGTTTGGAGTTCAAGCTGCCTTTCCGAAAAAGTGGGCGAGTCCTTCTTCCTGTGCTTTCTCTGTTCCTCTGTGTCTCTGTGGTTGATGTATTGCGCGGAAAACAACCACAGAGACACAGAGAACACAGAGGGTTGCACAGAGAAAGCAGTTGAGAGACTGCTGAACTCTGAACTTTAGAACTTATGCCTGGATTCTTACTTCATCTTGGCGCGACGGTCCAATGCGCGCATCTCGCAACTGCACAACCAACGCAGCCGAATCCGCGTGTGTTGGTGAGTGGTCAACCGACGGTCACCATGGTTCCGCCTTACACGATTGCCGGTTGTCCATTCAATGTCAGCGGGTCTCCTTCGCCATGCGTGACTGCGCAATGGACTACGGCCGCCACGAGAGTCTTCTCGAACGGACAGCCACTGGTACTGCTCGATAGCCAGGCGATCTGCGCGCCGAACGGTACTCCACTCGTGATTCTCGCGACGCAGACGCGTGTGACGGGGATGTGATTCTGTATGCCAGGCACAAAGTACAAAGCACAAAGTACAAAGCAATGAACATAGACTTTCCATTTCAGTTCGATACGCGTGGGCGGACCGCGACGACCGTTGACGACGATCACGTGCGCGACATGATCGAGCAACTGCTCTTCACCAATCCCGGCGAGCGCGTTAATCGCCCTGACTTCGGGAGCGGCCTGTTGCAATTGATCTTCGCCCCGAATAGCCCCGAGCTGGCCGCGGCTTTGCAGTTCACCGTTCAGGCCGCACTGCAACAGTGGCTTGGCGACGTGATCCAGGTGCAATCGCTCGAAGTAACCAGTGAAAACTCAACCTTGCAAGTGGAATTGAAATACATGGTGTTGCGCACCGGCGAACAGCGCACCGAAACCTTCGTGCGAGGAGGCGTGCAATGACCCTGAAGTGTCTTGACGAGCGCCGGCGCCAGTTAGTCCGCGACCAGGCAGAACGTGGTCTGAACGGAATCGATTATGTCGAGATCGTCGAGGGTACTCAGCAGCGCCTGTTGTGCGTGCACTTTTTCGGCGAGGTGCCGTCGCTCGTTCGTGCCAATGTCCAGATCGAAGGCGGGCGACGCATTCGCGATATCAAAGTCCTCGAAATCGAAGCTCACCAATCTGACGATCCGGAGCATCAGGACTGTTTGCGCATACAGGTTGACCGCGCCGGTGATTTCTCCTGTTACAAAGTATGTCTCTACGAAGTGGACGGCGAAGGACTCACCTCGAACGAGTTTCTAAAAAGCTTCGATCCGCGTTACGTCTGTGCCGAGTTCAGTTTCAAAGTCGAGTGCTCGAGCGATCTCGATTGTAAGAGCGAATCAGTTTGTCTGCCGGTTGTTACTCCGGCGCCGGAAATAAACTATCTCGCAAAAGACTACTCGAGTTTTCGACAGTTGATCTTCGATCGACTGTCGTTGCTGATGCCTGATTGGCAGGAACGACATGTACCGGATATCGGCGTGGCTTTAGTTGAGGTGCTGGCTTACACAGGCGACTACCTTAGTTACTATCAGGACGCCGTCGCCACCGAGGCTTATCTCAACACTGCCCGGCAACGCATCTCGGTGCGGCGTCATGCGCGCCTCGTCGACTACTTCATGCACGAAGGCTGCAATGCGCGCGCGTGGATCACGGTTAGCACCGATCAGGATCTCAACGATCCGGCACTTACCTTCAGAGACATCTACTTCACCGCCGGTCCGGACGACGCACAGGCTATAGTCTTCGAGCCGCTCGTGGAGAACCCGAACGCCCCGATTCAACTCTATCAGGCCCACAACGAAATTCCTTTTTACACCTGGGGCAACGAAGAGTGTTGCCTGACACAAGGTGCCACCTCCGCGACTCTCAGAGACGAGTGGATCGCCGCCCAGCCGGAAGAGCCTTCACCACAGTATCAGAAAGGTGGGAAATACAAGCACGACGATTACTATCCCGGTCCCGAGCCGGAACCTCCATCTCAATATCAGCAGGACAAGCAGGCGGATTACAACGCGTCGCCTGAGGCTCCCACACCGTATCGAAAGAAGAGAAAGTCGAGGAAGGCCGATTACTATCCTGCGCCCGAGCCAAAGCCTCCAACGCGAAAGCTGCAACTAAAAAAGGGCGATGTGCTCATATTCGAAGAAGTCATTGGACCAAAGACCGGAAGTCCAAACGACGCCGACCACACGCGTCGACACGTCGTCAAACTTACTAACGTCACACCGTCAGAAGACCGACTGGTGAAAGAGAAGCCCGAGGGTTCGGACAAAGACCTTCCGATTCCGTTACTGGACATCGAGTGGGCGCCGGAAGATGCTTTGCCGTTTCACCTCTGTCTTTCGGCACGGCTGCCGATCCCTGATTGCACGCTCGTAACGGGAATCAGTGTTGCTCGTGGAAACGTGATCCTCGTTGACCACGGCCGCACGATTGATTCACCTGAGTATTTGGGGCAGGTGCAGCAAAAGAGCGTTCATGGCGAATGCGCGTGTGAGACCAGCGTTATGGATCTCACCACCAAACCGCAAAAGTTCAAACCGGTGCTTGAACGAGCTCCACTGACCTTCAGTGAGCCGCTCCACTGGAACGCACCAGCGTCTCTGAGTGTGAAACAAGATCCGCGCAAAGCTCTTCCACAGATCCACTCGCTAATCGGACTACCGGCGAAGTGTGCGAAACCGGGTGACAATGAGATACCCGAGCCTTTGCCGGACGTAAACCCTGATGACGAACGCTGGCGTTGGCAGTCGCGTCTCGACTTATTAGCAAGCGGCGGACTGGATCGACACTTCGTAGTTGAAATTGATAACGATGGCCGCACGTGTCTGCGTTTCGGCGATGGAGAACTTGGACGTCTCCCGCAAGCGTGCATGATCTTTCAGGCCCTCTATCGCGTTGGAGGTGGACCATCTGGAAACGTCGGCGCCGATGTGATCACAACAATAGGCTGGCGCAATAAGACGGTAAGCGGTATCGGGTTGAGTGCTCGCAATCCGCTTCCTGCCACCGGAGGTTTGCCGCAGGAGCTAATGTCAGAAGCCAGGCTGTTCGCGCCCAGGGCCTTTTTGAAACATCTCGAGCGAGCCATCACCGCTGACGATTACGCGCACCTCGCCGAACGTTATCCAGGCCGAGAGGTTCAGCGCGCTGGATCCTCACTGCGTTGGACCGGGAGCTGGTATGCCGCAGAGGTCTCGATAGATCCGTTTGGAGGTCAAAGTGCTGATCATCATTTGTTCAAACAGATCAAAGGTTACCTCCATCCCTACCGGCGCATGGGCCATGACGTCGAAGTCGAACTGGCCCGCTACGTACCACTCAAGATCGAAATGCAGATTTGTGTGAAGCCTCAATACCTGCGGGGCCACGTCGAAGCTGCTCTGCTCGAAGTATTTGGAGGCGGCGTGTTGGCTGATGGCAGACTCGGTTTCTTCCATCCTGACAACCTTACGTTCGGAGAAGGTATTTACCTGAGTAAGCTTGTAGCTGCCGCGCAGGCCGTAACCGGTGTTGAAAGCGCGCGTGTTATTAAGCTCGAGCGTCTTGGTGAAGGTGATCGAGGCGAACTCGAAGAGGGGATTCTGAAACTCGAACCACTGGAGGTTCCTCAACTGGACAACGATCCTAACTTTCCCGAGCGCGGGACGTTGAAGATAACGATGAGAGGTGGGCGATGAACTGCAATTGCGGATGTGGCGGAACCTTGCCCTGCGGATGTTGTGAAGGCGTCGAGATCCTAACGCCCGCAACGATCGGCAATCGGCCCGGCCTCGACGCGATTGAGTATCGCGTCGGCACGCACGGGACGTTTCTCGAGACGATGAAAGCGAGTTTAGCGGGTAGCGAATTCTCTTCGCTGGGTCATTTAAAAACTCGCAGCTCTGGTGACCCCTCGATCGCAATGCTCGATGCGTGGGCCACAGTCGGTGACGTTCTGACATTTCACCAGGAACGCATCGCGAATGAAGGTTATTTAGGAACGGCTACGGAGCGTCGCTCGATTTTGGAACTGGCGCGCCTGGTAGGTTACGCGCTTCGGCCCGGTGTCGCCGCAAGTGCTTACCTTGCCTACACTCTCGACAAACCCATCGCGATTCCGGCACTGATTGAAAAGCCGCAGTTGGCGGCTCCGCCACAGGATCCTTTAGTGACAATTCCCGAAGGCAGTCGTGCTCAGAGTGTCCCTGGTCCAGGGGAGTTGCCGCAGTCGTTCGAAACGTCAGACGATCTCGTGGCTCGCTTCGGCTGGAACAATCTACAGGTCCGGCTTAACCGCCCGCAAAAGATCGACAACGATACGCGAGTGATCTACCTGAAGGGATTGCCGAATCTGAAGCGCGGCGATCCTTTATTAATCATCGCCAGTCCGCCCAATCTCTATCGAATCGAAACCGTGACACCCGACGCTGCTGCGGATCGCACGAAAGTCACTTTTCGACCGTGGTTGGAGATTGAGTTACCGCCTGAGCCATCAACTGCATTCATCGATAACGTCTCGGATATTGTGAAAAAGTTCAGCGCGGCTGAACGCTTTGGAGTTGTTCGCACGAGTCGCTCCGGACGCGAGGTTCTGGCCCAACTGGATCGACTAAGAAAAATGGAGTCGGCAGGCAGCACCGCCGAGGAGCTCAAAGCCGCGCTCGAGAAGGAAGTTCTGCCGAGGTTGAAGGATTTGCATCAGGCTGCGATCGCTGGACGATTCACTCGTGTTGAACCGTGGGTGGCGCAGATCGTTGAAGAACTCGAAGCCGCACTTCTTGGGCGAAGCGACGGACTTGCAGAAACTGAGTTTGAGGAGAAGCCCGGAAAGACGACCTTGGATCTCACCGCAGTGCTTCCTGCGTTGTCCAAACCTCGATCCACCCCGCCGAAAGATTCACAGGAGTTGTCGCGCAGCGTAGGAGGTTCTCTCGGAAGCTCGACGGACATCGCTCCTCAATTGCTTACCTCGCTAAAACCTGAACTCAAGCCCGTCTTATATAAGGCCTGGCAGAACGTGCCCGTTACCGCGGAACCTGCGTTCGAGGTCCACGCGTTCAAAGTGCGCGCGTCAATATTTGGTCACAACGCTCCGCTGGAGCCCGTCAGAAATACTGCCGGAGTGATCACCGGTAGCAAAGAATGGGACCTGCAAATACCTGAAACGGGTAACACTGAACCGTTCGAAATCATTTTGGGCCAGGAGCAGGGAGGAGGTTTAGCGGCAAACATCATCGTGGGCGACAGGTCAACCGGCTTCGTGGCGTTGGAAGGAAGTCGCGCAAGTATCGACTTCAGAAGTGTCAATGACCGTATCGAGGTGACGATCACCCACACCGAAGCTGACGGCAGGAGTACATTCGTCTTTCGTTTTTCGAGACGGCCGATCGCAGTTCAGGTTGTACTAAGTGGACAGGAGTTCCTTTCCGCTTCGATCCTAAGGGCAGACGCCCCAGTTACTCTGTCAGCACCCACCGTAAGTGCCAACAGAGACATAAGTATCAAGGGCCAACTTCGAATTTCAGGGGTGCAAACGAGCGCCGAAGACCCAGGAATCGCCTGGCTCGATGCGCCATACGAACAGATCCTTCCGAGCAGTTGGGTTGCGATGGAAAAGCCGAGCAACCTTTTCCACCCGATGACAGGGTTACCGCGAGAGTCCACGCTTGTGATGACACGCGTGAGCGACGTATCCGAACGATCTCGCGCTGCTTATGGTCTTGCTCAAAAGAGCACGCGTCTGCGTTTGGAGAACGACTGGCTCGATGTCACTCCGGGAAGAGAGTCATTCGAAACAATTCGCGGCACAGCGGTCTTCGCCGGGAGCGAGAAACTCGAGCTCGCAGAAGAACCAATCGAGACGGCGGTCTCCGGCAACGAACTCGAGTTGGATGGTCTATACGATGGCCTGGAATCCGGACGATGGTTAATCATCTCAGGCGAACGCACCGACATAATCGCCACCTCGGCACAGCAGGGAGCTGAAGACGCCGAAGCCGAGGTCCAGGTCGCAGGTGTCCCGGCCACGGAGCTCGTAATGCTCGCTGCCGTCGAGCAACGTTTTGACTCACACCTCGAAGGCGACAAGACACACACGTACCTGCGGCTGTCTAACAATCTGTCCTATTCCTACAAACGCGATACTGTGATCGTTTACGGCAACGTCGTGAACTCGACTCATGGCGAGACGCGGAAGGAAGTACTCGGCAGTGGTAAAGCCAGCCAGTCGCTACAGGAATTCACCCTCAAGCAAACCCCACTCACGTTCGTAGCGGCGGCCAATCCCGACGGCGTCGAGAGTACGCTTCAGGTGCGTGTCAACGACGTGCTGTGGCATGAAGCTGATGGTCTTGCGGGATTTGGTCCAAATGACTATCGCTACGTGACGCGCACTGACGACGAAGATAAGACTTCAGTGATTTTTGGGACGGGTGAAAATGGCGCCCGCTTGCCGACTGGTCCCGATAACGTCACTGCCGTTTATCGTAACGGGATTGGTAAAGCGGGAAATGTCAGACCCGACCAAATTACTCTGTTATCCACTCGGCCACTGGGAGTCAAAGGGGTTACCAACCCAATGGCTGCCTCTGGAGGAGCGAACCGTGAGTCTCGAGATCAGGCCAGGCGAAACGCTCCGCTGGCGGTGATGGCCCTGGATCGACTCGTATCGACTCAGGACTACGCCGACTTCGCGCGCACTTTCGCAGGAATTGGCAAGGCCTCAGCGGCGAGATTGTCCGATGGCCAGCGCCGTTTGGTCCACCTGACGGTCGCCGGCGCGGAAGACATTCCGATTGAAAGGACGTCTGATCTCTACCGCAATCTCAGCAAGGCGCTGAGGGATTTTGGCGACCCTCATCAACCCATCGCAGTCACTTTGCGGACGTTCTTGTTGTTGGTGGTCGAGGCCAGGGTGCGTGTTCTGCCGGATTATCTCTTCGAAAAAGTTGAACCCATGATCCGCGCTGCACTTCTCGAAGTTTTCAGTTTTGAGCGACGCGAACTCGGACAAGACGCGCTGCTCAGTGATGCAATCGCGACGATTCAGAACGTAGAGGGCGTAGCTTACGTCGACATCGATAAATTCGATTGGGTCGACGAAAAGAAGGTCGTGGACCACCTGGCTGGCGGTGTTTCGCTCGGCGAGATCATCGAGCGCAAGGAACGTATTCCCGTCTCCCTCGCTCGCGTTGACACGAACGAAACCCATCCGGCCGAACGCATCAAGCCTGCCGAGATCGCATACCTGAGCCCGGATATTCCAGACACGATCATACTCTCGGAGATTTCCTGATGAACAAAGCTGATCGTTTATACGAGTTGTTGCCTGCTGTCTACCGGATGGTCGATGCCGAACAAGGGCAGTCGCTGCGCGCCTTGTTGCAGGTGATTGCAGAGCAGGTGAATATCGTCGAAGACGACATCAGCCGGCTGTATGACAACTGGTTCATCGAGACCTGCGACGATTCGGTCGTGCCATACATCGGCGAACTCATCGGATACCAGCCGGTGCACGAAGCAGGCGAGCCCGGCGATCCGCGCAAAGCTCAAGCACACTCTCTCAACAAGATTCTGATTCCGCGTCGCGAAGTCGCGAATGTGATCAGCTACCGGCGTCGCAAAGGAACGCTGGCGTTGTTGGAGTTGCTGGCAAACAACGTGGCTGGCTGGCCGGCCAGGGCCGTCGAGTTTTACAAACTGCTGGGCTGGACGCAGCACCTCAATCATCCGCGATTGAAACGCGGACAATATTCCAACCTGGGTGACGGCCACGGTCTCGATCTGCTTGGTGGTCCTTTCACTAGAACCCCGCACACGATCGATGTCCGTCGCATCAACTCGCACCGAAGCAGAGGTCACTTCAATATCGGGAATGCCGGTTTGTTTGTCTGGCGGCTGAAGACCTATTCAGTCACTCAAACTCCTGCGTATTGCATCGAGGACGAAGGGCCGGAGTGTTACACGTTCAACGCTTTGGGCCATGACACTCCGCTTTACAATCTTCCGCAACCGGAAACGTCGCCGACGCACATCGCGGATCTACTGAATCTGCCGACTCCAATCAGGCGTCGTCTCTTCGAGGATCGCACAGTCAAGCCGGGCAAGGGCAAGCCGAGGCATGCATCAGCGGATTATTACAACCGCAGCCTCTCGATTTCTTTGCCGGATCGGGAGGGCCAACTAAACGAGATTGCGCGCGAGTTTGTAATTCCGGCGAACCTGAGCAATTGGCATCAGTTTCGACCTCAGCGTGATTTTGTCGCAGTCGATCCGGTGCTTGGACGGATCGTATTTCCGTCCAATCAGAAGCCACGCCACGGTGTTGTTGTGTCTTATCAATATGCTTTCAGCGCGAACATCGGCGGCGGTGAGTATGAGCGTCAGTTGTCGGAACCTGCCGATGCGCAGATCTTTCGCGTTGGCAGGAATGAGCCGTTGCGAACGATTAAAGATGCTTTGGAAGCCTGGCAGAATCAGGAGCAAAAGGCGCGTGCGGCGGTGATCGAGTTCCAGGATAGCGAAGTCTACACCGAGCAGCTCAATGTTGACCTGGCGGCCGGCGAATACCTTCAAGTTCGTGCCGCGCAACACAAGCGGCCAGTGCTGCGGCTATTGGATTACATGGCAAGCCTTCCCGACGCGCTGAGAATCCAGGGAAAGAAGGGAAGTCGTTTCGTTTTCGATGGTCTGACAATCGGCGGTCGAGGGCTTCAGATCAAAGGTCAGGAAGAAAACTTGTACGACTCGATGGTTACGGCAGCGACGCCGATCGACAACGATCTTTGTGATGTGACGATAAGGCATTGCACTCTGGTTCCTGGTTGGAGCCTTCAGTGCGATTGCGAACCGCAGCGTCCAAACGATCCCAGTCTTGAACTTGAATACTCGGGGGCCAGAATCCGAATCGAGCACAGTATCCTCGGCGCGATTCGGACCGAAGCGAGAGAGCGGGCCAGCGAGCCTCAACAGATTCAAATCACCGACAGCATTATCGACGCCATCAGCGAAGATCGAATTGCCCTCGCCAGCTCGAGAGGAGCCATAGCTTACGTAGCATTGAAGATCGCTCGCTCGACCGTCATCGGTCGCGTGCAAACACACTCCATCGAGTTGGCTGAAAACACGATCTTCAACGGCATCGTCACGGTTGCGCGACGAGGCAAGGGCTGTGTGCGGTTCTGTTATGTTTCCGACGCTTCGCGGACGCCGCGGCGCTATGAATGCCAGCCCGATCTTGTAAAGCAGGCTGTCAGCGAGAACGACGATATCGCGAACGCTGATAAAGCCGCGGCGATCGAGCAGGAAACTGATCGCGTCAGACCCCGATTCACCAGCTTTCGCTACGGCTCGCCGTCTTATTGCCAACTCGCCGAGCGCTGCGCCGAGGAGATCACGCGCGGCGCCGACGACGAGTCGGAGATGGGAGTCTTTCACGATCTCTTTCAACCTCAGCGCGCGGCCAACCTGCGCGCGCGATTGGATGAATATACCCCCGCCGGCATGGATGCCGGCATTGTCTACGCAAACTAGGAGGAAACAATGCAAGGCGAATTTAGAGGCGATGTCAGCCGAGACAGCTTCGATCCAATCAAACGCTTCAGTCGCGTGCTTATGCAACAGGGACGAGTACAGCTCGATTCCGATTGGAACGAGCAAACCGATATTTTGTTGCACTACTTGCGTTCACTGGCGGCAGATCTTATTGGACCACATGGCGGAAGCGGCCAGCCTGGGTTTGCGTTGATTACCACTGAGGCCGAAGTCGACAATCTGAAAGACGCCAATGGCAACGCTCTCAGCACGGAAGCGCGGCGCGAGTTGAAAGCATCGCTTCGTGCGCATGGCTTTCTTTTTGGTATTGGTCGTTACTACGTCGTCGGCCTGCTCTGCGAGAATGATAGTTATTTGGGCTTTGCGGAACAGCACGGCTACCCGTTTTCCGGGAGTCTCA
>Ga0268386_10000922_pt1 | contig 19637 bp, 15 predicted proteins | sample RVTome_15_FD_200260 | JGI IMG/M metagenome (GOLD analysis project Ga0268386, IMG submission 200260) | Soil microbial communities from uranium-contaminated site in the Upper Colorado River Basin, Wyoming, United States - RVT150D86... ...
TAACAGCCGAAATCGTTGCGACCAACGAATCATGAGAAGCTGATTGAGCATGAATCGCAGCGTGCAGTGACGACATCAACAGCGCGGCGGCGGTTCCCTTGCCTGACACGTCGCCCAACGCAATGATTAAACGCCCATCCTCACGCTCGATGAAGTCGTAATAGTCTCCACCAATCTCGTAGCAGGGAAAACTGATCCCCTGCAACTCGTAACCATTGACGTGAGGCGGCGCAGTCGGTTGAAAGCGTTGCTGGATCTCGCTCGCCAAAGCCAGTTCGCGTTCGAAGCGCTCGCGCTCGAGACGCGCTTCGACCAGCCGCGTATTTTCGACACGTATGGCGGCGACCGATGCAAGCGTCGTCAAAACCTTGAGATGATCTTCCGTGAATCGTCCCTCGGCAATTGGTGAATCGGCGTAGATGATCCCAAAAACTTTGTCAGCGACACCAAGCGGGACAGCCAAAACAGATCTAACACCCTGAAGCACTACCGTGCCGCTCGCAAAACGAGGATCGTGTTGCGCGTCGGAAGTAAGAACTGACTTGCCACGAATCACGACTTCGTCAAGCACGTTACGACTAACGCGAATCTCGCCGACTTCACCGACTCGATCTCGTAGACGAGCCACCGCAACTCTCAAGTCTTCACTGCCCTCGTCACGCATCATGATTAGACAGCGATCAGCGGGCACAGCTTCGAAAACGAGTGTGACAATCTGTTCGAGTGTCTCATTCAATGTGGCGGAGGCGAGAAGAGTAATACCCACTTTGCTTATCAGCGCCAACAAGTCGCCCTGCTTGGCTTTGGGCGTTACGGTGGTTGCGGTCGACGCGATCTCCTCTGGTTGCGTGCGTGCGCCTTCGATCGCCTCCAGCAATCCGGACGTAGTCCTATCTCCGGACGCGAGAGCGATCGTTGCTTCCGGAAGAGCCGTCCCTGAGTTATCGGTGATCATCGTGGCGCCCATACCGGAGTTGAACGTGCCATCGTCAAAGATGATCTCCGTTTCGCCGATCTGAATGCGGCCGCCGGCCGTGAGATGAATTACGCCGTCGACATTTGCGCCGTTGTAGAGCGTGCCATTTGCCGAACCGAGGTCCTGCAATAAGTACCCGTCTCCCTCGCGGCGTACTTCCGCGTGGACACGGGAGGCGAAAGGGTCGGGAATACACAGATCGTTCCTGGCGGAACGGCCGATAGTTATACGAAGCCGGCCGAGTGGAAAATGGTCCGGAGCGCGGTCGGGATATTTAACTATTAACTCTGACATTTTTTAGAAGATTGTTAGGCGGCGAAGCTGTAAGCCAGGAAACTAGATCGAACCCTCACGAATGACAATGGTGCCGGCTATCATATCGTGCAAACCTCTACCATGCACGGTCACTGCGGCGACCAAGAAACCAATACCCAGGAGTGCAAACGAGAGGGGATAACCAATGAAATGGCGTAGCAGCGCCCGTCCGATTCCCGGATGCCCGCCGTCGTTTCGTTCGATACGCAATCCAGTCGCCCACTTGCCAAGCGTCAAGCCTGTTAGACCGGGGATTACTACGAGGTTTAAAACCGCCATGACAAGGGCGAGCAGAATTGCGGCGGTCTCGGCTGAACTGCCGGCCGCGCGCGCGCCGCCGCCGAGCATACGGGCGACCAAAGTTCCGAGCACGACGATAGAAGCCAGGGCGATGTAGTCGATCAGCAAAGCGCCGCAGCGGAGAGGAAAAGGGGCTCTGAGTCGTTTACCACCATGCCTGGCGGCGCGGCTTCTTGCCTGGGAGCGCGGCAAACCTTGGGCAACAGTCATCTTTAGAACTTGTGCTTTGTGCTTTGTACTTGTGCTTTGTGGTTGGATAGGTCAGTACCGTAACGCGGTAGCGTCGGGTTGATGTACGCATCCAACGTGCAAAATTGACCGACGCTACCGCGTTACGGGTACTGACTGTGCCCCAGCACTAGTACAAAGTACAGAGCACAAAGCACAAAGTACAAAGATCAGCCTACCAAAAAATGCAACGTCGTTTCCCCAACCCGCAGCTTATCACCACTGTCCAGTACGCGAGGCTGTCGCGGCGCGAGCCGCACCGAATCGTTGATTACGGTGCCATTCACGGAACCCAGATCTTCAACGAGAAATGTTTCTCCTTCGAGCCAGATGCGTGCGTGCCGTCGGGACACTTTAGTCTCAGGATCGAATCTTGAAAGATCGATCTCCGGAAAAATATTCGAATGTGGATCGGTGCGTCCGAGAAGATTACTGTCTTTCTGCAAAATGAAGGAGGCGTCGAGCTCCGTGGTTCCGGTCACCACGAGCTTGGCCGTAGGTCTAACCGCATGCAGCATTGCGCTCGAACCAACAACGGCAAGCGGCTGACGCGCGCCGCAATGGGCGCAAAAAACGTCGTCAGCGGCAATGCGACCACCGCAAAAACCGCAATAGACTGTTTGCACCTGGACCGTTTCGCTCCCTAAGGACGTCGCCGGAAGTCCATAGCTAACCCTTCCTGACATCAACTTTTCCAGGTGGATCGCGAGTTCATTTCTCAACTCGCCGGCAGTTCGAAAACGATCCTCTGGCTTGTATTCGACCGACTTCATCAGAATCTGTTCCATCTCTGTCGAGACTGACGGTGCGATCTGGCGTGGTCTTGGGTTCTTCGAAAAATCAAAAATCAGAAGCGGATTGTCCTGGGGATCCGAGCCGGTCAACAGGTGAAACATCGTTGCGCCCAGACTATAGACGTCTGACGCAGGCTGCACTCGACCGCTGAAGAGTTCCGGTGGCGCGTATCCCATCGTGCCCACCGCGGTCACGCCTTTCTCTTGCTGCGACACCCATCGTGCGATGCCGAAATCGATCAGCATCACTCGACCGGTGTTGCCGTCAATCATCAGGTTGGCAGGCTTCAGATCGCGATAGATGATCGGCTTCGGTCGCGAATGGAGATAGTCGAGCACATCGGCTACCTGCATGCCCCAATCTGTGACCGTCTTTTCATCCAGTCTACCGCCGACCGCCGCGCGCATTCTCGACGCGAGGTCGCCGCCTGAAATGTATTTCATGACGAGGTAGAAGCGACTCAGCGCCTCGTCGTAGAAATAGTCGTAGATTGTTGGTATGCACGGGTGTTCCAGCGAAGTTAACAGCAGCGACTCGCGTTTGAAATCTCCAATCGCTTTCTCATGCTGCGCTGGATCAAGGTGCGACTCAACCATCTCTTTGACCGCACGCGGCGCATCACCAAGATTGCGATCTTTCGCGAGATAGACCGCACCCATTCCGCCGCCACCGATTCGGCGCACGATCTCGTAGCGAGAATTCAGCACTGTGTTGGAAGCAAGCTGCTTGACTGTTGGTCGATGACCGCCGGTCGTGCCCTCCCTGGGAGTTGACGTACCTCCCGGGATTGGAATGCTATCTGTAAATGAGCCACCCAGAGAATTGGAGGATATCGGAGCTGAGGGTTCACCAGTCGCATCAGATTCGACAACATTTCTCTCCGGGTTGTTAGACTGGACATCAGTTTGTTCAGGTGTTACTTCTGGCGCTGCCGGCGCAGCCACTGCCACACGATCTGCTTCGATTGATGGTTCTTCGTAAACAGGTTGCTCAGCAGTAATCGGTCTCTCATCAGTGATCTCGCGTTCCAACGTCTCAGCAAACTCTCCAACTTTTGCTGGCTGCACTTCGGCCTCGTCTCCAGGAGTCGCAGACAATGCCTCCAACTCCAGTGAACCGGGGATCAGTTGCGCGCCGCAATTACCGCAGAAATGTTCACCAGGCGATACGCGGGCGCCACATGCACTACACTCAGCCATCTTGTAAAGAGTTACCAGTCTATCCAGTTTGAACGCGGCTATGCTTAAGAAGACGTCGTAGCAGCAATTATTTCACAATGTGGAAGCGCAGAAATGTTTTTCCGACGATGATTTCGTCGCCGTCGCATAATGCCTGACGCTGCCCCGGGGGTAGTCTCTTGCCACGATTGATAAACGTACCGTTTGTCGATCCGAGATCTTCGAGAAAATATTGGCCGTTGCTTAAGGTGATGCGAGCGTGACGCCTTGAAACCTTGGCTTCCGGGTCATCGGTATCAAGATCGACATCGGGAAAGATCCCGCCATCCGCATCCCAACGCCCAATCTGAGCTTCCACGTCACTCAACATGAACTGCTTTCCGCTCGACCGCCCTTTCTCGATAACGAGACGAGCGTGCGGCTTGGGGGTTGTGCGCAGTGCTGAAAAGCTCAGGCCAGCGGAAACACGACCACCAGCGAACTCCGGATGAGCATTCTGCGCCTGAGCGTGATTGCCATTACGGCCTTCTGCGCCCTGTGGAGGTCGATTCTGACCAGGAACTGGGCGGCCGTTTGGCCTCAAAGGCGCGCCACACTCATCGCAATACTGCGAGCCGTCGAGGTTTTCTGTTTTGCACCTGTCGCACGTAATCATCTTCAATACGATCTCTCTCAGTCAAAAAAGCAAGTCATTTTAGCGCGAAACGAGCTCCCTGCGCCAACGTATCGCTTATTTCTCTGCGGATCAGAGATTATTCCCAACAGGTGTTAATGAGTGTCGGGGTTGAACGTCTGGATTGTGGCCGCTTAACAGAGCAAGCTGAAAATGAGACGCTTTTCGCAACCCAAACACGTCTCTATGCTTCCAATTCATGGTGTTGGTTGCTCTTAAGTGAAACAGTTTGTTAACTTTTCACGTAGAAGCTACTTCGAGCGTACCGGTTTGGCGTCAGCGTTTACGATCAAAACCACTACCTCGTTTTCAATCAAGAATTTAAGGCCGCAGGTAGAAGGAACTCAAAGATGGCAGTGAGTCGCAAAAAGAAGATTATTATTGGCGTTGTTGTGGTGGCGGTTCTGGCCATCGTCGTGATCGTCAGCGTGGTCGCGAGCCGCAAGGAAGAGCCCGAAGTAATAACCGTAAAGCTCAGCGTCAGACCAGAACTGAAACAGACCGTGACCGCATCAGGCGAAGTGCGCCCGGTACGCTATATCAAGCTGACCAGCGAGGTCCCCGGACGCATCGAGGAGATTTATGTCACCGCGGGCGACCAGGTTACCAAAGGCAAGCCACTGGTGCGTGTCGATCCGACGCAATTACAGTCAACCCAGGAAGCTCAATGGGCTGCAACCCAAGCCTCAATCAATGACATTCAAAACGCACGCAACGCCGTCAACTCCGCTCAACAGTCATTGGTCGTCGCGGAAGCGTCCGTTGCGGCCGCAAGACAGCAGGTCGTCGCATTTCAAACCAACGTGGACCGAGCCCAGGTTGAAGTGAACACTGCTCAACGTGAACTAAAACGCTATACAGAACTGATCGAAGCCGGAGTTTCATCACGCCTTGAATACGACACTGCTCGCGACCGCTTCGAAACCGCAAAGATCTCGCTGGAAACGGCCAATGCAAATCTGGAGGCCCAGAGAATCGCGGTGAAAGAAGCGACCGAGCGCGCGAATCAACAGCGCATCGCCGTCAAGGACGCTCAAACCAGCATCAAGTCGTCGGAAATGCGCGCCAGTCAACAGCAAGCCTTTCTGCGAGGTAGCGTGAGCCAACGTTCAAAGGCAACACAGTTGTCGCCTTTGAACGGAGTTGTTGCAGACATTCCTACACGCGTTGGTGAATTCGCGGTCGCCGGTCTATCGACGACCCCCTTGATGACCATCGCCGATATGTCGCAGATCAACGTCGAAGTGAACGTCGACGAAACGGAAATCAACAACGTCAAAGTGGGCCAGGAGGCCAAAGTCAAGGTTGACGCTCTTGGCGACAAGGAGATCAGGGCAGTAGTTACGCAGAGGAATCCCTTAGCGATCTCGAAGTCTGACACCACTGGTGGTTTGTCAAACCGCGTCAACGTTCAGGAGGCTAAAGAATTCAAGGTCACCTTGGAGCTCAGGGATTTACCGGAAGACATCCACACTGCACTGCGCCCTGGAATGAGCTCGACAGCAACGATTACCACTGATACAAAGACCGACGTTCTGGCGGTGCCGCTCGAATCGATCGTTGAGAAAGCGCCAACGCCCACTCCGTCTCCTACCGCCGGTGGCGTGCCGGCCGCGACGCCCAGTGGCGAGAAGCCGAAGTCGCAAAAGGGTGTTTACCTCATCGAGGGTAACAAAGTGAGGTTCATCGAAGTCACCACGGGCATTACCGGTGAAGCCGATATTGAGATAACCAGTGGTGTCAATCAGGATATGGAGATCGTGCGAGGGCCAAGTCGCGTGTTGAAGACCCTAAAGGACGGAATGACTGTGAGACGTCAAACCAGGAAACCCGGCAACGAAAATGGAAATGAAGGCAGGTAGATGAGCGACGCTACTCTTACGATTTCGCCGATAGAGAATGTGATTAGGCCGCGCACTGAAGTCGACGGGCATGACCCGTCCATGCTGATCTCGATGCGAAACATCTGGAAGACTTACCAGATGGGAACTGAATCGGTGCACGCTCTCCACGGCGTTTCGTTTGATATCCCTCGTGGCGAATACATCGCCATCATTGGCCCATCCGGCTCAGGCAAGTCGACGCTAATGAATTTGATCGGCTGCCTCGACACTCCATCGCAAGGTGAGTACTGGCTTAACGGAAAGAACGTCTCCGAGATGGACGACGACGAACTTGCTCGGATCCGCAATCAGGAGGTTGGGTTTGTTTTTCAAACGTTCAATCTCCTCGCGAGGGCCACTGCACTCCATAACGTCGAACTCCCGTTAATCTATGGCGGTATCGGATCATCTCAACGCCATGAGATGGCAAAGAAAGCACTTAATGCCGTGGATCTGGCCGACCGCATGACGCACCGCCCCAATGAACTGTCGGGCGGCCAGCGCCAGCGCGTTGCGATTGCTCGAGCGCTTGTGAACCATCCGTCGATCCTCCTGGCAGATGAACCCACAGGCGCGCTCGATTCGCACACGAGTAAGGAAATCATGGATCTCTTCGGACGCCTCCACTCCGAAGGCAACACGATTATCGTCGTTACGCACGAGCACGACATTGCTGCGCGTGCCCACCGCGTTGTCTCAATTCGCGACGGTCTGATCGAAAAAGACGAAAGAATCAGATAGCCCACCAAAAAGCACAAGATGCGCAAATCATTTAAACAAAGAAGCATTAACCCGGTTTGGGTTTGTGCTTTTGGCGCCTCATAACTTAGGAGAGTAAAGATGCAGCGAAGTGGCGAGCGTGATTCACAGCCACGGCGCTACACGTTTGCTCGCGCCGAACTACCGGCGCGGATAACCTCGCATCCACTTTTTCGTCTCGCTGCAATCTGGGAAGCTTTTCGCGTCGCCACCGCAAGTCTTCGTGCAAACCTGTTGCGCACGGCATTGACGCTGATGGGCATTGTCGTGGGCGTTACCGCAGTCATTGCAGTGGTCACGATCATTAAAGGTCTGGACCAAACGGTAGCGCAGACCTTCTCTTCACAAGGTTCCACAGTCTTCACCATTTCAAAGAACCCTCAAATCATCAAGTCGCGCGAGGAGTTCATAAAGTTCAACAGACGCAAAGACGTGACGCACGAAGATGCGGAAGCCATAGCACGATTGTGCAGGTCGTGTTGGAGAGTCGGAGTAGCGGCTAATGCGATCGAGACCGTCAAGTATAGAGATCAAAAAGCTGAGAACGCTCGCATACGCGGGGTCGACCCGATCACGATGTTTGATATTGACGGTGTGAGTATCGACGTAGGTCGAATCTGGACCGAAAGCGAAGGGGAGTCGGGCCGGGAGATCTGCGTTATTGGTCCTGACATGTTGAAAAATTTGTTTGGAGACGCACCTCCCGACCGTGCCGTCGGTCAGCAGATCAGGATTGACGGACGTCCCTATCTCGTTCTGGGGGTGCTTGAGCCGCTGGGTTCGATATTCGGCTTTTCGCGAGATAACGTGGTCTATATTCCATATTCGACTTACCAAAAGGCGTACGGTGGCAGGCGTTCGCTGATCGCGTTTATTCAGGTGCAGTCGGCCGAGCAACTTGAAACCGCGGAAGATCAAGTCAGAACGATCATGCGGAATCGTCGCGGTCACGCCATGGGAGCTACCGAAGACGAGGGCTTCTCACTGGAAACGCAGGATGTGTTTCTCAATCTTTACGGCTCGGCAACGTCGAATATTTACATTGTGACGATAGGAGTAGCGGCGATCTCGTTGGTGGTTGGCGGGATTGTGGTGATGAACATCATGCTGGTGTCGGTTACAGAACGGACCAAAGAGATTGGGATTCGCAAAGCGATTGGCGCGCGTCGAAAAGACATTTTGACGCAGTTTTTGATCGAGGCGGTGACGGTGACTGCGCTTGGCGGTGCTATCGGTGTGGGCACAGGGTTTGGATTGGCGTATGTAATTTCGGCGCTGATCGGATTTCCGTTGCTCGTGAGCGTGGCATCAGCAGTTTTGGGAGTTGGGGTTTCATCGGTGGTAGGCATCGTGAGCGGATTGTGGCCCGCGTGGCGAGCGGCGAAGCTCGATCCGGTTGAGGCGCTGCGGGCTGAGTGAGGAAAAAAGGAAAAGGAATTAATTTTCCATATATCATTTACCATTTGTCATTCGTTTCGGCATGCCCGGATCCCGTGGAGCCTGGGGTCTTCAAAATGAAAAATGAGAAATGGAAAATGATTCTGGGAATAATTAAGCCCTATGAGATTTGACGACATCAAAGAATCCGCCTTCATGGCGATCGACACGTTGCGGGCCAATAAGCTGCGCTCATCGCTGACCATTCTGGGCGTGAGCGTTGGTGTCGTTACGGTCATCTTCATGGTGTCGATCATTCAGGGACTCAACAAAGCCTTCGCAGATCAGATTGAGTCGCTGGGTTCCAACACAATCTTTGTTTCGAAGTTTGAACCGAGCTTTGGACGTCCACCTGGTCCCGAAGAGATTCATCGCAAAGATCTCACGATGGCCGACGCCGAGGCATTGCGCACCGAAGCTCCTTCGATCGTCGGTGTCTCGCCAATCCATCGTATGTTAGCGGCTACGGTTAGATACCAGGAGAAGCAGACTGATACGCCGATTCTCTTTGGGGTCACACCGTATTACGAGTTTGTGCATACGCAGTATGTCGCTTCGGGTCGTTTCATTAACGACATCGACATGCAGGACCGGTCGAACATTGTGATTATCGGCGTTGATGTCAAGCAGGCGCTGTTTCCTTACGAAGACGCGGTTGATAAGGAAGTCAGAATTAACGGCAACCCGTTTCGAGTCGTGGGTGTGATGGAGCCTTTGGGTAATTTCTTCGGTCAGTCGCGCGACAACTCGATCTTTGTTCCCATTACTACTTTCGACAAGTATTATCCCGACCGTCCTTTTCCCGAAGTGGTTTTCTTTGTGATAGTGCGGCCGCAATCGCGCGCCTTTGTGAAGTCTGCGATCGATGAAATCACTGATATCCTGAGACGCCGGCGTCGGGTTCCGGCCGGCGCTCCAAATAACTTCGGAATCTCATCGCAGGATTCGTTGCTCGACGTTTACAATCAACTTACCGGAGCCACTGCCCTCGTGCTGACATCGATCTCCTTCGTGGCGCTGATGATCGGAGGCATCGGCGTCATGAATATCATGCTCGTGTCAGTTACAGAGCGCACGAAGGAAATAGGCGTTCGTAAAGCTGTCGGAGCGACGAAGCTAAACATTCTGTCGCAGTTTCTAATCGAGGCTGTTGTGCTGACTGCCATTGGCGGCCTGGCGGGATTGGCGGTGGGTGAGATTGCGAGTCTGCTGATGAACAAATACTCGCCGTTGCCCGCCTACGTTCCTTTGTGGGCCATCGGGGTCGGGGTCGGGATTTCGGCGCTAGTCGGAATAGTCTTCGGACTCTGGCCGGCCTGGAAAGCAGCGCGATTGAATCCGATTGATGCCCTGCGCTGGGAGTGATCGACGCTCAACAATGCTTTATTATGTCTGGTTAGACATATTGGCCTGTTTGGTTGCGGTGCCTTGGCACCGCACTATAAGAAGGGGGCTTTGCAACCGTAAGAGACGCCGGGCCGTAATAACGCTGTGAAATTCATCGAAACTCTGAAACTTGCTGTCGCAGCGATCTGGGCGCACAAGCTGCGCTCTGCCCTGACGCTGCTCGGCATGATCGTCGGCGTTACCGCCTTTGTCGTTGTTGTCTCGCTCATTGAAGGCTTCAATCGCTACGTCGATGAAAAGATCGCCGGGATCGGGGCCAAGTCGTTCACAATTCAGCGATTCAATCCGCTGGAGGACTTCAAAGACACCGACACCATTGCTGCCGCCCAGCGACGCAACAAAGATATGACGCTCGACGACTATTATTACCTAAAGGAACGAGCGACGTTGATCGGCAAGATCGGGGCGAAGGCCAGAGGAACTAGGTCTGAGGTCAAGCGAGGAGAGGAAATCCTGGAAGATGTTTTCGTATCGGGTGCGACCGCTAACTGTGTAGACATTGAAAATCGCGACGTCGCCGAAGGACGTTTTATCGCCGACCCTGAGGATGACGGGGCTGCGCGTGTCGCTTACGTCGGTGCTGACGTGGCAACTAAACTTTTTCCGGGCGGTAATCCCGTGGGGCAGGCGATAAGTATCAGAGGGCTGCCTTATCGAGTAATCGGCGTGGAGGCGGCGCGAGGGACGGTCTTCGGTATTCCACAGGACAACTTTATCATCATTCCCTTGAAGACCTACTCGATCAACTACGGCGGGTTGTTTCGCCAGCGCTCTCTCTACTTCGTGGCCACCTCCATAACTGATGAAGTCTTCAACGACGCAGTTGAGGAGGCGCGTTTTTTGATGCGTGCCAGACGGAAACTTGGGCCAAATGAGAAAGACAACTTTGGAATCGTTACTCCCGACGCAATCACAGGGTTGCGCGATCGTCTCTTTGGCACGATTTTCATCGTCGCAATGCTTGTACCAGGAATTGCACTAATTGTTGGCGCAATCGTCATCATGAACATCATGCTCGTGTCTGTAACCGAACGCACCAAGGAGATCGGAATCAGAAAGTCTCTCGGTGCGCGGCAGACGGACATTCTGAAACAGTTTTTGGTGGAAGCAGTCACACTCGCGACTCTGGGTGGTGCGGTTGGCATTTTTCTCGCCTGGATTGTCGGAATGGTTGTAACTGCGTGGTTCTTTCCGACCTATCTATCATTGTTTGCTATCTTAGGAGCGTTGGCAGCGTCGGGAAGTGCGGGAGTTGCCTCTGGTATCTTCCCGGCATGGAAAGCGGCAAGGTTGGATCCGATTGAGGCGTTGAGGGCCGATTGAGCTTGGTACTTTGTACTTTGTGCTTTGTTCTTAGACCTGGAGAACGAAGTACAAAGTACCAAGTACATAACCCATTATGTGAGACTGAACCAGATGCGCATTATCCGAAGTGACATTTACGAAAACCTCAAGATGGCTCTGTCGACGTTGCGCGGCAATAAGTTGCGCTCGTTTCTGACTGTTTTTGGCGTAGTTATCGGCATCATTACAGTCATGCTGATTGCTTCGATCATCAGCGGCATCGACGTTTCCGTGAAACAGGAAGTCGAATCATTCGGTACACGGTCGATTTATATCACCAAGTATGATCCAGGCATTCGCATCGGTCGCCGATCCCGTGAAGAGAGAATGCGCAAGGAACTGACGTACGACGATGCCATGGCGCTCACGTCGCTGCCCACAGTTGAGCTGTCAGTGCCGTTCCTGGATATCACCAACAACTTCTTCGGCCGCAAACTGATGGTCTCCGGCGGTGGGAAGACGTCTGCACAGGTTGCGCTTCAAGGCACGCTTCCGGAGTTTGAGAGAGCAGGAACACAGATCGTTTCCGAGGGCCGTTTCTTCACTCAAACCGAAAACAATACCAATCAGGAAGTTTGCGTCGTGGGCTCAAAAGTCGCGGACGACTTCTTCAAGTTGGGTTCGCCCGTTGGGCAAACGATCAAGGTCGGTACTCAGGAATTTCGCGTCGTAGGTATGCTCGAAAAACGAGAACAGTTCCTGATCGGCGGGGGTAGCGACGATCAGAACAACGTTATCTATGTGCCGTTCAGCGTTGCGGAAAAGCTAAAACCCAATGCTGACGACATCTACATTCTCGCCGTGGCTCGCCCGGGCATGATGGAGGAAGCGAAGGATCAGGTGCGAGATCTGCTGCGCGTACGCCGCCAGGTCCCTTTTGCAGCGAACGATAATTTCGGCATGCAGACGTCCGAAAGCATTCTCGATAACTTCCGATCGATCACCGGCGGTTTGGCGATCGCGATGGTGGTCATCTCTTCCGTTGGTCTGATGGTTGGCGGGATCGGCGTGATGAATATCATGCTCGTGTCGGTAACTGAGCGCACGCGCGAAATCGGCGTGCGCAAAGCTATCGGAGCCAAACGCAGCGACATTATGTGGCAGTTTCTTATTGAGGCCGCAACACTCACCGGTCTCGGAGGGATCGTGGGCCTTTCGATAGGCTGGGGCCTTACGCTTTTACTCCGCCTGCTTCTCCCCTCTTATGTGCCGCTGTGGGCGCCCATCGGCGGCTTGATCGCCAGCGTTGGCATCGGGCTAATCTTCGGGCTATGGCCGGCATGGAAAGCCGCGCGACTTGATCCAATCGAGTCGCTCCGTTATGAATAGCTTGGGTGAATTAGCCACAGATGAACACGAAAGACACGGATCAGAATGAGATTGCTGATTGATCAGCGCTAATCCGTTAAATCCGTGGCTATTAACTTTACGAGATAAACCCTGGGAACAACGCTGTAAAGACAGTCGCCAGGATCAGTATCAACACCCACAACGTAATTGAAACGCCCCACGCTGCGCTTTTACCGGCGCGCGTCGCGCCCATGTGTAATCCCTTCGCGCGCAACCAAATGCTGTAAAACGACGTAAGGCCGATGAAACTTGCAAGCACAAACAGAATCGGATGATCTCCGGGCGAGATCAGGATTCCGAGATTGTCCTGAAGCGTAGTTTGCTGGTTGAGAATCGGATGCAAGTCTTCCGGCGATTTCAGGTAAAGGATCACAAGACCAAGAAGTTTTTGGATCACCTCGATTGGAAGTGACGCAAAGAAGGTGACGGCGAGCGCCTGCCAGTAATTGATTCTTCCACCGAAGGCCAGAATACCGAGAAGCGAAAGCGCCGCGATAACCGCGCTCAACGCGTAAATCCCAACAAACGATTTGATAACTGCGCCTGCGCGTTCGCTCGGATTCTTTAGCGATTGCAACTGTTCCGTTTTCATCCTTTCCAAAGTCTCCGGCGGCGGCGCGAACGGTGGTCCCATCTCGGCAAGCTTTTGGTTAGTGTGATCTATGATCCGTTCGGGTGTGATCCTTTGCACGAATGCAAACGAATAGACCGCCGTGAGCACGCCGGTTATGAGAAAAGCTCCCATCCAATGTGGGTGATCGCGCAGATTGCGGAACACTCGGGAAGGCTCGTAGAAAACTCCAGCCACCTTTTCAATCAAAGACAGAGGCCGCTCCGTCTCACGAATTAGCGGCAGAGGAATGAAGCTCAATGCGAAAAGGCTAACACCGAAAAAAACCAGCGCGGCCCCTGTCGAAATACCACCAGGAACAAACTTCGCAACACCTCCAACAAGGACAAGCAGTCCAAGAGCGGCAAGTCCGATTGCAATGGGCCGAAGTTTGGTCGGTCGCGGAGCGCGGGGCTTTGATTCCGGCATGGGCGGTGGTGGTGGCGGCTGGAAATCCTGCTCGTTTGGAACACTCATTGGTTCAGTCTCCTATGCGAAGACGGGAGAAAAGCTGCCGTCAAAGTTAGTGAAATGCCCAGTGGATACAGTGCTGATACGGTGCGCCGGAAAACAATGTTTCATTATTGGTCTTTGGCCTTGAACCTTGGACCATGGATGATGTCACGCCCGTGCGTCGGCCCAACCGGCAACACGAATGCACGCGACCTGATGCCCTGGTGCGATTTCGCGCAGTTCGGGATCCACGTGCGCACACTCTTCAATCGCAATCGGACAGCGTGTCCGAAAGCGACAACCTGACGGCGGATTAATCGGCGTCGGAACGTCGCCCTGCAGAATTATTCGCTTTCGCTTCTGCTGAGGATCGGGAATCGGAATCGCCGACAGCAAGGCCTGCGTGTAAGGATGAAGTGGTTGCGCATACAACTCGGCAGATCCCGCAATCTCCACAATTCGGCCCAGGTACATCACCGCGACGCGCGTGGAAATATGCTCCACGACCGCCAGTCCATGAGAGATGAATAGGTAAGTGAGCTTAAACTCTTCCTGAAGTTCCTGAAGGAGATTAACCACTTGCGCCTGCACCGATACATCCAGCGCCGACACTGGCTCATCCGCAACAATCAACTTTGGGTTAAGCGCCAGCGTACGGGCAACGCCGATACGCTGGCGTTGCCCGCCGGAGAACTCGTGCGCATAGCGACTCATGTAATCCGGGTCAAGTCCAACGCGTCGCAAAAGTCCTGCAACACGATCGCGGCGCTCGCTTTTCGTACCCTCATTGTGAATAACGAGGGGTTCGCCGACGATGTCGCCAATCTTCATCCGTGGGTTTAACGAAGCGTAAGGGTCCTGAAAAATTATCTGCATCTCACGCCGGATCTCGCGCAGTTCTCTTTTGTTGAGAGAGAGCACGTCTCGTCCCTGAAAGTAAACATGACCCGCGGTGGGTTCAATCAAACGAAGCAAGCAGCGACCAACTGTCGACTTGCCGCATCCCGATTCGCCAACCAGACCTAAAGTCTCTCCAGCAAATATTTCAAACGACACACCATCCACTGCACGGACGACGTCGTCAGAGCCCTCGACCGGAAAGTGTTTCACCAGCCCACGAACGCTGACGAGCGTCTCGCGCAGATCTTCCGCCGGAAGCGGCGGGTTAGGTTGATCGTTTGTTTCAACGTGTGCGCTCATGAACACCTAAATCGTCCTGCTCCTGTCAAATTGCTGCTGCTCCTGATTTTCGCGGTCCGCCGCGACGGCGGCAGCAAGATCGTAGAGTACGCAACGCACCTGAACACTACTTTCGAGTTGGTAAAGCGGAATCTCTTCCTCGGTACAACGAGGCATGCGATGACGACAGCGCGGCGCGAAGTGACAGCCAGGCGGCAAGTCAGTCGGTCTCGGTACTACGCCTTCGATCGTTTCCAACCGTTCTTTTTCAATCACCTGGGCGCTCGAGAGTTTTGGCACTGACCGCAGCAGGCCTTCGGTGTAGGGATGTTTCGGCCTCGCAAACAACTCGTCAACAGGCGACTCTTCAACAATCCGCCCCGTGTACATCACAGCTACACGATCGGCGACTTCGGCAACAACACCCAGATCGTGAGTTATCAAAAGCACTGCCAACTGTCTCTGTTTCCTGAGGTCATCCAATAACTCGAGTATCTGCGCTTGAATCGTCACGTCGAGAGCCGTTGTCGGTTCGTCGGCGATCAGCAGTTTTGGATTACAGGCGAGGGCCATGGCAATCATCACACGTTGTCGCATACCGCCGGAGAGTTGGTGTGGATAATCATCAACCCGACGTGCGGGATCCGGAATAGCAACCTCACGCATCGCTTCGATCGTTGCCTGACGCGCTTGTTTGTGCGACATCTTTCGATGGAGGCGCAATGCTTCGGCAATCTGTTCGCCAACAGTAAAAACGGGATTGAGCGAAGTCATCGGATCCTGGAAGATCATTGCGATGTCGTCGCCACGCATTTCGCGCATCTCCGAGTCAGAGAGTTTGAGAAGATCTTTGCCGTCGAAGAGTATTTCGCCATTGACTATTTTGCCGGGAGGCGCGATGAGACGCATTACAGAAAGCGCGGTGATCGACTTGCCACAACCAGATTCGCCAACCAGTCCGAGCAGCTCTCCACGATCGAGATAGAAATCGACGCCATCAACCGCTCGGACCAGGCCGCTACGCGTTGAGAAGTGTGTTTGAAGGTTGTTAACTTCGAGCAGGTGCGCCATCGGCCGTTAATAGAGATTGAAATTATATTCGAGCTGGATCCACATCGAAACGAACTTTCCGTCCTTGACTGCTGGTATGAACTTAATCTTCCTCGCAGTCTCAAGGGCCCTTTCTGTTAGTCCATAGGGCAAACCCGATACAGTTCGGATATTCACAACGCTTCCCTTTGATGAGAGGACGGCCTTAAAAACCACAGTTCCAGTCAATTGGTTCCGCTTTGCTGACTCCGTATAACTAGGTTGGGGCTTCTGAATAACTATGGCCTTTCTATCAGTCTCTTTTCCTACGTATAACTTTTCGGGACCACCCTCGTCGGCAACTCCGGATCGGGCAGCTTGCTGGAAAGGAACTCCGACCCCATCAGAAACTTCAATCCCTTCATTTTTCTTGCCCAGTAAAAGTGATGAGAAGAATTGCTTTACTCTGAAATCATCCACGGCCGCGCCAAACGCTTGAAATCGATAGAAATGTTTGTCAGTGGCAAAGACCTGGACGGTCCCTCCAATCGGACTTGGGGATGAGTACTGCTTACCTTTAAATCCGTTCAGGGTTAGATTCTTTCCGGTGAAGCGATCCCAACCCGGGCTTGACTTGATTTGATTGGTAGAGTCTTTCAATGCGTTTCGTGGATTCGGCCCGTGAAGGGTGTAAATCGCATAGACCACCCCGTCAGCATAAACTCCAAGCCATCGTTGTCGCCGGTCTCTATCCGTAAATGTCGTCATTGCCGGGTCGGTGGGCAAAGTAACTGAAAACTCTTCGCCCTTGATCGTGTACCTGATCCACTGCACCGACTCAGAGTCCTGGCCCAGAACATCGCTCGTAACCAGGGTCAAAACACAAGCGAATAACACAACCCGCTTCATTTTAGAGACCCAGCTTATCCATTCTAGCGTTTTCATATTCGCCATCCTCGGCCGGATAACGCAACGACTTCGCTATCGTTCCTTTTTCCTTCGCCAGCGACCAGACGATGCTCTCGCCTGCCGGAACAATTTTCGGTTTAGCCGCAAACATTGGATCGGTGAATGCGTCTTCAGCATCAATTAGCTGCCATCCCTTTGCCTTGAACATCGCGAGTAAATCGCCCAGAAAGAGACCGTTCAAAAGATTGAAGTGGACCAGCACAGTGTGCTTGACCTGACGACCGAGCACGCGTCGAGCGAGTGAGTCGTAATACTCGGCTCGCGCCCACATGTGTTCGAGATAGAAATCCCGATAAGGCTTCACGTCGGCGGCAGTGTCTTTTCTCAAGCGCGCGGTTAGTCGCTGGTCAATGGCCCAGTCTGAGTTATCGATCGTAACGTGCCCGTTCCGATAACCATGATGCGCGAAAAACGATCTCATCGCGTCGCGCTTCGCAAGCGTATCGCCTTCCTTCAACATCGGGAAGCGAAAGTATTTCCGGAAACGGGGAAACTCTTTCAGCAAAGCCTCGGCCCGCAGGACGTCTTGTTGATAGGCGGCGACGTCGGTAGCCGGAGCATTGAAGTTGCGATGCGAGTAGGTGTGGTTGCCGATCAGATGACCGGCTTTGTCCCAGGGAGCAAGCAGTTGTTTGCCTTCAACGCTATCGATGTTTCGCCCAATGACAAACAGCGCGGCCTTGTTTGAATGCGTTCGCAGCGTATCGAGAATGGACTGGTTGCGCCCTACAGCCGTGAGTTTGACCGCATTGTTCCAATTGAAATCGTCCATCGTGATGGAAAACTGTGGCGCTGGTTTGCGCGCGATGGCGGGTACGCCACCGAGGCCGACGGCCGCGATGCTCAGGCTTAAAGATTTGGCAAAGTCTCTTCGATTCACGAGCTTCCCTCTTTGTTGACAGGATACTCTTTCTTAGCTGAGAATGATTAATCCTGTGAATTCTGTGAATCCTGTCTTATACGGTTGAAGTCTCTCTGTATTCCCCCCAAACGCGTCGCAAAGTATTACTAATCTCACCGACAGTCGCGTACGACTCGACGCATTCCAGAATTCGCTGGAACAAGTTCTCACTCGTTCCTGCTGCCTGCTCCAGTTTGTTCAGGGCCGCGGTCGCGGTCTTGGAATCCCGCCGCTCGCGCAACACCCGGACACGCTCAATCTGTGCTTGTTCGAGAGCAGGATCGATTCGCAGCACCTGCACCGTCGGCTCCGCCTCGAGCTGAAAACTATTGACGCCAACTACGAGCTGCTCCTTCGTCTCTATTGCTCGCTGGTAACGATAAGCTGATTCCTGGATCTCACGTTGCACATATCCCGTCTCAATTGCACGCAACATCCCGCCCAACGCCTCAATTTTTTCCAAATACTCAGAAGCGAGCTTTTCAACCTCGTCAGTCAAATGCTCAATCGCGTATGAACCTGCCAAAGGATCAGCCGTGTCGGCAACTCCTGATTCGTGAGCAATCACCTGCTGAGTTCGCAATGCAACTCGCGCGGCGGCCTCGGTCGGCAAAGCCAGCGCCTCATCCATCGAGTTGGTGTGCAACGACTGCGTACCACCGAGAACTGCGGCCAGCGCCTGAATTGTGGTCCGCACAACATTGACTTCAGGCTGTTGCGCAGTTAGTGACGAGCCGGCCGTCTGCGTATGAAACCTCAACATCAGCGAGCGCGGATCACGCGCATTGAAACGGTCGCGCATGATGCGTGCCCACAATCGCCGTGCGGCGCGAAACTTTGCAATCTCCTCGAGCAAATTGTTGTGAGAGTTGAAGAAAAATGAGATCCGAGGCGCAAAGTCGTCAATCTCAAGACCGACCTCGAGAGCCGCTTCCACATAAGCGATTCCATCTGCGAGCGTGAAAGCAACCTCCTGCACCGCGGTCGAGCCTGCTTCCCGAATGTGATAACCGCTGATCGAGATCGTATTCCAGTTTGGCACCTCTCGAGCGCAATAAGCGAAAGTGTCCGTTACCAGTCGCAGCGATGGAGCGGGTGGATAAATATAAGTGCCGCGAGCGATGTACTCTTTCAAAATATCGTTTTGCAGCGTACCCCTGACTTTACTGAATGGAACGCTTTGCTTGCGAGCAACTGCGAGATACAACGACAGCAATATCGCCGCCGTCGCGTTGATCGTCATCGAAGTTGAAACTTCATCGAGCGGAATGCCTGCAAAGAGCCGCTCCATGTCTTCGAGCGAATCGATAGCCACACCAACTTTTCCGACTTCACCGACCGCCAGCGGATCGTCGGAGTCCAAACCAATTTGCGTTGGGAGATCAAAAGCTACGGAAAGACCGGTCGTGCCATGGGCCAGAAGGTATTTGTAACGAGCGTTAGATTCCTCGGCAGTAGCGTAACCTGCGTACTGGCGCATGGTCCAAAGCCGCCCGCGATACATGCTAGGGTAGATGCCGCGTGTGTAAGGAAACTCGCCGGGAGCACCCAGATCGTGTTCGTAGTCAACCTCGCCGGTATTGTTGGGATTGAAGTCGAGGGGAAGTTCGATACCGGATGGCGTTTCAAAACGCATGCTCGAAGCCTAGCATAGCGCAATTCGCGGTAGCAATTGACTACAGGATTACGCGCTTGACAGGATTTACATGATTAGCAGGATTGTTTTATGGCAGAGTGTCGGTGATGAAAAACGTTCGGGTTAATAAACGCGGAGCGGATCGCGTCAGGCATGGTCACTTGTGGATCTATCGAAGTGACGTGGTCGAGGTCGCGGCTGAGGGCGGTTCGCTG
>Ga0268386_10000923_pt1 | contig 19624 bp, 15 predicted proteins | sample RVTome_15_FD_200260 | JGI IMG/M metagenome (GOLD analysis project Ga0268386, IMG submission 200260) | Soil microbial communities from uranium-contaminated site in the Upper Colorado River Basin, Wyoming, United States - RVT150D86... ...
TCTTCAATCCACGACATGCGGATATCGACCCACTTGCCCCGCTCCTGCTCTTGAATACTCGGATCGGCAGCTACCTGATCCTTGAGAATGCGACGAAGCATCCGGGTCATACGTGCAGGGGGCAATAACCGAAGTTCCTTGAACCCTAATGTGGCGGCCTGGGCGTATCCGATATCTCGTGTGGATACGATGATTTCAGTGTCCCGATGGACTTGCTGGAGCAACCGTTCAATGTATTGCACCATCTCGACGCGGCGCTCTCGTGTCTCATCAAGCCCATCAAGGAAGATGGTTAGCATGCCGCAATCGGCATATTCCCGTATCCTTGCCGCCATCAGCTCCCGCTCTTGTGGAGCCAAGTCACGGGTAGCAAATTCGATCAAATTATCAAGAGGGGATAGTCGCTTTATTTTGCTCAGAATATCCCTGAGATCCCCGAATATGGGCAAGGGCCAGCCAAAATATTGCGCCCAATGCCCAGCAGCCGCCCACATGGTGGTGGTCTTACCGCCACCTGGCAATCCTAAGAGCAAAGCACGCCCTCGGCGTCTAATTGCACCCACTAGGCTTTGCTCACGTCTCCTCGTTCGCTGAGTCTTTTTAGCCTTATTGTCATCAGGCACGACCCGAATTGGGGAGAGTACCTCCTGAGCAGGTAACGGGGGCAACATGGACCCCAACCCCCGTAGGTCGACGACCGATGCTTGTTCAACAATGCGCTTCCGGTATAGGGCTTCTGTCCGTCTGATCGCTTCGCGCTTGGCCGAGGCGCTTGCTTCAACATCCGAGATCAAAGTAAGCTTCGCCTGTCTGAGGGCATCCATCCACCCATCGATTGAACGGCCCTCGCGACGTTGCGCCATATCCGAGGCCAGTCGCTTCAATTCATGCCAGGCCAGTCGCCCTTGCCCCAGCGCAACTACTGGACCATCTAATAATGCCTCTGCAACACCTGCATCACTTTTGCCGTCTTCCTCCAGGTCGCGGATTGCAATATAGGCACTTCGGAGTAATCTGTCTCGGTGCTCATCGGATAAATCACTCAGTAATCCTTTGAGCTTCATCAATGCATCGTGCTCTTTTGTCGTATAAGCACCTGATGCTTCTGCCTTGTAACGTCTAAGAGCACTGCGAAGCTCTCGGATTGGTTGGCTCGGTTTTTGGACTGTAAGAACCAATCGGTCAGTTGTAGGATTGAAATCGTTATGATTGACAGCACTCTTCCATTGTTGAACAACCGAGAAAAACTCAGCAGTTGGCTTTATAGAAAGAGAGACCGAGCGCTTCGCCTGGATGAACGCTTTACCACCACTAGATAAAATGACAGCGATATCATCCACGGGATAATCAGCTTCTAGTGCCACCATGACGGGCACAGCCTGGTTGTTCGTAAGCTGCAAGTCCGGCAGGTCTCTCCCACGCAACCCGTGGGTTATGATCCAAGCAGCGATACCACTTCGAAAAGCGGCGCCAGCCTCATTGCTGGAGCCGCCTATGGCACCTCTGCTAGGTGGTCCTGGGCCATCCCGAGCCGAACCCATAGTACTCCTTCCACTATACCCATGGACTATATCGCCTTACTCCACCAGTTCCCAGTTCAGCTCGTCCAGAAATGACTCCAACTTCTTCCCGAACAGAGCGTAAATCCGGCCTCAGTCAGCCCGCTGGGTAAATGGAGCAGACTAGACGTTCTCCAGCCCCACGCTATGCAAAATGTACTCGGTTTGGGCTGTAATGTACAGATGCCGCACAGGGATGCGGGTTATGTCCCTTATGACTTTCGTAAGTTACCATCAGACTACGGGCGAAGGAGCGACCCCTCAAACGTCTGGCGGTGGTAAACCGTACAATCTCAGTCTTGATAATGATATATCGGTGCGGAAAAAATTAGCAAATAGTACGAATAATTACTACCATAGTGATAAGGAGGTATGATTTATGCCTAACGTCGAGAAGAGGAGTATTGCCCTAACACCGGAGATGGCCGCCGCCGTGCGGGCGGCTGTGGCCAACGGCGAGTATGCCAGCAGCAGCGAGGTGGTCCGCGAGGCTCTGCGAGACTGGCAGTTACGCCGCTCGCTGCATCAGAAGGAACTGGAGGAATTGCAACGCTTGTGGCAGGAAGGAAGCTAACAGCGGTCCCGGCAATCTTGCGAGTATACAGGCGATCAAGGCCGAAGCCAGACGTCGCTTTAAGCAAGCTGAATAACCGGAACCTGACAGGACGAGGGATGTATGCCGGTTATCAGACGGACAGCACAGGCGGAAGAAGACCTGATCGATATCTGGCTGTATATCGCGCAGGATAACCCCGGTGCAGCGGACCGTCTGCTTGATGAGATTGAGGAAAATCGGGAGCCCGCCCGCCGGTGCCTCCCAGCGCCACTCCGCTGGTAGACGCGCCAACGCTGGGCGGCAATGTCACCTCACGGTTCCTCCCCCGCTTGCCGCAGAGCCTCCCGGTAGGCGCCCTCGCTCAACCGGAAGCCCTCCGCCCGGAGGGCCTCGAGGTGCTCCTTCACCGTCGTGATGTGTCCACGTGCCTTCGCCTGGAGGAGAATGCCAGTGGTCCGGAGGACGTGGAAACCCATCGCTTCCGCTCGGCGGAACCCCTGCTCTTCGTCAATAAGGACAAGGTCAGCGCCGCGTTCCTGGGCCAGGGCGAGGACTTCGCTTTCACCATCTCCGAGGAGGAACATGGTACGGATGCGCCGCGCGGCCTCTGGCCCCTGAAGAGCGCTCACCTCCATCCACCCCGCAGCGATAGCCTCCTCCGTCTCTCGTACCCCGGCTCGTTCCCTCCCCTCTGTCACGACCTCGCGATAGACTGCTGGAGGCAGGATAATCCGCCCGTAGAGAACCCGCAGGAGATCGAAGAGACCACGACGGGCAAGGGAGATGAGTGGCGTTGAATTCGCGAGGACGATCATGCGTCACTCAGTCCTCTTGCCCTGCCTGCTGCCGCTCTCCTAGGAGCTTTCCCTCGATCTCTTGAATGGTCTCGAGGTCCTTTGCGAGATCCTCCTCCGTGTATCGCACAAAAGGCAGGCCCTGCTTCTGGAGAAGTTCCAGGAAGTCTCGCCGTGTCATCCCGAGAAGGGAGGCGGCATAGCCCGAGGACAGTCGACCCGCCGTGAAGAGCTTGATCACCGCTTCCTCCTTGAGCTGCGTGAGAAACTCCTCTTCCCGGAATCGCTCGTCAAACAGATCATCGGGAACGTCCCACTCGAATCGGAGCTTTCTTGGCATGGTCCCTCCTGGTTTGCGATGCCCCTTCCCTATGCCTCGCCCTGAGGATCGCCCCTCTCGGAAGGGGTATCAAGCTTCCGGCTGTGCATGTGATGTCCGCCGTATTTCTGCTGCCTAGGCCATTCTACCGATGCCACGGTCAATGATCAACCGTCATCCGCTCCAGAATGTCCTGCCGAGTCGGTAATCGCCTATTTTTTTAGGGCTGATCTTGCAGAGCTTGCTGTAGAGCAGAGCCCAGCATATACTGGCGGGCGGCGCAAGGGAGAGGCAGGCGAAAGACTCGAAATGAAGGAGAAAAATGAATGAAATACGACGTTATCGTCATCGGAGCGGGATCGGCAGGGAGTGTGATGGCCGCGCGTCTCTCGGCAGATCCGAACCGGTCGGTGCTGCTGTTGGAAGCGGGGCCAGACTATCCGAATTTCGATCATCTTCCCGATGATCTCAAGCTCGGCAACAATGTGTGGTTGTCGGCCTATGGTCCGCATAGCTGGGCCTTTGAGGCGCAAGTGACTCCGAAGCAGACCCATCTTACCATCCCCCGGGGCAAAGCGACCGGGGGCTCCAGCGCCATCAATGGGCAGGTGCTCTATCGCGGCATTCCGGAAGATTACGACAACTGGGCCGAGTGGGGCAACGACGAGTGGTCGTTCCCCAAGGTGTTGCCGTACTTCCGCAAGATGGAAACCGACATGGATTTTGGCGGCGACTTCCACGGAACGGACGGTCCCGTCCCGGTACGGCGGTATAAGCGCGAGGAGTGGATGCCGCATTCCCTCGCGTTTCACCAGGCCTGTTTGGAGGCCGGATTCCCGGACGATCCGGATCAGAATCACCCCGAGTCCACCGGCGTGTCGCCCCGAGCCCGCAACACCCTGGATGGGGTGCGCATCAGCATGGCACTGGCCTATCTCGATCCGGCTCGCCACCGCCTCAATCTGACGATTAAGGGCGGGGTTACCGTCAAGCGCATTCTGTTTGACGGCAAGCGGGCAGTTGGTGTCGAAGTCGAGAGCAGCGGCGAGACATTTATGGTCGAGGGGGAAAAAATCGTGTTGAGTAGCGGTGCGATCGGCTCGCCGCATATCTTACTGCTGTCCGGCGTGGGACCGGCCGCCCATCTCCGGGACATCGGGATTGACGTCGTGCACGATCTGCCCGGCGTGGGACAGAATTTGCGGGATCATCCCTCCGCTGCCGTGCTCTTCCGGGTGACGGGCGAAACGCCGGACTTGCAAGCGCCCGCCATCCAGGTGGGGCTGCGCTACACAGTCGAGGGATCTTATCTGCGCAATGATATGCAGATTACGCCGATCCTCATGACCAGCGAACACCGGCCCGCCCAGGTGGAGATCAACGATGAGGATAATTATCTCGGCATCAGTTGCAGTCTCCAGCTTGCCCTGGGCGCGGGCGAGTTGCGCTTGCAATCGACCGATCCCCACGTGCAACCGTTTCTCAATTACAATTATTACACGGAGCCGTTCGACCTGGAACGCATGCGCAAAGCGATTCGCTTGATCGTTCGCCTGTCGGAATCCCCGGCGTTCAAGGAGCTGCTCCGCGAACGCGTCTTGCCCACCGATGCCGATTTGGCGTCGGACTCGGCGTTGGACGATTGGCTCATGGCCAATAGCGGTACGTCGCATCACGTCTCGGGTACCTGCAAGATGGGTCCGGCGTCCGACCCGATGGCGGTGATCAATCAGTACGGCTGCGTGCACGGACTGGAAAATTTGTGGATTGCCGATGCGTCCGTCATGCCGGATTGTATTCGCGCCAACACCAATGCGACGACGATCATGATCGGGGAGCGCATCGCGGAATTTATCCAAGCCGGGCGATAAAGCGGCTTTCGGGATTCTTTGCAGATTCTTTACAAGAAATCGACTAGGCTTAATGGGTAACAACGGCGCTAGCCTCTGCGAAGCCCCCTAGTCGAAGGGAGCGCTTCGGCGCGGATGGCCAACAGCAGGGATAGCGGGTCCCTTTCACCACTTCTCTATTCGGAGGATACTTATGACTGTGCACGGCATGCATCGTGAAGCTAGTATCGAGATTAACGCGACCCCGGAGGCCGTCTACGACCTCGTCTCGGATCTCCCGCGGATGGGCGAGTGGAGCCCCGAGAACATCGGTGGCGAGTGGCAGGCCGGTGGCAGCGGCAAAGTCGGGGATCGATACATCGGCCACAATCAGGCCGGCGATCGCTCGTGGTCGGTGCCCGTGATGGTCACGGTTGCTGACCGGGGTCGTTGCTTCGAATTCGTAACCCACCCCGACGACCCTTGTGTGCGCTGGACATACCGGCTAGAGCCCAGCGCAGCCGGGACGCGGGTTACGGAAGTGTGGGATGTCGAGCAACTCCCGCAGGCGCTGCAGAGCCGCACCCAGGAGCAACTGGACGAGCGGTCTCGGGCGGTTGAAGGCGCCCTGGCCACGACCCTCGCCGCTCTTAAAGCGACCGCCGAGGGGTGATCGCTGGCCCGAGTGGGCTGAGGCCAACCGAAGTGGAAACTACCGCATGCCGGAGATAGAGGAGGTAACCATGGACCCCAAAGCCGGTGCGCAAGAACAGATTGACGCCATGCAGACGGACTTGCTCGGCCTCAGTCATCGTATCCACGCCCATCCCGAACTCAAATTCGAGGAAGAACGGGCCTGCGCCTGGCTATCGGAAGCACTCACCGACGCCGGGTTTGACGTGCAAACGGGGGTGTGTGAGTTGCCCACGGCCTTTATCGCCCGAGCTGGAACGGGTCCCTTACACCTGGCGATTTGTGCCGAATACGATAGTCTTCCCGGGATCGGCCATGCGTGCGGGCACAACCTCATCGCCGCTATGGCGCTGGGCGCGGGGGTGGCGGCGGCGCGCGTGGCCGATGACGTTGGCCTGACCGTCAGCGTCATCGGTACCCCGGCAGAGGAAGGCGGGGGCGGTAAAATTATGATGCTCGAACGCGGCGCGTTTGCCGGAGTGCATGCGGCGATGATGGCGCATCCGTCGCCAGACGACAGCGTCCTGCCGAAGATCATTGCGTCATCCCGGTTCATCGTCGATTACTGGGGCAAGGCCGCCCATGCCTCAGCGTATCCCGAATTGGGCATCAACGCGGCCGATGCCATGACCATTGCCCAAACCGCGATTGGCTTGCTGCGCCAGCACATGCGTCCGGGTGACCGCATCCACGGGATTATCACCAAGGGGGGAGATGCGCCCAATATCATCCCGGCCCACACGCGGGCGGAATATAGTGTGCGTGGCCGCACGGTAGAGGAGTTGGAGGAACTGCGTCCCAAGATTTATCGTTGCTTCGAGGCGGGCGCCCTGGCCACGGGTGCGCAGTTGGAGATCACGGGTGAAACCACGCCTTATGCGGAAATGCGGCATGACGCCGCTATTGCCGCCCTCTACCAACGTCACGCTGAAGCACTGGGCCGCACTTTCCCGGATCCGGCGAAGGAATCCTTTGCCGGGTCTACCGATATGGGCAATGTTTCCCTGGTGATACCGTCAATCCATCCCATGATTGGCATCGACTCCTGGCCCGCCGTGAATCATCAACCTGAATTCACTACCCATTGCATCACAGCGGCAGCGGACAAGGCCGTCATCGACGGCGCGCTGGCGATGGCCTGGACCGCGATTGACATGGCGGCGGACGAGCGTCTCAAACAACGCCTGCTAGCGAATGCGGGATGAGGAATGGAGTATAAGTATGGTATCCTGCATCTGTCGGAGAGCATTGGCGACCCGGTATGAAGCTTAAGCGGGCGTATACGCTTCGGCAGTGGGAAATTGCATGATGAGCACTTCTAAGCCTTGTGGACCCGCTTGCAGCGCCAATGGCTCTTCGTCAGCCGACACGTAGAGGCACGACAGACAGGGCAGGGCATTGCCATCCTGAATCAAGTTTCCCCCCGCCACGAGAACGTATTGACCGCCCCCCTGATTGGGATGAGGCGCATGCGCTGTAGCGCCGGGCGCGACGCGTAAAAACCAGGCCGCTAGGCCGTCGGCTTCGGGTTCGATGACGGTTTCGAGCGCATCGTCTTGTCGCTTGGTCAAGCTATCCGCATCGCTCAGGCCGATCGGACCGGGCATGCGGTGGCGCTTGGGAGCCGGTTTCATCAAGGGCCGGTCTTGCGGAAAATATCTGGCTCCCGAATCAAACCGGTTGCGCAGGGTGAAAAACGCAATGCCCTCATCTTCAGCCGTGATCGGACCGTAACCGGTAAAGCCGTTGGTGTAGTGCACAGTGAACGGCCGAACGTCTTGTTTGCCCAGGCGGCCATAGCCTTCCACAATCACCTGAAACTGATTCACCTCGTGAAAATGAGGCGGCACGATGGCATAGGCTTTCTTTTCGACTAAAAAGGCGACCGGCTGTTCCGGTGCATCGGCTGAGGCGGTAAAAAATCGCGACACCCAGGTTTCGCGGCCATCGGGATGCCTGATATGGGTAGGGTTGGCGCGGGCTTCTTGGCTCGATTTGGCAAGAATCATGATGGGTCGTCCTTTGCATCTCGTTTGATAAAAACGCCGCAGTGGAGACGAAGTTCTGATGGTTATTTTACGACATATTGTGTGGCAGCACTAAAGCCGCCGCCGTTTTCACGGGATTCCCGGTGCGGCGCGCCTTGATGGCCACATAGGGCGGAATAAACTGGCTGCGATGTCCGAACGACCCCGAGGGCGCCATGGGGTTGGCATAATCGGGCTCCTGCAGGTCTTCAATGACAAAGCCGCTGCGGCACAGACTCCCTATCAAGTCTTCCCAGCGATGGATGAATTCGGCGGCATCCCGTTCCCGGTGTTCGCTATTCCCAATCATCAGAGGTAAGGGCTCAGAGCGCTTATACGCCGTGTTGATCGTATAGCCATGCGGCCCCGGTAAAGCGCTGGCTTGCAAACTCACTGGTTGTTTGTGTTGACTCAGATACAGCCCGCCGGGAACGGTCACTCGCGCCACCTCTTGATACACGTTGACCACATCGGGAATGTAACACGTGCTGACGGGCTGAACCACGATGTCAAAATAGGCCTGCTGCAGCATCGACAGGTCGTCCATGGAGCCTTCGATGATACGGATCTTGAGACCCCGCGCTGCGGCCATTTCCCGGTCTTGAGCCAGCATCGCAGGACTGAGGTCCACGACGGTGACGTCTGCCGCCGCTGCCGCCAATAAGACGCTTTGCAAGCCGCCTCCTGCCGCCAGGCAAAGGATGCGTTTGCCCCGCACGCTGCCGCCCATCCAGCCTCGAGCGTCGACGACGGATAATGGGTCTTCGAAATCGCGTTCGGACGCCATGCGCGTATGGGCTAATCGGTGCCGGACCCGCGCATCCCAGACGCGGCGATTATGCTCGTAAACATGTTGGGTGGCGGATCTCATCTTCGCAGTATCTTCCCGACGTGCGAGGCGGCGCTTCTCAGGGTGATCGAGGTGCGTCCAGAGGCACAGGGCAAACACGAGGGATACACGATGGTGTTCTAAAGCATGATTACCATAACAATTTGGCCCAAGGCGGGATGAGGCAAAGCGTCATCCCGCCTTGGGTAAACGACAATCAGATTGGATTACGTGCCGCCGCCGAGGGCGGGGAGAAAGTGCACTTCACTATCCTCTCGCACACGCTCCAATAAGCCCAATTGGCTCGTCTCGCCATCGATGATGACGGACACGCCGGGCATCAGAACATCCTCTTCCGCGAAATACAATTCGTCCAGCATGCCCGGGAACTCACGTCCCAGATATTCCACAATCTGACGCACGTTGTCCCCGGGCACCTGAAGTTTTTGTTGCCCGTTGGCCAGGCGCTGCAATCGAGGCGGAAGCCATACTTGCGGCATTACGACGTCCCATTGCTATGAGCGCCCCCATTGGCCCAGATATATTCCAGCACACGACCGGGCGACATGGGGAGTTCGTTAAGACGCGTGCCGATGGCGTTATAGATGGCATTGGCCACTGCCGCCATGGGCGGAATCACTGGCGTTTCGCCCACACCTCGCACCCCAAAGGGATGCGTCGGATTGGCGACTTCGACGATTACCGTGTCAATCATCGGCAAGTCGAGGCTGGTCGGCATGCGGTAATCCAGGAAACTGGAATTTACCATATGACCCGCTTCATTGAAGAAATATTCTTCGTTGAGAGCCCAGCCGATTCCCTGCACCACGCCCCCTTGAATCTGGCCTTCCACATAGCTGGGATGAATCGCCTTGCCCGCATCCTGCACCGCGGTATAGCGTAGGATCGTCACTTTGCCCGTGTCCGGATCCACCTCGACATCCACGATATGCGTGCCCAGCGATGGACCCGCGCCACCGGGGTTGACTCCCGAACTGACGATGATCGGACCGCCGGTCGCATTCGAGCGCGCCGCGATTTGCTGGAAGGTCAGTTGCTTATCCGCATCCTTCTTGTGCTGAACAATGGCGTCACTCCGATATTCCACGTCCTCGACATCGCAATCCCAGGTCTTCGCCGCCCGCTCGCACATTTTCCGCTTAATTTCCTGGGCGGCGGTGATGGCGGCCATGCCGGTCTTGAACGTCACGCCACTGCCACCGGTGACAGAAGTAAAACCCACAGAATCCGTATCGCCGACAGTCGGGTTGACAGCTTCGATCCCAATCCCCAACACTTCGGCAAATTGTTGCGCTACTGAAGCGCGCGTGCCGCCGATGTCCGGCGAGCCTTCAACGAGGCGCACCCGGCCATCATTTTGCACGATCGCCACCGCACTGGATGGGCCGGTATTGTTGCGCCAGAAGCCGCTCGCCACCCCACGGCCCCGGTACGGGCCTTCGAGAGGCGCGGCGTAATGCGGGTGATCTTTGGCCGCCTGCACCGTTTCCACAAAGCCGACTTTCGGCCACACCGGACCGGTTGGCGCTCGCGTGCCTTCTTTGGCCGAGTTTGTCAGGCGGAACTCCAGCGGATCCATGCTGAGTTTTTCGCACAGCTCATCGACTGCCGTTTCCATGGCAAACGCCGCCGCCGGCACACCGGGTGCCCGGTACGCCGCTGACTTGGGCCGGTTCACCACGACATCAAAGCCCTCGATCCAGGCATTGGGAATGTTGTAAGGCGCCATCATACACTGACACGCCGGCGACACTGGAGAGCCGGGAAACGCGCCGGCTTCATACACCAGATGCGCTTCGGCAGCCGTGAATTTGCCGTCTTTTGTCGCCCCTAACTTGATCTTGATGTGGGTGCCGGAGGTGGGGCCAGTCGCTTCAAACACTTCCGTCCGGGTCATCGTCACTTTCACCGGGCGGCCCGCCTTGCGGGCCAGAGCGGCGGCTACCGGCTCGCAGTACACCAGCGTCTTGGCGCCAAAGCCGCCGCCAATCTCCAAGGGAATGGCTTTGACCTTCGATACGGGCATGTCCATCAAGCGGGCGGTTTGATCCCGTACATTGAAATGCCCCTGGCTGCTCGACCAGATGGTCAGGGTGCCGTCCGGATTCCACTGCGCCGTGCCCGAATGGGGCTCAATATAGCCCTGGTGAATCGGTGACGTTCTCGTTTCTTTCTCGACGATCACATCGGCTTCTCGAAAGCCCTGGTCGACGTCACCCAGACGAAATTCAAAATGATTCGGCACATTGGTACCGGGGCTGGGATCATCATCGTCAAGCGTGCCGCCGGGACGCAAGACCGGATTGGAGATGGAGGCGAGCCGCTCGTGTAACAAGGGGGCACCTTCCGCCATGGCTTCCTCGGCGTTGCGTACGGGAGGCAGCTCTTCGTATTCCACCTGGATCAGTTTTAACGCTTCTTCGGCAATGTACGGACTGGTGGCAGCTACTGCCGCCACGGCATGGCCTTTGTACAAAACCTTATCCGCCGCCATGATATTGTTGCTCAAGAAGCGCATATTGTGTAGGACGCCTTCAGCCAGATCGACCAACTTGCTGGACGGTTGCGCCAACGCTTCCGAGGTGATCACCGCATGCACGCCGGGAAGTTCTTCGGCGTGCGCGGTATTGACCGATAAAATGCGGGCGTGGGTGTGTGGGCTGCGCAAGATCTTGCCGTACAGCATGCCGGGTAAATTGACGTCGGCTCCGTACTTGGCCTGACCCGTGACTTTCTCGGCTCCGTCAGGACGAATGGGCCGTTTGCCAACGACGTTGTATTCCTGATTCGACAGCACCATATTCGGTGTGTAATCGGACATGTGTTTCCTCCGCGCGAGTAGTAAGTTCCCCCTCACCGATGCGTGATCCCTATAGACCTGATAGTATAGCCGTTATAGCTCTACTCTGCGAGTTCTTATCCTATCGCAAAATGCCGGAGAATAATAGCTTCATGCAGCAGTGCTTGGCGTGTGGGCAAAGTGCAGACGCTTTTTAGCTGGGTTCGGAGTGAGCGCATTTTGTGTTAAGGTAGACACAATGCATGGTTGAGGTATCGTATCAGGGGTGGCATCACAAAGAGATGAGGGAAGATCATGGCCTATCACATGTATGTGTCACTGCAAGGCGACGATAAAATTTCTCGGTTCATCATGAATCCGCAGACCGGCGCCTTAGACTCGAATGGGGAGGTAGCGGCACCGGGCGGTCCGGCACCGATGACGGTTGACCCGCAAAGGCAGTTTCTCTACGTCGGACGTCGTGGTGCCTGCGAGCTCTCCAGTTTCGGAATCGATCCGCAAACCGGTGATTTAACGCATCTTGGGGCCGTCTCGTTAGACTCGGATCCGTGTTTTATCGCCACCGACCGCTCAGGTAAATTTTTGTTGTCGGCCTACTATGAAGCGGCCACTGCAGCGGTGCATGCCATAGATGCGAAAGGTGTGGTCAGCGGACCGCCCATTGAGTGGCGTCATACGGCCCGCGGGGCGCATTGTTTCCAGACCGATCCGTCCAACCGCTTTGCTTTTGTGCCGCACATTGCCGGCAGAGGACCCAATCAGATTTGGCAGTTTCGCTTCGACGCGGCGACGGGCCACATCACGCCGAACGATCCGCCGACGCTGAGCCCGGAGGGCGAGGTTGGGCCGCGTCATTTTTGTTTCCATCCCAGCAAGGATATTTTATATTTTTCAGATGAGCAGGGCAGCAGTGTCAGTTCATATACACTTGATCCTGACGCGGGAACGTTGACGGCCTTACAGCGGGTGCCGACGTTGCCCGATGGGTTTGCCGGGCAAAACAGTTGTGCGCAGATCCAAATCACGCCGTCCGGGAAGTTTCTCTACGCGCCGAATCGCGGCCACAATAGCATGGCCTGTTTCACCGTGGATGATGCGACGGGACATTTGACGCCGGTTGGACATGCGTCTGCAGAAGCCGTGCCGCGCGCCTTTACGATTGATCCCACGGGCAATTTTCTCTATTCCGCCGGATTGGAAACCGGCCGTCTTGCTGCGTACCGGATTGAGGCGGACAGCGGTCGATTAACCCCATTAGAGGTGTATCCGGTTGGCGCGCGGCCCATGTGGGTGTTGATCGTACCCCTGACTAACTAAATTCCTGGACAAAACCTTTGTGCCAGGCTGTACAGATATGAGCGAAGATGGCCCATCACGACACGCCATTGCGTACCCGATCGACATTTTGCCGCATTTGCGAGGCCGCCTGTAGTCTGCAGGCGGAGATCGGCAACCACGGCCAAGTCGTGCGATTGCGGCCCGATCGTCAGCATCCAGTGAGCCAAGGCTTTGCCTGCGCTAAAGGCACGCGGTTCGTCGAGGTGGCCACGCATCCGGACCGCCTGCTCTATCCGCTGCGCCGCACCCCGGATGGTCAATACGAGCGCACCACCTGGCTGGCCGCGATGCGGCTCATCTCCGAGCGCATGCGGCCGATCCTCGATCGCTATGGCCCCCATGCGATCGGGATTTATTTTGGCAACCCGCTCGCCTTCCACACCATGGGGGCGATCACCATGCTGGGCTTTATGCGCGCCCTGGGAACGCGCAATGTGTTCACTGCCGGCAGTCAGGACTGTAACAACAAGTTTGCCGGTGCCCAGATTCTGCACGGCAGTCCGCTGATCCACCCTATCCCGGATTTGGCGCACACGGATTTCGCCTTGATGCTTGGCACCAATCCGGCGGTCAGTCAATCGAGTTTCGTGCATCTGGAGGGGGGAAGCACAGTTTTTGATCAGCTACGGCGGCGTGGTGCACGTGTGGTATGGGTTGATCCGCGCCGTACGGAAAGCGCCCAGCGCTGGGGTGATCACCTGCCACTGCGCCCGGGAACGGATGTGTTTTTACTGCTGGCCTTGCTCGATGAGCTGCGCGATCTGTATCAGCCCGATCCTCATACTGAAGGTTTGGCAACTCTCCTCGAACTCGCCGCCCAGTATCCGGTCGAGCACGCGGCACGCTTGAGCGGTATCGAACCGGATCGCATCCGGGAACTTGCGACAACGCTTCGGCAAGTGCATCGCGCCACGTTTCACATGTCGGTCGGGGTGAATCAGGGACCGTTCGGCACCCTATGCTATGTCATCTTGCAGGCGCTCGCACATCTAACCGGCAACTTGGATCGACAGGGCGGGCTGCTGTTTCATCCGCTCGCCGTGTGGCTGGCGAAGATCGGACGGCACCTCGGCCTCAGCCGGTCGCAGCCCAGCAGCCGCATCGGCTCATGTAACAACGTCCTGATGAGCCTTCCCGCCGGGATTATGGCCGATGAAATCCTGACGCCCGGAGCCGAACGCATCCGGGCATTGGTTGTCGTGAGCGGCAATCCGCTCAATTCGGTGCCGGGCGGGGATCGCTTGCGCGATGCCTTCCGCAAGTTGAATTGTTTAGTTGCAGTAGACCTGTTCCAAAATACCACGGGCCGAGAGGCGGATGTGCTCTTGCCTGCGACGAGTTGGCTGGAACGCTGGGATGTGGCCACGACGACCGTGATGTTTCAGCAAGCGCCGCTGATTCAATATGCCGGAGCCATCCAACCGCCTCCCGGCGAGGTACGTTCCGAGACGCGTATCCTGGCCGATTTGAGCCGCTCGCTCGGTCGTCCGTTAGGGCACTGTCGCGCCCTGGCCTGGTTATGGGGACATGCTCCGTGGGATGCCGCTCTCACTGCACTGTCCCATCTTGTATCGTTACCCGCTCGGTTGCGCTTCCGGGGCGTGCAAGGTCTGCTGGCGCCCAGTCCTAACCCCGGCCACTACTTAGGCCGAGGGCCGTGTACGCCGGGGCATCGCATCCGGTTTTGGCATCCCGATCTGGAAGGAGAGCGGGAACGTCTCAGGACGTATAGCGCTCCCTCTCTGCAGACGCCGCCTCGTCAGGCAGACACGCCGATAGAAGTAACCTTGATTTGCCGTCGCCGCCGTCTGGGGCACAACAGTTGGCTGCATGGGGCCTCGCCTAATGGCCAGGCGGAAGATACGGCCTGGTTCGCTCCACCAGATTTGGCCGACCTCGGTCTGCCGCACGGCGGAATGGTGCGATTGCAGACCGCCAGTGCTTCCCTGCAAATTTACGCCGTGCCGGTTGAGGAGGTGACCGCTGGCGTGGTCGTGGTGCCGCACGGACTCCCCAACGCCAACGTCAATGCCTTGATTCCGTCAGGTGTTGAAATGCTTGAGCCCCTGAGCGGGCAACATCGCCTGACGGGTATCCCGGTCCGAGTGTCGCCGTTACGCCCGCCAAGCATCACCTAACGACGAGAGAGCTGAGAATCGGCTCTCTCCTGCAATTCCCGCCAAGAACTCTGGCAGCGGGCGTCTACTTCGCCGGGCTCGAACATATTCACGTCACTATCCCCTTAGGGGGACATGGCTCGACCATGCCTTGAAAAGCGGTGATCTGCTCGGCAGTGCCGATGACTGCCACCCAATCACCGGCAGTAAAACGGTTCGCAGCGTCGGGATTGAGTTGCAGTGCGCCGTTACGCATGAGGCTGACAACAGACACGCCGGCCTGGCTGCGAATGGCTAATTCCCGAATGCTCTTTCCGACTACGGGACTGTCCGCCGGCAGCGGCACCCAGGTCAGATCGAGTAAGCGGGCTGCGTTCTGGAGTTGGGCAATAGCCGGGTAGTCGGGGCGCGATTGATACAGCGGGGCGTAGAGCTCGCGACGTACCGTGTCCGTGAAGCGCTGAATCTCGGAGGCCGGAATATGCAGATGCAGCAGCGCCTGGCGGGTGATCTCCAAACCCGCTTCGAATTCCGGCTGTACCGCCTCGTAGACGCCACGGTCGTGCAAGCTGTGCATTTGTTCGATACTTTCGGCCCTGGCAACAATGTGCAGCTCTGGATGGTCTCGGCGGACTTGATCCACGATGGCTTGTGTCACCACAATGGACGGGGTGGTAATGAGCAACAGCCGGGCGTGCGCAATACCGGCGGCGTCCAGCACCACCTCTTGGCTGGCATTGCCATAGATCACCGGCCAGTTGGCGGCTTGAGCTTGCTCGACTCGCCGCAGATCGAGTTCAATCATGACAAAGCCCAACCCCAGCCGCTGTAACACCTGCGCTACGCATTGCCCAACGCGCCCTCCTCCAGCGATGATGACGTGGTCGTGCAACCCGGCGCGCGGCAGGTTGATGGTTTGCAGCGCTTCGTGGTGCCACCAGCGCTTGCGCAGGGCATACAGCGGCGCCGTGAAACCCGAGACAAACGGGGTCAGCAGCATCGTCACGAGGGCCGTCGTGAGGACCAACGCGTACAGCTCGGTGCTGATGGATTGCGTGTCGAGCCCAACGCGGGCCAGCACGAAGGAAAATTCGCCCACCTGGAACAATCCCAGCCCGACCGCAAGAGGCACCACATTGCCGTAGCCAAACAGCCGACTCAAGACGGCGAAAATGAGCCCTTTACCCACGGCTACCAGCGCCACCAGGAGCAATACCGTGTCCCAATTGATGAACAGAAACGCCGGATCCAGCAGCATGCCGACAGAGGCGAAGAACAGCAAGCCGAACAGATCGCGCACCGGAATAATATCGCTGAGGGCCTGATGGCCGTAGTCCGACTCGCTGAGCACCATACCGGCCACGAAGGCGCCAAAGGCAAACGACAGCCCGAACAGGTACGTGGCATGGCCGATGCCTAGCCCGATGGCCGTGATGGCCAACAAAAACAGCTCGCGCGAGTTCCAGCTAGCGATATAGGTCATGAGGCGAGGCAGTAGCCGCGTACCGGCGACAATCATCAGGGTGAGAAACACAGCGGCTTTGAGGGCCGCCAAACCCAATAGTGGTAGCCCAGCTTTCGGGGCATTCAGCTGCGGTAGAATGATCATCAACGGCACGACCGCCAGGTCCTGCACGATCAGCATACCGATGATCACCCGGCTCGACAGAGTGCCGATGCGTCCTTGGCTCATCAGTGTTTTCAGGATCACCATGGTGCTGGAGAGGGAAATCAGAGCACCGAACCACAGGGCGGTTTTCCACTCCCAGCCTAACCACCGGCCGATGGCGAAACCGTAAGCGATGGTTAGCAACATCTGAATCGGGGCACCGATGAGGGCCACGCGACGAACCGGTTGTAGTTCCTTGAGCGAAAATTCCAGCCCCAAGGCGAACAGCAACAGGGCAACGCCAATCTCGGAGAGCAGTTCGATTTCGTGCGTATCTCCTACCGTGATGCCGTCCGTATGCGGTCCTACGATCACCCCGGCAAGAATGTAGCCCAGAATTAGAGGCTGCTTGAGACGCTGGGCGATTAGGCCACCGAGCAGAGCCGCCATGACGATGATCACGATGTCAGATGCAATTCCCATGATGACGCCTGGAGCCTCAGTTTGACAGTGCCGGAAGTCGGCGTGAAAAACGCCCACTGGTGAACCACTCACAATTCAACCTGCGGCTGATCAAATGGCCGGCCGGCTAGAGGTACCGTATCCCGTCAGTTCGACATAGCCTTTGCCAATCGATTTGCCATCCTGCCGAATGATGACGGCGCCTTCCCAGTAATACAGTTTCGGCAGCAGGCGGCTGCGATTTTCCTGATCGGCTATCTCAGGCATGACTTCCACCTCCACGTTTTCTCCCGGAATCGCAATGACCCAGCGTGAGGGATAAACGCCCGAGGTGTTCGCACTCTTCCAGCGCTCTTGAACGGCAACGGTAAAGGCATCCGGGCTCAAATACTGTGCCTGACCATCGGGTTGCACCACTGTCCCGCCGGCGAAATCGATGTTGCCTTTTTGATCTCGTAACAGGTACAGCATGATCTCGCGTTGATCGTCGAGTTGGAGGCTGAACCAATCCCAACCCACCTGTTGCTCACCTAGCTGATTCGACCCGAATTCCTTGTCCATCCAGCTCTGACCCGTCACGCGATAGGTCTTGCCATCAAGCGTTATCTGACCTGTCGTCGCGAGGCGGGTAAGGCTGTAATACTGACTCGCTGCGGAAGCGCTCTCGCCTTTGCGGCTCCAGCCGTTTGGTCCCTGAAAGATAAGCGGTTTGGCCGGACGCGTTGACAGCGAGAATCCGAAACGGGCTTCGGCATCCTGCATCTCAAAATCGAACGCCTCGCCGTTCCACAGCAGCCGCCAATCTGCGTCGGTGCCGATGGGACCCCGACTCCAAGCCAGCACCGCATCCGGATACGATCCAAAACCCCCAAGCAGCGGCACGGCGCGGTAGAACACCTCGCTAAATCGGTGCTCTCGCGCACGGAGGTCACTCACCGCCGCGTGCCCCATGATAGCATTGTGGGCGCGCCAAGCCGAGTTCAAATCGGGCGCCGCCGGCAGCACGCCAAGGCGGAAGAAGGTGAACTGATAGCCGAATCGACGGCCGTTTTCCGCCTGCAGATGGCCGGTGAAATACCACCACTCCGTCTTGTAACCTTCCCGCGCCCAGTGGTCTTGAGGAAATGACCAGGCGTAATGTGGCTGCGCCACTTTCCACTTGACGCCATCCGCAGCGCCCGACGCGAGCATCACAGCGAGCCAGAAAATTGCCCCAAACACCACCAGCCTGAAACCTGGAGCCGTTGCCTGCATCATCTTATTGTCCTTTATAAATCGTCTCGGCTGAGTTCGGTAGCGGGCGTCCGGCTGGCCCGCAGGGCAGGGTAGATACTGGCGAGCACCGCCGCTCCAAGAATCGTCACCGACTGTTGCAGAATGGCTACCCATGGAACGTAGGGTTGGATCGTCCAGCCAAAATAGGCCCGATTAATCACGTAAATGAGCAGACCGGCCAGCAACACCCCGCCCACTAGGCCCAGACCCCAGCCCATCACGCCCATGCCTAAGCCTTTGCCGAGAAACATCCCGAAGATTTGCAGGCGTCCGGCGCCAATTGACCGATATAGCGCGAGCTCGGAAACCTGTTCACGGGCCAGAACCAACAGCATCAGCGTGATGCCGCATACAGCAATGAGCAGGCTCATGACCTGCAAGAGTTGCGTGACGGCAAAGGTCTGGTCAAAGATCCGCAGGACCTCGTGGCGCAGCCGCTGATTGCTACGGATCTGCAGCGGCAGATTCGAGAACGTCGTCTTGAGTTCATCGACGACCTGCTCAGCCTCATATCCAGAGCGTAAATAGAGGGCGACGCTGTTGATCGGACCGGGACCGAACGTCTCCGTCATCGTGCCGAGATCCATCACCACCGTTCCCCCTTCCGTGCTATAGTCGTAGTATACGGCTGCGATCGGAAAGGAACGCACCCCGTCAGCGGTATAGAGTGGCAACACGTCGCCCGCCCATAGGTCAATCTGGCGAGCCAGAGTCTCACCAATAAACACCGCGTCCTGCTCCAACACCTGCCGGTACGCGATTTGCGGATCGCCGCTTAACAAGGGAAAGCGCGCCGCCCCCGCTTCGAGTCGCATCTCCACGCCGGCAATCCCCACGCGCTGCTCACCCGTATATCCGGTGAAGCGCCGCAACCGATCCACATCACGCACCCCGGGATGCTGTGACAGCGTGGCGATCACATGCGGCTCCAGGCTGCTCTCACTGCCCGAACCGCGCCAGGAAGCGGGCGACACATAAATATCAGCCTGAATCGATGTGCCAATCCAGACTTCCATGGTGCGGCGAAAACTGCCGATCATGAGCGTGATGCCGATCAGCATACTCACCGCCACCGCCAGTGAGGCCACCGAAAACGCCGTGGTCTGTAGCTGGGCCGCTAGACCTTTGAGGCTGTATCCCAAACCGAAATTGCGTACCCGAACCCGTCCGCAAACTTCGCGCATGACGAATGGCGTCACCAGTGGGATGGCCACCAATAAGGCCACACCCAGTACGAAGCCAGCGTGCTTCCAGTGTCGACCGAACAGCCCGTACCAGGCGGCGCCGAGCAGCACGAGAGAAATCCCGAGAGCAAAGAGACGGGGCGCCAACGACCCCACCTTTTCATGCAGAGTAAACGCGGCTAGCAGGGAGCGAGTATCGCACCGGCTCATGT
>Ga0268386_10000924_pt1 | contig 19622 bp, 16 predicted proteins | sample RVTome_15_FD_200260 | JGI IMG/M metagenome (GOLD analysis project Ga0268386, IMG submission 200260) | Soil microbial communities from uranium-contaminated site in the Upper Colorado River Basin, Wyoming, United States - RVT150D86... ...
TGTTGGAGCTTTTGCGCAACGTGCCCGGCGTCGATGTCGTGCAAACCGGCTCCCGCGGTAACACCACAACCCTATCCATTCGCGGATCTGAATCCGACCATGTTTTAGTTCTGATCGACGGCGTCGAGGTCAACAGCACGACCGTGGGCTCATTCAACTTCGCCCATCTCACGACGGAAAACATCGAACGCATCGAGATCATCCGCGGCGCAGGGGGGGCGCTCTACGGCTCCCAGGCCATCGGCGGAGTGATCAATATCATCACCAAGAAGGGCCGAGGCCCGCTGAGGCTCGGATTGTCCGCGGAAGGCGGCAACGGCTCGACGCACCGCCAAACTGCCACGCTGAACGGCGGGCTAGGAAAAGTCGGCTACTCGTTCAGCGCGGCGCGCCTGGAAAGTGACGGCTTTCGCAGTGTGAACGATGACTACCAAAACCTAACTACGTCGGGACGGCTGGATTACAAATTTACCGAAGATACCAACCTCAAAGGAATCTTTCGGTTCACTGAGACCGATCTCGGGCTGTTCAACAGCAACAACTTCGTGCCCGGCGCAAGAGACCCCAACTCACGCGAAGCTTTAACTCAGTACCTGGGAAAGTTGGAATGGGAGCAATGGATCGTGAAGCAATGGGACTATCGAATCTCGGGCTCGTTTTTCAAAGAGCACATAAAAGACACGGACGATCCCGATCCTCTAAACGACTGCGCGTTCTTCGGTTTCCCCTGCGACAGCAGCACTCGCAGCCGCTTTCGACCGCAAATCAGCAGCGCGGAATTTCAAACCAACTATCGCCTGGGCGAATGGAGCACGAGCACCTTTGGCACAGAGTTCACACGCAGAAAAGCTAGCACCTCGAGCAGCTCCGACGGACTTCCTCTCGGTGAAGTTAACAAAGCCATTCGCAATGTCGGGTATTATCTTCAAGAACAAATCAAGTTGCTGGGCGATCGGCTCATCATCGTTCCCGGCGTGCGCTTGGATGACCACCAAACGTTTGGCACGGAATGGAGCCCGTCGATTTCCTCCTCCTATCTGTTTCGCGAAAGCGGCACGAGGCTCAAAGCCGGTTACGCAGAGGGCTTCAAGGCGCCAACGCTCAATGAATTGTTTTTTCCGCCGGGCTTCGGCTGCGCTGCTTTCGGAAACCCCGACCTGGGACCGGAGAAAAGCTGGGAGATCAATGCGGGAGTCGAACAGAATATTTTGCGCGATCGCGTCAAGCTGGCGGCGACTTTTTTTCACCGGGAAGTGAGCGATTTGATCGGCACCGGGCCCACGCCGGATCCGACGGATCCGGCTTTTTGCGTGCGCGCTGAAAATCTCGGAAAAGCGCGCTTCGACGGCGTCGAATCGTTGATCCAGGTGAAGCTGTTTTCTTTTCTGTCGATCGGCGCCAATTACACCTATCTCGACTGGGACACGGAAAATGGCAGGCTGCTGCGCCGGCCGCGCCACCGCGGCAACTTGAACATGGACTACAGCCATGACCGCCTTCGCGTCAATTTCGACGCAAATATCGTGGGCAGGCGGGACGATATTAGCTCGGTCACCGGCGGCAATATCAAGAAACCGGGGTATGTCCGGTTCGATTTGGCGGGTTCCTATCGACTGCCGGTGAAGGTTGCGCTGGTGCAGGAAGTCAGTCTTTTTGGCAAAATCGAAAATCTTTTCAACAAGCGATACGAAGAGGCGGACGGCTTTCGCGCCCGGCCGCTGAACTTCCTGCTCGGTCTTCGGGCCGCTTTTGGCAAGTAGACGCCCAGTTGCCGCGAGGCTATGTCGCAATCACTCGGCATTGTGCTTCTGAACGAGGTGAAGAATCTCACCAGCAACTTACAGACCGGGAGTGTTCGGCTAGAGCCTCATCAGAATGAGGTTTGCGGCACAGTCTCGCCGGAAAGCTCGAGAACGAGATGATCGTAGTTACACTAAGCATCGACTTCGGACCGGCGGGACGGGCACCGATCGAAAAGAAGGCCGCCGTTCCTGCGAAGAGCACGGTTCTCGATGTTTTATCGAACCAACTGCCTATAGCAACGTTTTCCAGATATGGCATGGACCATTTTGTCGAGGAGATCGACGGCATTAAAAATGACTTTGCCGGCGACCGCGGTTGGCGATTTGAGGTCAACGGACGTAGATCCAACGTCCCTGCTGAGCGGTATCTCGTAAAGAACGGCGACTGGATCCAATGGCTGTACCTCGCCGGATCCTGTTCGTAGACGCAAGCGAGTAGATGTGAACGCAAACCAACGCAAAAATGCTTTGATGATTCTGGGCACTGCGTCGCACGTGGGGAAGTCGATAATCACGGCGGGCCTGGGGCGTTTGTTTGCCGTCGACGGCTATCGTGTAGCGCCTTTCAAGGCGCAGAACATGTCGCTCAATTCCGCCGCAACGCCGGACGGGGGCGAGATCGGCCGGGCGCAGGCGTTGCAAGCCGAGGCTTGCAGGGCCGTTCCCTCTGTGGCGATGAATCCCGTCTTGCTCAAACCGGCGACGGACACCGGCGCGCAGGTGATCTTGTTGGGCAAGATCTGGGGCCAGGTCACGGCGGCCGATTACCACACCCGCAGGGTCGAGCAGCTTTTCCCCGACGTTGTCCGCGCTTACAAACGCCTGGCCGCGAATTACGAACTCATTCTGCTCGAAGGGGCCGGCTCGCCGGCGGAAATCAACCTGCGCGAGCACGATATCGTCAACATGCGCATGGCCCGGGCCGCCGACGCGGCTTGCGTGCTGGTCGGCGATATCGATCGCGGCGGCGTTTTTGCGTCTTTGCTCGGCACGATGGAACTGCTCGAAGCCGAAGACCGCGCGCGCATCCGCGGCTTCATCATCAATAAATTTCGCGGCGACGAATCGCTGTTGCGGCCCGGTGTCGCGATGATCGAGCGACGCCTTAGCTTGCCTTGCGTCGGCGTCGTGCCCTTTCTCCACGATCTGGGTCTCGACGAAGAAGACGGCGTCGCCCTGGAAGATCGCCCTTCAGCGGCGCGCCGCTGGAAAACGCTGGAAACCGGATCGGCGCGCCCTCTGCGGGTCGGCGTCGTCGCTTTGCCGCACATGGCGAATTTCACCGACTTCGACGCCCTGGCGTTCGAGCCGTCGATCTCTCTCGCGTTTATCGAACGGCCCGAAGAAATGGCCGCTGCCGATCTACTCGTCCTGCCCGGCACCAAGCAAACACTTGATGATCTTGAGTGGATCGAGCAACGCGGCTGTGCCCAGGAGCTTCGGCGGCTCGCTAAAATCGCTATCCCGATCGTCGGCATCTGCGGCGGCTTTCAGATACTGGGTCTTTCGATCGAAGATCCGCACGGTATCGAGAACCAAGGCGTGGCTCGCAGCCGAACCGGGCTCGGTCTTTTGCCTGTGCGCACCGTGCTCCGCGCCGAAAAAACCGTGCGGCGCGTTGACGGCTGCTTGCGGCGCAATTTTTTTCACGACGATTCGCCGCCGCCGGTTCGTTTCGAAGGCTACGAGATCCACGTCGGTGAGACGCTCTATGAAAGCGGAGCGCTTCCTTTCGCCGACCTTGAGCGCCAGGGAGAGACAGGATCCCTCGCCGACGGCGCCGTAAGTGATTCCGGCCGCGTCGTCGGCACCTATGTCCATGGTCTTTTCGACCACGACGATTTTCGCCATGCGTTTCTTCGAACCGCTCGCGTCGCGGTCGATCTCGCTCCCGCGGAAAAATATGCTCTCGTCGGCGCCGAACGCGAGGCGCGCATCGATCGCCTGGCAACTCATCTCAGAAAATCGTTGGATATGAATCTGCTCAAGAGTTGGATCGGCGTTCCATCGGATCGACGATTGACAAGGCTCTGACGGTGAGGTTGAGGCTAGCGGAATGGGCTGTGTCAATGATCGGATAATGCCATGGCCAAGCAAATTATTTTAGTCACCGGCGGCGCGCGCTCAGGAAAGAGCAAATACGGCGAATTACGGGCTAAAGAATTAGGCGGCCGCTTACTTTACGTCGCGACGGCCGAAGCCAATGACGAAGAAATGGCGCAACGCATCGCCGGACACAAGAGGCGGCGCGGCAGCGATTGGGCCGCCGTCGAGGAGCCGTTGGAATTGTCCGCTGCGCTGCTGGCGCAGCGCGGCCGCACGGACTGCGCGCTGGTGGATTGCGTGACCCTTTGGCTGAGCAATCTTCTGCTCCACCGTGATGCAGAATTCGCGGAAAAGAAAGTCGAACAATTAGTGGAAACACTGCCGCGCCTGGATTTTCACGTTGTGTTGGTCGGCAACGAAGTCGGCTGGGGCATCGTGCCGGACAATCCCCTGGCGCGCCAATTTCGCGACCTCGCCGGTTGGGCCAATCAGCGGATCGCCGTCACAGCCGACGAAGTCGTTCTTACCGTTGCGGGAGTCCCTATGACCGTGAAAAAGGCGGCGCCGTGTCCCTAGACGAGACGCTTCGGCAAATCCGCCCGCTGGATCGTTCCAGCGAAGACGCCGCGCAGCGGCGCCTCGACTCTCTCACCAAACCGCAAGGAAGTCTGGGGCGGCTGGAAGAGCTGGCGCGGCGCATCGCCGTCATCCAGGGAAAAGTCCCGCCGCAGCTTGGGCGAAAACTCTTGTTCGTGTTCGCGGCGGACCATGGCATCATCGAGGAAGGCGTCAGCGCCTACCCAAGAGAGGTCACGGCGCAGATGACTTACAATCTTCTCAATGGCGGCGCCGCGGTCAATGTTTTAGCGCGTCATCATCGCATCGATACGGAGGTCGTCGACGTCGGGGTGGATTATGAATTTGCCGCGGCGCGCGGCTTGCGCGACGGCAAGGTGCGCCGCGGCACCGCGAATTTCGCCCGCGGACCGGCGATGACACGCGCGGAGGCTGTGCGCTCCGTGGAGCTCGGCATCGAGCTTGTCCGGGAAGCGGCTGCGAAAAATCTCTTTCTTCTCGGCGCCGGCGACATGGGCATCGGCAACACGAGCAGCGCCACGGCTGTTCTGTGCGCTTTGACGGGTGTCGCTCCCGCCGACGCGGTCGGGCGCGGCACGGGGATTGACGACGCGACGCTGGCGAGAAAAATCGCCGCGATCGAACGAGGCCTTCATATCAACCGCCCCGATGCCAATGATCCGACGGCCGTTCTCGCCAAAGTCGGCGGCTTGGAAATCGGCGCCATGACAGGCGTCATTCTCGGCGCCGCGGCGTTTCGCGTACCATTGGTGCTTGACGGTTTCATCTCCAGCGCGGCGGCGTTGCTCGCCCGACGATTTTGTCCTCATGTGCGGGATATGCTCTTCGCCTCGCACCTTTCGGCGGAAAGAGGCCACGGCTTGATGCTCGCTGATCTCCAGCTTTCGCCTGTGCTGGATTTGCAGATGCGCCTTGGCGAGGGAACCGGCGCCTGTCTGCTCATGGGAATGATTGAAGCATCGGTCAAAGTCATGCTGGAGATGGCGACTTTCGAATCCGCCAGCGTGAAGGAAAAACTTTCATGAGGTTTTTCTTCGCCGCCCTGCAGTTCTTGACGCTCTTCCCATGGCCGAGGCGAACGGATCCTTCGGCTCATGAAATAGGCCGGGCCGCAATTTTTTTTCCAGTGGTCGGCTTTTTATTGGGCTTGATCTTGGTTCTCGTGAACGGCTTGTTCGAGGCATATGCAAGTCCAGGCCTTTTGAGCGTGGTGCTCGTGACCGTCCTCGCTTTGTTGACGCGCGGCCTGCACCTGGACGGCCTCGGCGATACTTTCGACGGCTTGGGCGCGGGCGGTGACCGTGAACGCAGGTTAAGGATCATGGCGGACAGTCACACCGGCGCCTTTGGTCTGATTGCGATTGTCTTGACGCTGGTTTTTAAAATTCACGCGATCGAGAGTATCGACACCGAACGCTGGCGCGCGCTCCTCGCGGCGCCGATCCTGGGCCGCTGGGCGATGGTGCTGCTCGGCTATCGTTCTCAGGCGGCAAAACCAGGGCTGGGCTCGACTCTGATCGATCATCTGGAAACCAAGCAGATTCTCTTCGCCACTTTCATCACGCTAATTCTGCTCGCGGCGATTTTGCGCGGCGCCGGCATCGCTATGATGATCTGGATCGCCCTCTTCAGCTTAGCGAGCAGAAACTATTTTCATCGCCGCTTGGGCGGCGTAACCGGCGACACTTTCGGCGCCGTTGGCGAATTGGGCGAGACGTCGGTCCTGCTAATTCTCGCTCTGGAAGCGCGATGAGCCGTTTGCGACAATTTACCGGCTTTGGTCTGCTTTTAGCGAGCGTGATTGTTCTGGCGGCGCAGGCTTCATTGGCCCAGGCGGCGTCAGCCACCTATCCGCGACGAATCGTTTCCCTGGCGCCCAGCGTCACCGAGACGCTCTTTGCTCTTGGCTTCGGCAATCGTCTGGTCGGCGTGACGATTCATTGCGACTATCCCGCCGAAGCGCGGAAGATCTCCAAGATCGGCGCCTTTATGAGTCCCAGTCTCGAAGTGATCGTCGCCCGGAGGCCGGACCTCGTGATCGGCGTCCGCGGCGCCACCGATCCGGCGAAGGCGAGAGAGATGGAGCGCCTCGGTCTTCATGTGACTTTGATTTCGCTCGCGAGTGTGAGCGACATCTTCAGTTCCATCAAAAGCGTCGCGCGTTTGTTGGGCAATCCGCAAGCAGGAGAAGAACTCGTGCGCAAAATCGCGCGGCAATTCGAGGAAGTGAAAAAACGCCTCGCAGGAGCGCCACGCCGGGCCACTCTGTTGGTGGTGGGGCTGCAGCCCCTGGTCGCGGTCGGCGGAAAGAATTACATCGACGAGCTGATCACTCTCGCCGGCGGTGAAAACATCGCCGGCAACGCCGCTCAGCCCTGGCTCAATCTGCCCCACGAGTACGTGGTGGCAAAAGCGCCGCAGGTGATCATCGAAGCGGGCATGGGATCGGAACGCAATGAATCCGCCAAGCACTGGGCGGATCTCAAATCTATTCCCGCCGTGAAGAAGCGGCGCGTTTACGCCTACCCGTCCGACAAAATCCTCCGGCCCGGACCGCGCATCGGCGAAGGGCTGGAAGAGATCGCCCGTCTCGTGCATCCCGAGTGCTTCGCGGAAGCCAAACGAAGAGTCCCAAGAGGAAGTGGATGTGAAGGTTCTCGACCGTAGGAAGATGATTTGGGTCAACGGCGTACTGTTGGCCTTGTTGGCGCTGTCGATTGTCGGCTGCGCTTTGCTCGGTCCCGTGCGCCTCGATCTCTCCCAAGCCGTGCAAAATATTTTTTCCGCCAACCCGGACGCGGAAATCTTTTTTCGCGCGCGCCTGCCGCGCGTCCTCCTGGGAGTCGCCATCGGCGGCGGCATGGCGGCCTGCGGCGTCGTCCTTCAGGCGCTGCTCGGCAATCCGCTTGCCTGCCCGCAGATGCTCGGCGTCTCGGGCGGCGCTTCTTTGGGCGGCATTTTAGGACTGATTTTTTTCCCCCACTGGCTTCCGCCCATCGCCGGCGGCCTCCTCGGTGAAATCTCCTGGGTGCCGTTCGCGGCTTTCCTCGGCGCGCTATTGAGCATGATGTTGGTCTACCGCTTTTCTCTGTTCCACGGCCGGCTTCATCCTTATCACCTGCTGCTCTGCGGCGTGATTTTCAACTCCTTCATCGCCGCCATCATCATGTTTCTGAATTCCATCGTCGATTTCTATCAGGCGCAGGGGCTGCTCTTCTGGCTCATGGGCAGCTTGTCGAGCCGCGCCTATCTCACCGTCGCTTTCATCTGGGCCTACGTCATTTTCGGGTTTCTTTGGCTATGGTCGAAAGGGCTTTCATTGAATCTTATCACGCTCGGCGAAGAAGCAGCCATGCAACTGGGCGTGGAAACCGGCGCGCTCCAGCGCCAGGTCTTCGTCGCTTCGTCGTTGATGATCGGCGCCATGGTTTCCGTCAGCGGCATGATCGGCTTCATCGGACTCATGATTCCGCACGTCATGCGTCTGATCACCGGCAGCGATCACCGGCTGTTGCTGCCCGCATCGTTCTTGGCCGGCGGTATTTTCTTATGCTGGGCCGACACTCTCGCGCGCATCCTGCTCGCGCCCGCGGAATTGCCGGTGGGCATCATCACCGCTTTCTTCGGCGGCCCCTTTTTCTTGTTCCTGCTTTACCGCGAGGGCAGAAGAAAGCTGGCTTTATGAATCCGGCGATTCAGACCCGGAATCTGTCGTTTGCCTACAAAGACCGCGCCGTGCTCCACGCCGTGTCGCTCTCGGTTAAAAGCGGCGAAATGGCCGGCGTCCTCGGTCCCAACGGCTCGGGCAAAACCACTCTCCTCAAAATTCTTTCGGCGGTCTTGCGCGGGCAAGGCGAGGTCGAGCTCAACGGGAAAAATGTTGCAACCTACGGCAGGCGCGAGCTCAGCCGGCTCTTTGCTGTTGTGCAGCAAGAAGCGCGCGTCAATTTTCCCTACACGGCGGCCGAGATCGTGCTCATGGGTCGCGCGACTTATCACAGCCCGTTGGCGCTGGAAGGAAAAAAAGATCTCGAGATCGCGCGCGCGAGCATGGACTTGACCGATTCTCTATCGCTCTGGAATCGCTATCTCCACGAGTTGAGCGGCGGTGAAAAGCAAAGGGTGATGATCGCGCGCGCTCTGGCGCAGGAGCCTGCGATTCTTTTGCTCGACGAGCCCTCCGCCTTTCTCGATCTCAAACATCAGGTCCAGGTCTTCGAGCTTTTACGCCGGCTCAACCGCGAGCGCGGCCTGACCATCGTCGCCGCGCTGCACGATCTCAACCTCGCGGCGCTGTTCTTCCCGCGTCTGATCATGCTGCGCGACGGGAAAATCTACCGCGACGGGTCGCCAAGCGAAGTGCTGACCGAGAACACGATTGAGGAAGTGTACGGCATCCGGGTGCGAATCGAGCAAGACCCCGCCAGCGGTAAACCGCAACTATTCATTTGCCCGGCTCTTTAGAATCCAAAACTATGTTCGATTCGCTTTTCGATACCCCAGCGCATCCTGGGCGATGATCATCTTCTGCACGTTCGAGGAACCCTCGACAATCTGGTAAGACTTGGCGTCGCGGTAGTAACGCTCGACGGGAAATTCGGTCGAGTAGCCGTAGGCGCCAAGGATTTTCATCGCGGCGTCGGCGGCGAAGTTGGCGGCTTCCGCGGCGGTGTACTTGGCGATGGAAGTTTCCAAATTGTTGGGCTTCTTCTGATCGCCGAGCCAGGCGGCGCGGTAGACGAGCAGGCGCGCCGCTTCTTCGTGGACGATCATTTGCGCGATCAGATCCTGGTTCATCTGAAACTCGCCGATCTTCTGCCCGAACTGGACGCGCTGGTTGCAGTAATTCACCGCCGCTTCTTTGGCGGCGCGCGCGACCCCCAACGCGCCGGCGGCGCAGTTGAGCCGCGTCTGGTTGAGTTGCCACATGCAGATCTTGAAACCGTCGCCTTCGTTGCCGAGCCGATTCGCTGCGGGAACCCGAAAATTGTCGAAGGTCAATTCGCCGAGCGGCGAGCAATGAGCGCCAAGGGTCTCCAGAGTCCTGCGGGTTAGCCCGGATTGATTCCACTCGGCGTAGAAAGCCGACATGCCGCGATGCTTGTGCGAGCGGTCGGTGTATGCGTAAACCAACCCGCCGGTCGTCACCGGCCCGTTGGAGATCCACAGTTTGCTGCCGTTGAGCAGGTAATGATCGGCGTCCTTCGTTGCAGTGGTTCGCAGCGCCGCCACATCCGACCCGGCATCGGGTTCGGTGATCGCAAAGCAGCCGATGGTCTCGCCCGACAACAGCCCAGGAATGAACTTCTTCCTCTGTTCCTCCGTGCCGAATTGAAGCAAGGTCACAGCCGGACCGATCTGCATGTTGATCGCCACGCGCATGGCGCTGTGCACCCGGGCGATCTCTTCGGTGATCAGCACCATGGCCAGAAAGCCGAGACCGTTGCCGCCGTAGGCTTCCGGAATCATGGTGCCGTAAAAACCCAGCTCGCCCATCTTCTTCACGAGATCGCCGCGGAAAGTTTTGTCTTTGTCGTCCTTGGCCGCCGTGGGCGCTATCTCGTTCTCCGCAAACTCCCGCGCCAGGTCGCGCACCGCGGTCAGTTCTTCCGACAGCTCAAAATCCATTTTTCCTCCCGATGAGGTCCACAAAGAATCGCGGATCGCAATCCTCCATCTTCAATCCCCGGTCCTCGACTTTGCCAATAATTCCCGAGCAATGATCACCTTCTGAATCTCCGAGGTCCCCTCGTAAATGCGCAGCGCGCGCACATCGCGATAGAGCCGCTCCATGATGCTGCCCGCGATCAAGCCGCTGCCGCCGTGAATCTGCAGCGCCTGGTCGACGATGCGCTGCGCCGCTTCGGTGGCGTGAAGTTTTGCCATCGATGATTTTATTCCGGCATCTCCGGCCGATTGATCGTGGGCCCACGCGGCTTGATAAACGAGCAAGCGTGAGGCCTCGAGCTCCGTCGCCATTTTCGCCAGCTTAAACGTGATGCCCTGGAATTCAGCGATCGCCCGGCCGAATTGCCGCCGACTTTTGCTGTACTGAATCGCTTCGTCGAGCGCCCGCCGGGCCAAGCCAACGGCCGCTGCGCCGACCGTGCATCTGAGAAGGTCGAGAGTCCGAAAGGCGATTTGCAAACCAGCGCCCTCGGCACCGAGCAGCGCATCCTTCCCGATGACGCAATCTTGGAACTCAATGACGCCGATCGGGTGCGGCGAAAGCATTTCGATCTTCTCTTTGATGAGCATTCCGGGCGCGGAAGCATCGATGACAAAGGCGCTCACGCTTTTGGTCTTTTTTTGCGGTTCGGTCGATGCGAAGGCCACGTAAAAATCCGCGATTCCCGCATTGGAAATAAAGCGCTTGGTGCCGCTTATCGACAAATGCTTGCCTTGCCGGAGGGCGCGAGTCTGCAGCGAAGCCACGTCCGAGCCGGCTTCAGGCTCGGTAATCGCAAAGGCGGCTATCGCTGCGCCGCTCGCTACCTTGGGCAGATAAGCACGCTTTTGCGACTCATTCCCGGCCAGCGTGATCGGATAGCTGCCCAGCGCCTGCACGGCCAACATCGTATCCGCCAACGCGGCGCCGCGCCCGAGTTCCTCGCGCAAGATGCACAGGTCGCGGGCTTGAACCGCGGCTCGCGCCCCGCCGAATTCCAACGGCACCGTATGTTTCAGAAACCCGGCGGCGCCGAGGTCCTTGGCGAGTTGAACGGCGCGTTGCTCAATCGCGCCTTGATCGTTGGACGGAAAAAGATTTTCTTCGACCCACGCGCGCGCGCGCGCCCGCAAATCCTCATGATCGTGATCGAAGAAAGGCAGCATGGATGCAGAGGCTACGATTGATTGAATTTGGCGGGCCGCTTTTCGATGAACGCCCGATAGCCCTCTTTGAAATTCGCTGTCTGCATGAGCTGGGCCTGTTCAGCCGCTTCCAATTCCAGCGCCTCATTCAAACTCATGTCTGCTTCCCGTTCGAGCAAGTCCTTGGTGACCCCGAGCGCTTCGAGCGGGCCGTCGCGCAGCTTGCGCGCTAGAGCATACGCTTCATTCATGAGTTCTTCATGCCGTAGGACCCGGTTCGCCAATCCTATGCGCAAACACTCCGCAGCATCGATCACATCGCCGGCGAAAAGCAGTTCCGCCGCTCTCCCTTGGCCGACGATGCGCGGCAGCAGGTAACACGCGCCCATGTCGGCGCCGGACAAGCCGACTTTGGTAAACAGGAAGGCAAACTTCGCACGCTCAGAAAGAATGCGAATATCGCTCGCGAGCGCCAGGACCGCTCCTGCGCCGGCCGCAATGCCGTTGACCGCCGCGATAATCGGTTTTTTTAGAGCGCGCATGTTTTTCACTACGTCACAGGTCAAGCGTGTGAAGCGATGCTGTTCTGCAGCGTTCATCTCGATCAGTTTGGCGATGATCCCATGGACACTGCCGCCGGAACAAAAGCCTTTTCCCGCGCCCGTCAACACCACGACCTTGACCGTCGGATCGCTCGCCATTGCCGCGAAGACCCGCTCCAACTCGGCGTAAGCTTCGAACGTCAGCGCGTTCAAACGATCCGGATCGTCAAGCCGGACCGTCGCGATGCCCGCGGTAACTTCATACATGAAACTGTGATACTCCATACCTCTGTTAGTTGAAATTATCGGCCGAGCATGGGACAGGGCACTCCAATCTAACCAGCGCTCCTATACTCCATCACTCCAATCTCCCTCATGCCATCACCGCGCCACCGTCGACGTTGACCGCCTGGGCGGTCATGCCGGCAAGCTTTTCCGACGCCATGAGCAGGGCGAGCGACGCCACTTCCTTCGGCGCAATCAAACGATTCTGCGGCGCGCTGGCGGCGAACATGGCCAATACTTCCTGGGCGGTCTTGCCGGTCTTTTCCGCCATCAGCCTGGCGTTCTCGTGGGTGCGCTCATCGTCGAGGTAGCCGGGACAAATCGCGTTAACGGTAACGCCATGTCGTGCCGTCTCCAATGCCAGGGAGCGGGTCAGTCCCACCAGCCCGTGTTTCGATGCCGCGTACGCGGTGACGTGACGGTAACCCACTTTCGCTGTCGTCGACGCGATGTTGATGATCCTTCCCCATTGCGCCCGCAGCATAGCCGGCAAAAAAATTTTGCAGCAATTGTAGGCGCCGGTCAGATTGGTCTCAAGGGTGTCGTCCCATAATTCGTCCGGCATGTCAGTAAAGTTTACAGCCCGGGCGATGCCGGCATTGTTGATGAGGATCTGCGGCGCGCCCCAGCGCCGGGTGACTTCTTCTCCGAGCCGCCGCGTTTGATCCCTGCGACGGATATCGCAAGGCAATGCGAAGATCTGGGCGCCTTTGCGTTCCATCTCTTCGGCGGCTGCCTTGAGTCTCTCTTGATTGCGCGCGGTGATGACCACGCGGGATTGTTGCGCGGCGAATGCCTCGGCGAGCGCCCGTCCCAAGCCGCCGCCGCCGCCGGTGATGAGAACAATTTTGTGCGACAGGTCGGACATTGTAAAGAAGGATAACACATCCCTCAGCTCAAAGCGCAATCGTGGATCCACCCCGCTTGCTCTTGCAAAAACTTTTCGGTAAAGCAATCGCACCATGATTCTCGGAGGCCAGACTGTGAAGCTTGCAACCGTCCTTGCGATGAGCTTTCTCGCTTTCCCGGCCGCTCTGTCGGAGGCGCAAGAGGCAGCCATCTCGACAACCTCGATCACATGGCGCGAGGCGCCATGGGTTGCGGAAGACTCGGAGCTCGATCGACTGAACCGCGCTTTCGTCCAGCTCGCCGGTCGCGCGCGGCCGGCGATCGTACAAGTCCGCACCATCGCGGAAGACGAAAGGAACAGCGCGGCGCAGCCCCCCGGCAGCCGCGGCTCCGGCTTCATCATCGACGCGCAAGGTTATGTCCTCACGGCGCAGCATGTGATCGACAAGGCCAAGCGGATTGAAATCAGATTGGCGGATTCACGGCGCTTGCCCGCGCGCGTGATCGGCGCCGACCGCCAAATCGACTTGGCGATTCTTAAGATCGAGTCGGACAAAGAACTGCCGATCTTGCCGTTGGGCGATTCGGACGCGATTCGAGTCGGCGACCTGGCCGTGGTCTTCGGGTATCCCTTCGGCCGCGAGAGTTCGATGAACCTGGGCATCATTAGCCGCTCGGGAAGAACCTATCCCGGCTCGGCCAGTTTTGATTACGTTCAAACGGACGCCGGCGGCTACCCCGGCGGCAGCGGCGGCCCGCTGCTTAACAACAAGGGTCACGTGATCGGCATGATCACCATGGCCTCGGAGCGCGGCAACATGGGTTTTGCGACGCCGATCAACGTCATCAAGCGGATGGCGCCGCGTCTGGCGAGCGGCGAAAAATTCGCGTGGGGCTGGCTCGGCGTGCAGATGGCCGATATTTCGCTCGAGCAAGCGATGAGCCTGGGTATCCTTCCGGCCAAGGGGGTCGTGGTCAACTCCGTGCTGCCCGGGCAACCCGCGGCGCGCGGCGGCGTGCAGAACCAGGACGTCATTCTTTCGGTGAACAACACTGAAGTCGACAGCCCGCGCGATGTCGCGCGCTTGATCGGCGGCATCGAGGCCGGCAGAGTCGTACAACTGACGATCCTGCGCAAAGGCAAGACCGTGCAGCTTTCGGTGCCGCTCGGTCCCAAGCCCGAGTCGACCAACGCGCGCGAAGGCTAGCGTTGAATTAGTCGACTGGCGCGGCTAAGGGTTGCTGATGGATTGCCGCCGCAGCCTTCTTCTGTTGTTCGGTAAACTGCCGCAGTTTCTGTTCCACGCGATAGTTGACCGAGCCGTCTGGATACCGGCCGTCCCCGTCTCGCGCGCCCGCCGGCACGCCGGTCAAGACCTCGATCCCTTCATCGATCGTGCCGACGGCGTAGACGCAAAACTTGCCCGCTTGAACGGCGCCGACAACGTCGGGCCGAAGCATCAGATTGCGCAAGTTGCCGCGCGGAATCATGACGCCTTGCGCGCCGGTCAAGCCTTTGAGCCGGCAAACGTCGTAGTGCCCCTCGATTTTTTGATTGACGCCGCCAATGGCCTGGATCTCGCCGTTCTGGTTGACCGAACCGGTGACGGCGATGCCTTGCTTGATCGGGACTTCCGACAGGCTCGAAAGAATCGCGTAAAGTTCGGTCGAGGAGGCGCTGTCGCCGTCGACGCCATCATAGGATTGCTCGAAACAAATCGTGCTCGACAGCGATAGCGGACTTTCCTGAGCGTACTTGCCGCCGAGATAACCCCCGAGTATCAACACGCCCTTGTCGTGAGTTTTGCCGCTGAGCTTGGATTCCCGTTCGATGTTGATGATGCCGCCGCGTCCCATGAAGGTTTTTGCCGTGATGCGCGACGGCTTGCCGAAGCTGAAATCGCCCATTTGATAAACCGCCAGGCCATTCACCTGGCCGACCACCGCGCCCTCGACGTCCACCAGCACCGTCCCTTCGGCGATCAGCTCCTGAAGATGTTTTTCGATGAGATTCAAACGAAAGGTCTTTTCAATCACGGCGCGTTCGACATGCTTCCCCGACACGAGCTCGGCCTTCTCTTTTTCCGCCCAGTAATCCGACTCGATCAGCAAATCGACCATGTCGCTGAAGCGCGTCGAAAGTTTGTTTTGGTCTTCGACTTTCCTGGCGCATTGTTCGATGACTCGCGCCACGGCTTCGCTATCGAAATGGCGCAGTCCTTCGCGACTGCAGTAGTCGCTGACAAAACAGGCCAGCGCCGTAATGTTCTCTTGGCTGCGATGGATTTCGAAGTTGAAATCGGCCTTGACTTTGAAAGTCTCGCGGAAATCCGGATCCACGGAAGCCAGGGCGCGATATAGATGCGGGTCGCCGATCATGATGACTTTGGTGTCCGTGGGAATGGGCTCGGGCCGCAAGCCCTGGGGCGGGACAAATCCGAAGAAGGTACCGGGCTCCTCGATTCGCAGCTCGCGGTTTTTGATCACGCGTTGCAGCGCCTCCCAAACCCCGGCGTTGGAGAGCACGTCCCGGTCATAGAGAACCAGGTAGCCGCCGTTGGCCCGGCTGATGGAACCCGCTTTGATCAGCGTAAAATCGGTAAAGTAACCGCCTGCGACGGGTTTCTTTTCGACGACGCCGAATAAATTATGATAGGTCGGATTGGTCTCGACGATGATCGGCGCCCCCTGGGTGTCGCTGTTATCGACGAACACGTTGACCCGGTACGGCAAAAAGGGATCGCCAGGCGGCTCGCCGAAAGTCATCGGTCCCATCGGTGTCATCACCGGCGCCGCCTCGGCCGCCTTGAAGCGCGGCAAGTTTTTTAGAATGTGATCGCGTACGCCGTCGAGGTACGCCAGTACTTTGGGGTAGTCGCGGTATTTTTCTTTCAAGTCGATGAGCGGCAGGCGCACCAGGTAATCCGCCGCTCGCGTTTCCGCCGCTTCGAGCTTTTCGGCAATCTCCCGTTCTAGTTTTTTTCCCTCGCGCAGGGTGGATTCGATTTTTTTCTCGAGCTCGCCGCGGCTTTCGTCCAGCCGTTTTTTTTCGTCGGGCGCGAGCGCCAGGAATTCCGTCTCTTGCATGGGCTTGCCATCCCTGGCCGGCAACAGCATGATGCCCGAAGGAGTCATACGCAAGGTAAAGCCGTTTTGGCTCGCCTCGCGCATCAAGCCTTCCATCATCTCTTGTTGTTGCTTCTGCAGGGTTTCGATCATTTCCTGGCGTTGCTGCGCGTATTCTTCACTTTCGAACATCTTTTTAGCTTCGCGCAACAAGTTGTGCACGAGCTGTTCCATGTCAGAGCGGAGGACCTTGCCCCAACCGCAGCGAATCCTGAGCGCCTGTGGGCGGTCCGGGTCGGCAAAGTTGTACACGTAACACCAGTCTTCGGGCGCCGGCGAGCCGGCCTTGGGAGCCGCTTTCTCCGCGGTGACTTTCTTGAGAAACGCCTTGATGATGCTGGTCTTGCCGGTGCCGGTGAGACCCGTGACGAAAATATTAAAACCGGGCCTGTTGACGCCTAGGCCGAATTCGATGGCGCGAATCGCGCGCTCTTGGCCGATAAAATCTTCCAGCGGCGTCATCTCCGCCGTGCAGGTAAACGGGAGAAACGTTAGGTCACAACGCCAAGTGAGTTGATCGTGCGGTACTTGGAATGCTTGGGTCATCACTAACCTCGCGGGATTTTTGATAGCCGAGAGGATAGGGGCTCGATCGCCGCTCGTCAACCGCCGCGGTTCAATCGCGCACTTGAACCGCCGTAAGCCACTCTCTATAATCCGTCAATGATACCGGGCCGTGCCGCACGCTGGCGCGTTCTTTGCGCGCTCGTTCTCATCCCGGTGATTTTTTTTCCCGGGTGCCGCTCGTTGTCGTCCAATCTCCCCTCGATTCCCGCGATCGGTCCGCCGAGCGAGGACGAAGAAAGCAGAATCAGCCGGGAGTTTCGCCGCGAGGCAAAGAAACATTTAAAATTCGTCAATCACCCGGAAGTCGAGCGCTACATCGATCGGATCGGACGGCGCATTTTGACAGCCACCGGGCCACAGCCGTTCGATTATCGATTTTTCGTCGTCGAGGACGATCAACTCAACGCATTTGCCGTGCCCGGCGGTTCTATTTACCTTTTCTCCGGGATGATCGAGCGCACCAAGAGCACGGATGAGCTGGCCGGCGTGGTCGGCCACGAAATTGTTCACATCAAGGGCCGTCATATGGCGCGCTCATCGGGACCGGACGCGATCTCTGTCTTGAGTCTTTTGGGCATGGTGTTGTTGGCGCGCAGCGGCAGCGGCGCGCAAGCCGCCGGCGTGGTCGGCCAGGCCGTAGCCGCCACTCGCCAGGCGGCTTACAGCCGCCAGTTGGAAATGGAAGCGGACACGCTCGGAGCCCGCTACATGGCGGCGGCCGGTTATGACCCGAAGGGCGCCATTGCTTTTCTCAGGACCCTGGACCAAGAGCGCCAGCTCAATCCGATCGATGTCCCCGCATACATCATGGGTCATCCGATCACCCAAGACCGTGTCGCCAATGCCGAGCTTGTGGTGCGCTCTCTGGGCTCGACGCAGCCGCGAGCCGAGGCCCCCGAATCACTGAAAAAAGTCCAGATCATCATCCGGATGAACCGGCCCGGGCGCGAAACTGTCGTACAAGAATATGAAAAGCTGGCGCAGCAGAATCCGGAGAGCGCCGAGATGCGCTACCTTCTCGGGTTCGCCCAGCAACTGCAAAACCGCTTGCCCGAAGCGCAAAGAAACTATGAGAAAGCGCGGCGGTTAAATCCCGATAACCCGGGTCTTCTGCGCGACCTGGGGCGCCTGTACGGTCAAGCAGGCGACTTTACGGCGTCACGCCAAGCCTTCGACCGCGCTCTGGCACTGGAGCCGAACGAGCCGCTGACTTACCTTTACTTGGGCGAGATGTTGGAAAAATCCGGAGATCTGAGGAGTGCGGCCGGCGCCTTTATCAACGCCCAAAACCTTGCGCCGCTGTGGGAACGGCCACCTCGCCGGCTCGGCATGGTTTACGGCAAACTCGACCGGCCGGGAGACGGATACTATTATCTCGGGCGGTCTTTCGCTCTGCAGGACGAAGATGAAAGAGCAATCGCCGACTACGAGCGGGCGATCAAAATCCTCGGTGACAAATCGCCGCGCGCGCAACTGATCAAAGATGAGCTGAATATTCTCAAGAATCGGAAAAGATAGACTATCAGGCTGCTGAAAAATGTGATTGTACTAGGGCTGCCCGGCCATAGCGCTCAGCGAGAGCATTCTCGGGCGCTCCGGCTTGATGTATCTATTTTCCCTTTTGAGCAACGCTTCGCGCAAATATTCCGGGTCGAAACCCAACAGGTCACAAATATTAGTAAAAGAAAAAAGCCAGTCGGTGCTGGTATCTTCGACCCATTCAAGGGCGCTCAGATACTGACTCCGAGCGACGCTGTTGCGCGACCCCCGATATTTCTCCAAACACTCGACCGCATCCTTCAAAACCGCGATCATTAGACGCTTTTCACCTTCGAGTTTTCGCGATAAACCCGTCGAACCATAGAACTGCGAAGGCAGGAATACATCGGGCTCCAGAATCCTTGCTAGAAAGTCATCGTACATTTGTGGACATGCTCCTCCTTGGAATTGAATCAGATCGTATACCACAGGGTCTAGTGCCACGCAAGAAAAAAATACCCAACCCATAGATGCTTGAACTATAGGTAGTTGCGAACGTGGACTTGACCGGTGCGTCGGGCGTGTTTGGAAAATCCTACATACTACAGGGCGAAAGCTTATCGCAGGCGGTGAAAAGGCTCCGAAATGCTCATTTTTGGGCAACCCCAGAGATGGTGCGGATTGCGCGACCCGTAATCAAGGAATCAAATGCTCCGCAGGCCCGCCTTTGGCATCACGCCTGCGGGACCACCGATCTCTTTGGCGAACTTCTGATGTAAGACGCAAGTTCCAGGATCCGTGGAATGATGGGAGGTTGGCCGTCGAGGCAATCCGCAGGCCTAAATGCCTTCCATGAGGCCGGCCAATTCGGTCTTGGCGACGTTATGGTCCCAGACTTTTTGCACGACGGAATCCTTGCGGCGCTGTTTCATCACACGTTGCGTTTCGTCCTCGTTGTACACCATCACCGGACCCAGCAGAGAAGCTTTGTAAAACCGCGACGCGGCTTCTTCCAAATCAACGCAGCCGGCAAAGACCCATTCGATGGAATGAGCCACAACCATGGAGCCATGTCCGCGGAGCATCACCGCATCCGCATTGCCGAGCGCTTTTGCAACCGCGTCGCCCTGTTCGATCGTATGGATGAGCGCCGGGTCCATATATTTGGGCAATGGACCGGGACCGAAAAATGCGCCGGGATTGGAAGTTGCCGGATAAAACGGCTTGTCAACCATCGACAGAGTCGCCACCATATGATTGTGCAAGTGCGCCACGCTCAGAACGTCGCTGCGCGCCTTGTAAGCCCGCGCGTGCATATTGACCTCTGACGGCGCTTTGTAGTTGCCTTCGATCAGCTTGCCTTCGAAATCGGTGATCACCATATCCGCTGGTTTTACCGTGGCCCGACTCACGGGATGGGGCAGAATCACAAGGTGATCAGACCCGGGGATGCGCGCGCTGATATGTCCGCTATAGTCGACCAACCCGGCATTGAACAGCATGCGCGAGCACATGG
>Ga0268386_10000925_pt1 | contig 19621 bp, 18 predicted proteins | sample RVTome_15_FD_200260 | JGI IMG/M metagenome (GOLD analysis project Ga0268386, IMG submission 200260) | Soil microbial communities from uranium-contaminated site in the Upper Colorado River Basin, Wyoming, United States - RVT150D86... ...
ATCCGGAGAGAGATCCGGACCTGGGAATAGAAACCACGACAGGACCACTGGGTCAGGGTCTCGGCAACGCAGTCGGCATGGCCCTCTGCGAAAAGATGCTGGCTGCCACTTTCAATCGTCCCGGTTTCAATATCGTCGATCACCGTACTTTCGTCTTCCTCGGCGACGGTTGCCTGATGGAGGGCATCTCGCACGAGGTCTGCTCGCTGGCCGGAACGCTGAAACTCGGCAAGCTGGTTTGCTTTTATGACGACAACGGAATCTCGATCGACGGCCAGGTTACTGGATGGTTCAACGATGATACGGCGGGTCGCTTCGAGGCGTACGGCTGGCAAGTCGTTCGGGACGTCGACGGGCACGACAGCGCGGCCGTGTCGGGAGCGATCGAGGAATGCCTGGCAGATGACCGGCCCTCGCTGATTATCTGCAAGACGGTGATCGGCTATGGTGCGCCGAACAAACAGGGCAGCGAAAGCACCCACGGAGCAGCGCTGGGTGTCGAGGAAGTCGCCGCGGCGCGCAAGGCCCTCGGTTGGGACGCACCTCCGTTCGAGGTGCCCGATGATATTGCCATGGCGTGGAACGCCTCCGAGCGCGGAGCATCGCTGGAGCGTGACTGGTCCGGTCGTTTTGCATCCTATCGCGCCCAGTATCCGGAGCTTGCCGAAGAATTCGAGCGGCGGATGCGTGGTGAACTGCCCGCGGGATGGGCAGAAGGCGCGATACGGGCGATCGCCGGAATCGACGCGGCGGGAAAGGACATGGCGACGCGCAAGGCGTCACTTCAGGCGCTGGATGTTTTCTCACCGCTGTTGCCGGAGCTTGCCGGCGGGTCCGCGGACCTGACGGGGTCCAATCTGACCAAACACGCTCATTCCGTCGCTGTTACCGGCGAGGACGCATCGGGCAACTACATTTTCTTCGGAGTGCGCGAGTTCGGCATGTCCGCGATCTGCAACGGCATAGCCCTGCACGCGGGGATCATCCCCTATTGCGGTACTTTCCTGACGTTCTCGGATTACGCGCGAAACGCGTTGCGCATGGCCGCGCTGATGAAAGTGCGAAATATTTTCGTTTACACGCACGATTCGATCGGGCTGGGCGAGGACGGACCGACGCATCAGCCGGTCGAGCAGCTGGCCAGTCTGCGGATCATGCCGAACATGCGTGTCTGGCGGCCATGTGATGCGGTGGAGACCGCAATTGCCTGGCGAGATGCGATCGAACGCACCGACGGGCCTACCAGCCTGATCCTGACCCGGCAGGGGGTGCCGCACCAGCGCAGAAGCGACGAACAGATCGCGGCAGTTCGGCGCGGCGGCTACATTCTCCGCGATCCCGAGACCGCGCCTGCGATCATTTTTATTGCGACCGGCTCGGAAGTCGGGCTTGCCATGCAAGCCGTATCGGCATTGGCGGAAGAGGGAATGGCGGCGCGAGTCGTATCGATGCCATGCACCGACCTTTTCGATGCACAGCCGGAATCGTATCGGCAATCGGTGCTGCCGCCGGACGCGGGAGTGCGAATCGTCATTGAAGCGGGAGTTGGGGACTTCTGGTGGCGCTACGCAGGGCCGACAGGCCGCGTCATTGCGATGCATGGTTTCGGTGAGTCCGCGCCTGCCGGCGACCTGTTCAGGCACTTCGGTTTCACCGTCGAGAACGTGCTTGCGGTTGCGAGAGAACTGCTGGCAGCGTGACTGTTGCGGTCTGACTGTTGCGGCTTATTCGGGATTTTCGCTAGCGTGCCGGTCGTAACCGGCACGACAATCATCAGGAGAAAGGAATGACGATCAAGATCGGTATCAACGGTTATGGGCGGATAGGCCGCAACATCCTGCGAGCGCTTTATGAGGGCGACAAGCGAGCCGAACTGGAGATCGTAGCCGTCAATGATCTGGGTGATGCGAAGACGAACGCCCACCTCACACGCCGCGATACCGCCCATGGCCCGTTCCCCGGCACCGTCGAGGTCGATGGCGATTCGATGGTGGTGAATGGCGACCGCATCAGGGTGCTCGCCGAACGCGATCCCGCAAAACTTCCATGGGGCGATCTCGGGGTCGAAATAGTGATGGAATCCACCGGTTTCTTCGCGTCAAAGGAAAAAGCATCCGCTCACATCGCTGGTGGCGCGAAGAAAGTCATCATTTCCGCGCCGGCGGGGACAGGCGTGGATGCAACCGTCGTTTACGGCGTCAACCACGACACGCTGAAAGCAAGCCACACCGTCATCTCCAATGCGTCCTGTACCACCAACTGCCTCGCGCCGCTGGTCAAGCCGCTGCACGAGAAAATCGGCGTCAAGCACGGCCTGATGACCACGGTTCACGCTTATACCAACGACCAGGTGTTAACAGACGTATTTCATTCCGACTTGCGGCGCGCGCGTTCGGCGACGATGTCGCAGATCCCCACCAAGACCGGAGCCGCGTCGGCGGTCGGACTGGTGTTGCCGGACCTTGCCGGGCGTCTCGACGGGTTCGCTATGCGGGTGCCGACGATAAACGTATCCGTCGTCGACCTTACGTTCGTCGCGGAGCGTGAGACGAGCCTCGACGAGATCAACAAGATCATGAAGGAAGCAAGCGAAGGCGACCTCAAAGGCGTGCTTGCTTACAACGACGAGCCACTCGTGTCGATCGACTTCAATCACGACCCGGCATCCTCCACATACGACGCCGGCCTGACGAAGGTCATGGGCGGGACGCTCGTGAAGGTTCTCGCCTGGTACGACAACGAATGGGGTTTTTCGAACCGCATGCTGGACACCGCAATCGCATTTGCCAACGCGAAGTAGGCTGCCGCCGATGCCGTCTGCCATCATCCGCATGAGCGATGTGGACCTCGCGGGCAAGCGGGTGCTGATTCGCGAGGATCTCAACGTCCCGGTTGCGGACGGCCATGTGACCAGCGATGCCCGCATAAGGGCGGCATTGCCGACTATCCGCCGGGCTGTCGCAGCGAACGCCGCCGTGATGCTCATGTCGCATCTCGGCCGCCCGACCGAGGGTGAGGCGGACCCGCAGTTTTCCCTGCAGCCGGTCGCGCGGAGCCTGTCCGAATCGTTGGGACAGGAGGTGGCGCTGATCGAAGACTGGATCGACGGCGTGGAAGTGGCGCCCGGTCAGGTAGTGTTGCTCGAGAACGTGCGCTTCCTGACGGGCGAGAAGAAGTGCGACGAAGGACTGTCGAGGCGAATGGCTGCTCTTTGCGACGTCTTCGTCATGGACGCTTTCGGCACGGCGCACCGCGCGCAGTCGAGCACTTACGGCGTCGCCCGCTTTGCATCTGTCGCCTGCGCGGGGCCCCTGCTGTGCGCCGAGCTGGAGGCGCTCGGCAAGGCGCTGAAGGACCCCGCGCGGCCAGTGGTTGCTGTCGTCGGCGGGTCCAAGGTATCGACCAAACTGGACGTGCTTGACGCACTTGCCGGGATCGTCGACGAGCTGATCGTCGGCGGCGGCATTGCGAACACCTTCATCGCCGCAGCAGGACATTCCGTCGGCAAGTCGCTCTACGAGGCGGAGATGCTGGAGCAGGCAAGGAGCCTGGCGGCGAATGAGAACGACCGGGCGCGAATACCGGTACCGGTCGACGTCGTGGTTGCCACCGAGTTCGCAGCAACCGCGAAGGCCACGATCCGCCCCGTCGACCGGGTGCGCGACGACGAGCTGATCCTCGACATCGGACCGGAATCCGCCAGGGACTTCGCGCAGATAATCGCCGGCGCCGGCACGGTTATCTGGAACGGCCCGGTCGGCGTTTTCGAATTCGACCAGTTCGGCGATGGCACCCGCGTCATCGCCGAGGCGATCGCCGAAAGCGGCGCATTCTCCCTTGCCGGCGGCGGAGACACGCTCGCTGCCATCGACAAGTACGGCGTCGCCGACGACATCTCCTACATCTCTACCGGAGGAGGGGCCTTTCTCGAATTCGTCGAAGGCAAGACACTTCCCGCCGTTGCCATCCTCGAAGAGCGCGCGGCCGCCACCTCGAGCTGTGGCACAACGTAGCTCGCATCGTTCATGAAGGAATGGCACTTGACTACAAGCGTTTGGGCAACCCCGCCGCCGATGCCTCCTATCCTCTGCGCACCCTCGGTTGGCCCTGCTGACCACTCCCCTCAACCTTCATGAACGACGCGGGCGGTCAGTAACCTCACGGCCGCTCCCTGACCGTACACTTATGGAATAATCACCGCCATGTTACGCAGAACCAAGATAGTCGCCACGCTCGGCCCATCGACCGACGATCCGGAACGTCTCAAGAAGATGATCCGCACCGGCCTCGATGTTGCCCGGATTAATTTTTCGCACGGCACTGAAGTCGACCAGCGCGCTCGTGTCGAGGAGTTGCACGCGGCCGCGAAGGCATCCGGCAGGGACGTCGGTGTCATGGGCGACCTGCAGGGGCCGAAGATACGCATTAAGCGCTTTCGCGACGGCAAAGTGCTGCTCAAGGACGGGGACGACTTCTTCCTGGATGCGGAGATGGACTCGCGCGGAGGTACGTCGGCCGGCGTCGGGGTTGCCTATGCCAACCTGCCGAGTGACGTGAAGTCGGGAGACGTGCTGCTGCTCGATGACGGCCAGATCACCCTGTCTGTGGAGCGAATCGAAGGCAGCCGCATCCACAGCAAGGTTGTCAGCGGCGGTGAGCTCTCCGATCACAAGGGCATCAACCGGCAGGGCGGTGGATTGTCCGCTCCCGCACTGACGGACAAGGACCGTGCCGATATAAAGATCGCCGCGGATCTGGACCTGGATTTTCTGGCGGTATCGTTCGTGCGAGGTCCGGACGACGTCAACGAGGCGCGTCAGCTGCTTCGCCAGGCAGGCGGTCAGGGACTGATCGTCGCCAAGATCGAACGTACCGAGGCCGTCGACAATATCGATGCCATCATCGACGCGTCGGATGTCATCATGGTGGCGCGGGGAGACCTGGGCGTAGAGCTGGGATACGCCGAGTTGACCGGGATGCAGAAGCAGATCATCCGGCGCACCCGCAGAAAGAACAAGATCGTGATCACTGCGACGCAGATGATGGAGTCGATGATCAGTCATTCCATCCCGACGCGCGCCGAGGTTTCCGACGTGGCTAATGCCGTCATGGACGGCACGGATGCGGTAATGCTGTCCGCGGAGACCGCCGTCGGCGCATACCCTGTGGGCGTGATAGCAGCCGTCAACGAAGTGTGCATCGGCGCAGAGAAATATTCCCTGGCTCGCGGGCGAACTACTCACCGGATGGATGACAAGTTCGAGGCCGTCGACGAAGCGATTGCGATGGCGGTGATGTACACAGCCAATCACCTTGCAGTCAAAGCGATCATTGCACTTACCGAGTCGGGATCGACCACTCTATGGATGTCTCGAATACGCTCGGACATCCCGATTTATGCCTTTACGCCGCACGATTCGACGCGCCGGCGCGTGACGCTTTACCGTGGCGTATATCCCATAACGTTCAAGATCGAGCATTCGGACGCGCAACTCCTGTACCAGGATATCTTTTCGACGATGCTCGCCCACGAGCTGGTGGAGGTTGGTGACCGCGTGATCTTCACGAAAGGCGACCTGAAAGGCGTATCCGGAAGCACGAATGCGATGAAAATAATCAGCGTGACCGCTGCACACCGCTAAGAAATCCACCCGCGGACCTGCGCGGGGCGCTGTCAGCACCGGGTGGCGCTGCCCTTGTACGCTCGCGCAGGGGCGGTGATACTGTGCGAAGGCGATGGGCGGGATGACCCACCAGATTTCTCGCTCCGCGGGCCGGTTCGACCCTCGAAATGGATTCAACGATGGCCAACTCCAGATTCACAGGCACCAGCTCCTACGTCGCAACCCATGACCTGATGATGGCAGTCAATGCCGCGGTCACACTCGAGCGTCCCATACTGGTCAAGGGGGAGCCGGGTACCGGCAAGACGCAGCTGGCTGTCGAAGTGGCGAACGCCCTCACGCGGCCGCTGTACGAATGGCACATCAAATCAACGACCAAGGCACAGCAGGGCCTTTACGACTATGACGCAGTCGCACGGCTGCGAGACTCCCAGCTAGGGGATGACCGGGTGCACGACATTTCCAACTACATCGTGCGCGGAAAACTGTGGGAGGCGTTCGAGTCGGAGGTTCAACCGGTCCTGCTTATCGACGAGATTGACAAGGCGGACATCGAATTTCCGAATGATCTGCTGCAGGAACTGGACCGCATGGAATTCTTCGTCTATGAAACGAAGCAGCTGGTAAAAGCCAGGCATCGGCCGATCATCATCATCACGAGCAATAATGAAAAGGAATTGCCGGATGCGTTCCTGCGCCGCTGCTTCTTTCACTACATTCGTTTCCCGGACAAGGAGACGATGCAGAAAATCGTCGACGTGCACTTTCCCGGGCTGAAGAAGAATCTTCTGCGCGAAGCGCTGGAAGCGTTCTACAAAGTCAGGGACGTGCCAGGGCTGAAGAAAAAGCCGTCGACCTCGGAGTTACTTGACTGGATCAAGCTGCTGCTGGCGGAAGACATCCCTCCGGAGGCCCTGCGCTCGGAGGATTCGCGCAAGGCTATACCGCCACTTTACGGCGCCTTGCTGAAGAACGAACAGGATGTGCATCTGTTCGAGCAGCTCCTTTTCCTGGATCGCCGCGGCCGCACCCAGTAGTTCGCGAGTCTATGCTGATCGATTTCTTCTTCATGCTTCGGAAAGGCGGCCTGAAGCCTTCGATAACGGAGTTATTGACGCTGCTGGAGGCGATGAATCGGGATGTCGCATCGCACAGCGTGGATGATTTCTACTACCTGGCACGTTCATGCCTGATCAAGGATGAAACGCAGTTCGATCGGTTCGATCGCATCTTCGCCGCTCATTTTCAGGGAATTGAAGTTGCCTTCAGAACGCTTAAGGACATTCCCGAGGAATGGTTGCGCAGGCAGGCGGAGCTCATCCTGTCGCCGGAAGAGCGCGAGCAAATCGAGTCGCTGGGCGGCTTTGAAAGGCTGATGGAGGCCCTGCAGGAACGACTGGATGAGCAGAGGGAGCGGCACGAAGGAGGCAACAAGTGGATCGGCACCGCCGGCACGTCGCCGTATGGCGCCCATGGTTTCAATCCCGAGGGTGTTCGCATCGGACAACAGGGTTCCCGTCATCGCAGGGCGATCAAGGTATGGGACCGTCGCGAATACCGGAACCTTGATGACACCGTGGAGCTGGGCACGAGAAATATCAAGATCGCGTTGCGCAAGCTGCGCAAGTTCGCCAGGGAGGGAGCAGCCGACCAGCTTGATCTCGGAGACACGATTGACAAGACGGCCCGCAATGCCGGCCTTCTCGATCTGCGCATGGTGCCGGAGCGCCATAATGCGATCAAGGTACTGCTATGCCTCGATATCGGCGGTTCCATGGACGATCACGTACGCGTCTGTGAAGAGCTGTTTTCCGCGGCGCGAAGTGAATTCAAGCACCTCGAGTACTTTTACTTTCACAATTTCATTTACGAAAGCATGTGGAAGAACAACCGACGCCGGCATAACGAGCGCATCGCTACCACCGCCATTACCCACAAGTACGGACCCGATTACAAGCTGATCTTCGTCGGCGATGCGACAATGAGTCCTTACGAGATCGTATACGCGGGCGGCAGCGTCGAGCACTGGAACGATGAACCGGGTGCAATCTGGATCAAACGTCTGCTGAATGCCTATCCAAAAGCGATCTGGCTGAATCCCGAGCCGCAGCAGCGCTGGGACTACACACCTTCGATCAAGCTGACACGCGACCTGATGAAAGATCGGATGTTTCCCTTGACCGTGAGCGGCCTCGACGCCGGGATACGGCGCCTGCTGCACGGCACCACTGGCGGGCCGGGCCCTTCGCTATCGGCACTGCAGCCTCCCGGTATGTTTGATCGGCCGTAACGTCGAATCGGTCGCATTGGAACAGGCGCCTTGCGCACTATAATAGAGCGCAAGAATGAAAATTCATCCGCAGGACTTAAAAACCGCGCTGGTACTGCCGGGCGGCGGTGCCCGGGGCGCGTTCCAGGTAGGGGTGCTCAAGGCGCTTGCAGAGCTGTTACCGTCGAGAACCGCGAACCCGTTCCCGATTATCAGCGGCACGTCAGCCGGCGCAATCAACTCCGCCGTGCTCGCGAGCAAGGCAAGGCATTTTTGCCCGGCCGTAACGGAACTGGAGCAGGTCTGGGGGCGCTTTCACAGCGGCCAGGTATTCCGCACCGATACACTCACGATGCTCAGAAGCAGCCTTCACTGGGCGGCAGCCATCATTTTGGGCGGTTTTATAGTGGGAATGCCGAAATCACTGCTGAACAATTCTCCACTTCGGGCATTGCTGAGCCGCAATATTCGTTTCCCCCGCATCCAGAAATCGATTAAGGACGGTTACCTGCATGCCGTTGCTGTGACCGCGGCCGGCTACGGCTCGGCGCGCTCGATGACATTCTTCCAGGGTGCGCCTGAAATCCGCTCGTGGTCCCGCACACGCCGAGTCGGAGTCCGCCAGGCGCTGCACCTGGACCACCTGATGGCCAGTATCGCGGTGCCTCTCATCTTCCCGCCAGTCATGATCGGCGTTGAATACTTCGGAGACGGCGCGATGCGCCAGGCCACGCCGCTCAGCCCGGCGATACACCTGGGTGCCGACCGCATCCTGGTGATTGGCGTGCGTGACGAAACGGCGGATGCCGCGCTGGTGGAGGGCCACACCCAGCGCTTTCCGAGCTTCGCGCAGATTGCAGGCTACATGCTGGACACGCTTTTCATGGATGGTCTCTATTCGGATCTGGAAAGGATGACCAGAATCAACCAGCTCATCGACGCTGTTCCGCCTGACCATCGCGTGGGACCGGTGAAACGGATGCGCGCAATCGACACCATGCTTATCGTTCCAAGCAGAGATCTGCGCGAAATTGCCCATGAGCACAGGCGTGACATGCCGGTGCCGCTGCGTATCCTGCTGCGCGGAATTCGCGGCCACAGCAGCCCCGAGAACCGGTTGCTGAGCTTCCTGCTGTTCGAGCAGTCCTATACGAGGGCACTGATCGATCTCGGTTACAAGGATGCCATGGCGGTAAAGGACAACCTGCTCGACTTCGTCAGCGGCGCGGACGTGCCCAGGCTTTTCGCTCCCGCGTGGGTAAAGAAGGACCTGAGCGGCTTCGATTTGTAACAAGCCTCTGTAGAAGCGCTGTAGGAGCCCGCCCTGCGGGCGACTGGCCGGAATTGTGGTGACGTCGGTCGCCCGCGGGGCGGGCTCAGCGCTTCTACCCGAAGTCAGCAGCGATTCCCGGGAGCTACAGCAGAAGGAGGGTACCCAGTCCAAGGAAGGACATGTAGCCGGCGACATCGGTGATCGCCATCAGCACGACTCCGCCGGCGATCGCCGGGTCGATTTTCATGCGCTTGAGCAGCAGAGGCACGGCAAATCCTGCCGCGGCCGCCAGAAACAGGTTTATCAGCATTGCTCCGGCAATGACCGCGCCGATGTGCCAGTCGTTGAACCAGAAATACGTGAACGTTGCCACGACACTCGCCCACACAATCCCGTTAAGGATTCCGACCAGAACTTCCTTCCGGAAGATGCTGCGCGCATTCGTACGGTCGATCTGTCCCAGGGCAATAGCACGCGTGATAATAGTCAGCGACTGGCTTCCCGCAACCCCTCCCATGCTGGGTACAACCGGCATCAGCACGGCGAGCAGGACGATCTTGTCGATCGTCGTCTGGAAGAGATCGACGACCGACGCAGCGAGGAACGCCGTACCCAGGTTAACCCCGAGCCAGATGGCGCGTCGGCGTGCGCTTGTGATGACCGGCGCGAACATATCATCCTCTTCATCAAGGCCTGCGGCGCTCATCAGCGAATGCTCGGCTTCTTCGCGAATGACGTCGACGATATCATCGACGGTAATTCGGCCCACGAGCCGGTAGTCTTCGTCGACCACCGGGGCGGACAGCAGGTCCCGGTTCTCGAATTCCCAGACAACTTCGGAGGAACTCGTGTGAGCGGGAATGGGCAACGTCGCCGATGACATCACCTGCTCGACCGTCTGCTGCGGGTCTTCCGTCAGCAGGCGCGACAAATACAGGGATCCAAGGTACTCATTATTGCGGTTGACGACGTAAATGGTGTCGGTTCCATCCGGAACGTCGCCTCGCGCCCGCAAGAAGCGCAAAACGACCTCTAGCGTGACGTCGGGACGCACCGTCACGATGTCGACGTTCATGAGACCGCCGGCCGTATCTTCGTCGTAGGAGAGAACCTGGTTCAGGCGCTCGCGGTCCTGGTGATCCATGGACCGCATGACTTCTTTTGTCAGCGCCTCCGGAAGATCCGCCAAAAGGTCGGCCAGGTCGTCGAGTTCCATTCCTTCCGTGGCGGCGATCAGCTGATCGGCCTTCATACCGCTGATGAGGCCATCCCGGACCTGCTCCGCAAGCTCGACGAGTACGTCGCCCTCGCGTTCGGGTTCCACCATTTCCCAGATCAGGGCGCGCTCGGCCGGCGGAACGGATTCGAGCAGGCGAGCCAATTCCGATGGATAAAGGCTGCGAACCAGCATCCTTGCGGAGCGCAATCCGCCGCTGCCGAGCTCTTCGCGCAGCAACTCCAGCGTGTTTTGCGTCTGCTCTCTGTTGTCCATGGGTTTCCTTCGGGCTACCCGGCAGTCCGGGCACTCCACGTCTCTTCTCGCGCGGAAGTCCGTCGCGATTCTACAAGAATGTATGAGACTGCGAGGGAGGCGGCAGGTTTTTCTGCGGGCTATTTCTTATCCGTGCCACGCTGCGGGAGTTCGTTGTGGCGGGTCAGCACAGGCTCATGCGTTTCCTTCAAAGCCTGCGCAAGCTTTTCGGCCATGTACACCGAACGGTGCTGGCCCCCGGTACAACCGATCGCGACCGTCAGGTAACTGCGATCAAAACTCACATACTCTGGTATCCAGCGGGTAAGAAATGCGAGTATGTCTTCGTACATCCGTATGAACGCAGGCTGCTCGTCGAGGAACTTTGATACCGATGAATCCTGTCCGGTGAGGCTGCGAAGTTCCTGCTGCCAGTAAGGATTGGGCAGACAGCGCAGGTCGAAAACGAAGTCCGCATCGGCGGGGATCCCGCTCTTGTAGCCGAATGACTCGATCAGCACCGACAGTGTGCTGCGGCCGCGGCTGTCGACACGTTTCCGAATGGCGTCCGCCAGCTCATAGACACTGGTTCGCGACGTGTCGATGATCAGGTCCGCGGAGTTTATGACCTGGCCGAGCAGGTCCCGTTCTTCTGCGATGGCGCTGCGAAGCTCGGTGCCATGCCTGTCGAGCGGGTGCCGTCGTCGCGTCTCGCTGTAGCGTTTTAGCAGAATGTCGTCGCTGGCCTGAAGGAAGAGGAAGTCCGTCTGCACGTTATTCTTGCGCAGGTCCTCGATGAGCCGCGGCAGTGACTGCAGATCCTGACGCCGGTTTCGGGCGTCAACGCCGACGGCAACTCGAACTGGCGAACGGTCATCTATGCGGCTGACTTCATCCAGCAGCGACTTGAGCAGCGCAGCAGGCATGTTGTCGATGCAGTAGTAGCCGAGATCCTCCAGGACGTGGAGGGCGACGCTCTTTCCGGAACCCGATAATCCGCTGACGATGATCAGGCGCTTTTCATCAGAGGTCGCGGAATCTTTCATGCGATTGTCCTGAGGAGGCGACTCAGCTCTTCCGCGACGCGTTTCGCGGAATTGTCGATGATCGCTCGCCTCCCGGGCTGTCAAGCAGGGCCTTGAGCATTCCGTTGCTGTCGTTCGCCGCGCGTAGTCGGCGCCGAACATCCTGGTCGTCCAGGAGATCCGCTATTTCCGCGATCACGCCACGGTGCCCCTCGGTCACTTCCTCCGGCACCATCAGCCCGAAGACGAGATCCACGTACTGATCATCCGGCGAATCGAACTCGACTGGTTCGACCAACTTCAACATTGCGGCGTTGCTCCCAGTGATTCCGTCGAAGCGACAATGAGGAAATGCTACGCCATTTCCGAGGCCTGTGGACCCCAGGCGTTCGCGCTCGAACAACTTCGCGAAGATTTCCTCAGCCTCGATTCCGGGAGACGACCTCGCAAGAAGCTCGCTCAGCAGCTCGAGGCAATGTTTCTTGCCGCGCACGCTGACGTTGCAGAGGACATTGCCGGGTTTGATAAGGTCGGCGACGGTCATGGGGAAACCTGCTGGCGGTGAAGCCTGTCGTCAAGCAACGGTGTGATCTGGTACGGAAGGAAGTGATGCCACGCGGTGTGACGGTAGCGGAGAATGCGGCCGCCACCCGCACGGCAAACGACCGGGCGATTATTCAAATGCCCGCTTGTTGGTCTCCCGTGCATGGTGATCTGCCAGTTTTTCCTTGTACTTCCTTACCTGCCGGTCGAGCTTGTCCACGAGTCCATCAATTGCTGCATACATATCATCTTCAGTCGCGTCAGCATAAATCGTGCCGCCATTTACGTTGACTGTGGCTTCCGCTTTGTGCCTGAGTTTTTCCACCGTCAGGATGCAATGTACGTCGGATACCAGGTCAAAATGTCGCCCGATCTTGTCGACTTTGTTCCGGACGTAGTTTCTCAGAGCGGAAGTTATATCGACGTGATGGCCGGTAACACTTAGTTGCATAACGATCTCCTGAATTCTCTGGCGTCGCAATAAATCCACGATCCCCCGCCGAAGGTGGACTGTTCATGGTGAACTGTGGTTGCACTGGCTCTTTCGGATTAACACCTCCCTTGTCAGGCAATGGTCCTCATCTGGGTTTGCGAACCTTGCGTTCGCTCGATGAAGCGATTTTCATGGCTTCCCGGTACTTTGCGACGGTCCGCCGGGCCACGGAAATGCCGTCGTTGGCAAGCAGCTTCGCGATCTTGCTGTCGCTCAACGGTTTCGACGGGTTTTCGGAACCAATCAGTTTCCTGATTTTGGCCCGCACGGAAGTGGACGACTGGTCCGCGCCGTCGGCGGACGCCAGGTGGCTGGAAAAGAAATACTTGAATTCGAACACACCGCGAGGAGTGTGCATGTACTTATTCGTAGTAACCCGCGAGATGGTGGATTCGTGCATGCCGATTTCCTCGGCAACATCACGCAACACGAGCGGTTTCATCGCCTCGTCACCGTGATCGAGAAACTCCGTCTGGCGCGAGACGATGCAGCTGGCGACTTTCATCAACGTCTCGTTGCGGATTTCGAGGCTGCGCACGAGCCAGCGAGCTTCCTGCAGTTGGGTGCGCAATGCCGCATGGTCGGTGCTGCCGCGCAACAACTGCGCATAGCGTTGGTTGACGGACAGGCGTGGAATTCCCGATGAGCTTATTTCGACCTGCCAGCGGTTATCGACTTTGCGCACGAATACATCCGGCACGACGTATTCCGCTGCCGCACTGTTCACGGCCTGCCCAGGCTTGGGATGGCAACCCTTGATCAGCGCAAGCGCGTCATCGACACATTCTTCCGTCGTGCGTAGAGTACGGCGCAACTCGCCATACTCCTGGGCGCCCACGGCGTCGAGGTGACTGCGCGCAATCTCGATCGCAAGCTTCAACCCGGGGGTCGACGGGTCAAGCTGCTCGAGCTGCAGGATGATGCATTCCGAGAGGGACCTCGCGCCGATGCCCCCCGGATCCAGCCGCTGGACCTTCTTAAGGGTCCGCTCGATTTCATCAATGCTGACGGCGGAGTTCTCGCCTATGTCCTCGACAATCTCTTCGAGAGTTGCCGTCAGATAGCCGTCATCGTTGATGCTGTCGATCAAGGCCTCGCCGATGACGCTTTCACGCGGGCTGAAATTCTCGAGTTCGAGTTGCCAAAGCAGGTGTTCACGAAGCGATTGCCCGCTTTGGTCCGCGTACTCGTTGATGGGGCGTCCTTCGCCGTTCCAGTTGCTTTCCTGGATACGCTCCATCGGATTCGTCTGCCAGGTGTCTTCAGGCTTGATCGTCTCTACTTCGACTGTCGGTTCTGTGTCGGTTTTCGGGACGTCCGGGAGATCCTCCATCTCGAGCATGACATTTTCTTCGAGCGCGTCCTGGATCTGTGCGCTCAGGTCCAAAACCGGTAGCTGCAACAGGCGGATCGCCTGCTGCAGCTGGGGAGTCATCGTGAGCGTTTGCCCGAGCTTGAGTTGCAGCGAAGGTTTCATCATGCGGGATCGGTTTCCAGGGTCGTCGCGTGGAGCGGTTTTGGGGGCGCGGCGCGAGGACTGACGGGCGCTACCGTCATGATATCGATTGTCTGATGCCGATTGTGGTTCAGAGCTGAAACTCCTGTCCGAGATACACTTCCCGAACATGCTGATTTTCCAGGATCTCGGCCGGCGGGCCGGAGGCGATCAGGCTACCGTCATTCAGTATATAGGCTCTACCGCAAATTCCGAGGGTTTCCCGCACATTATGGTCGGTAATCAGGACGCCGATGCTCCTGTCGCACAAGTGCCTGATTATGCGCTGAATATCGAGCACGGAGATCGGGTCGACGCCGGCAAAGGGCTCGTCGAGCAACACGAACCTCGGGTATGCAGCCAGGGCACGGGCGATCTCGACACGGCGGCGTTCTCCGCCGGAAAGGCTGATGCCAAGACTCGTTCGCACGTGTCCGACGTGCAATTCGTCCAGCAGTTGGTCCAGCTCCAGCGCACGGCCGGCGCGATCGAGATCGCTGCGGTTCTCGAGGATCGCAAGGACGTTCTGCTCCACAGTCAGCTTGCGAAAGATGGATGCTTCCTGCGGCAGGTAACCGAGGCCCATCGCAGCGCGTCGGTGCATAGGCAGGTTCGTCAGGTCATGTCCGTCGAGCAAGATCCGGCCACGGTCGCATGAGATCAGTCCGACGATCATGTAGAACGCAGTGGTCTTGCCGGCGCCATTCGGTCCTAGCAGGCCGACGACTTCACCGCTCGTAATTTCGAGGGAGATACCTTTGACCACTTCGCGAAACTTGTAACTTTTGGAGATATCCTGAACGCTCAGAATACTCATTGATCGTTATTCCCGTCTTCAGGTTCGGCGGAGCCATCCTGGTTTTGCGGCGTCTCTTCGTCGTCACCGTCCTCCGAATCCTGCGGCGTGTAGATGATCTTCACGCGAGGCTCACCTTCGCCCGCCGATCTCGCGTTTATGCGCTGTTCCTCGATGTTGTAGACGAGGTAGTTGCTGGAAATCTGGTTACCGCCTTCCGTGATCGTCGCGTTGCCGGAAAACTCGATGATGCCTGACTCGAAATCGTATTCGAGCCGACCGGCTTCGGCATGGGTTGCCACCTCACTGCCGGGGCGCTGCATTTCGAAGGTTGCCGGCGAACCGGTTATGGTCGCGCGTTGTAGTTGATGCCCGGAGAATTTCAGGTGCGCGGAATCACATTCGACGTGGCCGTTCTCGACGTCGATGACCACATTACCTTTGAACTCCCAGACACTGTCCTCGAAATCCAGATTGCTGGCCCGTCCCTCGTCCGCTTCGATCCCGATACTTCCCTGGTTGAGCTTCAGCCCATAGTACATGAGCATCGCGTTCTTGCCGTCGTATGCCATGGAATCGGCATCGACAGAAATCGGCAGGCGCAGGTCGGCTTCCTGCGCCCCGACCGTCGTCGAAAACGACAACATTACTGCGACGGCAGCGAATGCGATTCTTGAAAACACGCATGGATTCGTCATGGCAACGCCCGCTTAAGGGAAAAATCTACCGCTGACATTGGATTTAAGTTGCACCCGGTTCTCCTGCAGCAATGCTAGCATGCCGGTTGCAGTCAGGCTCCGGGAGCCCACACGGATCTGCACCCGGCTATCCGTCTCCGCCCTGTAGGTTGCGGGATCGAATTCGAGGTACGAGGTGCGTATCTCTGTTGGCTCACCGGAAAGTCCCTCGGAACTCACGGCGACCACATGCCCGCTCAGGACCAGTCGTTCCTGGTTTCGGCCGATCGTGGCCGTGTCGGCATTCAACGTCCATGGAACCGCGGCTTCAGGAGAGTATGTTATGCGGACATTCTGGAATTCGATCTCCTCGTTCGGCAGCTGTTCCGCGTATTCCGCTTCGATCTCGTAAAGCGGCTTTCCGTCGGTGTTGGTACCGAATACCCGCGCAGACCTGAGATAGAACCCCTCGCTGGCAGTGCTGCGTGGAGTCTGCTCCACTTCGGGGGCGCGCAGGGACCCGGTCAGGTACCAGCTGCCCACTGCTGCCAGCACTAGCAATGTGAATCCCAGCAGGTTTCGCGCGTTCACGGGGTGCACCAGCCACTCGTTCTTTCAGGAGGAGCGCGCCGCGAGCAGCAATTCGCAGACTTCACGGACCGCTCCGAATCCGCCCGCTGCATGGGTGGTGTAATCGCACCGGTTCCTGACTTCCTCAACCGCATTCGCGACAGCAATTGCATAGCCGACGCGCCCGAGCACAGGCAAATCCGGAACGTCGTCACCGACATAGACACATTGTTCGTCCGGCAGTTGCAGAGCCGTGACGACTGCTTCGAACGCGGCGACCTTGTCGGCCGCTCCCTGGATGACGTGACGCACGCCCAACTCCGACATCCTTTTCTCCACCGCCCGCGAGGTACGACTGCTGATAACGGCGACGTGAATGTTTGCGGCGATCAGCTTCTTGATGCCGAAGCCGTCCTGGGTAAAGAACGCTTTGGTTTCGACGCCATCGTCCGACAGATAAAAGCGTCCGTCAGTAAAGACGCCATCGACGTCGAACGCCGCCAGCCTGACGTGATCGGGAACTTTGCGGGCGCTCTTTTCGTTCACATGATGCCTGCCCGAAACAGGTCGTGGACATTGAGCGCACCGACCAGCCGCCCTTCCTGGTCTGCAACCAGAAGCCCGGTGATCTTGTGTTCCTCCATAAGATGGACGGCTTCGGCGGCCAGCACGTCGGGAGGTATCGTTTTGCATTCCCTGTGCATCACTGTGTGCATCTCGATCCTGTGTACGTCGATGCTGGCGTCCAACGCGCGCCGCAAATCGCCGTCCGTGAAAATACCGAGGATGCGATTCGTTTCGTCGACGATTGCAGTCATGCCCAGCCCTTTTCGCGACATCTCCATCAGGCCATCACTAAGCCTGACGTGCTCGCGCACGGCCGGAATCTCGTCACCCGTGTGCATGACGTCGGACACTTGCAGAATAAGGCGCCTGCCCAGGCTGCCGCTGGGGTGCGAACGGGCAAAATCTTCTGCAGTGAAGCCGCGACTTTCGAGCAGCGCTACCGCAAGGGCGTCGCCCATGGCGAGGGTTGCCGTAGTGCTCGCAGTAGGTGCGAGATTGAGAGGGCAGGCCTCCTCGTCCACCGCGACGTTGAGATGGACATCCGCGGCACGCGCCAGAGTCGAGCCCGGTTTCCCGGTCATGGAAATCAGTCTGGCCCCCATGCGTTTGACCAGCGGCAGGATCGTCACGACTTCCTGCGTCTCGCCGGAATAAGACACCGCAAGCAGCAGGTCCTGTTCGGTGATCATCCCCAGATCGCCATGACTCGCTTCCGCAGGATGCACGAAGAATGATGGAGTGCCGGTGCTGGCGAGCGTGGCGGCAATCTTGCCGCCGATATGGCCGGATTTGCCCATGCCGGTGACCACAACCCTGCCGGTCGTTTCGAGGCAAAGCTCGCACGCTGCCACAAACGAGCGATCCAGGCGCTGTTTGAGCTGCATGACTGCCCGCGATTCGATATCGAGCACGCGCCCGGCGAGCTTGAGCAACTCCTCGGATGACAGCCCTGTTCTCAAACGGATCCCCCACAATGACGGCGACCGACAGTTTATATGTTTTGCGCGGCCATAAGCATCGCGAGCTGACGGCAGGGCTCGTGACGCATCGTGAACCCGGTGCCGATGCGGTCCTTTGCCCGGCGCTCGTACCGTCGGGCGCTCGGCCTTTGCTACACTGCGCGTCGCAGTGACCGCCAGACGTCAGCCAGACGTCACGGACAGGCGGCTGACACCCGAGGCACGGCCAATGGAACCCGCAGAGATCAAGGCGCTCATCGAAAACGGCCTGCCCGAGGCGGTCGTCAGCGTATCGAGCGATGACAATACCCACTTCGAAGCAGTCATCGTCTCCGACGCCTTCGCCGGTAAACCACCGCTCGCCCGCCACAAGATCGTCTATCAGTGCCTGGGCAGCCTGATGGGGAACGAGATCCACGCCCTTTCCATTCGCGCCTGCACCACAGGCGAGTGGCGCCGGCTGCAATCGGACTGAGCGCTTGGACAAGCTGGTTATTACGGGCGGCAATCGCCTCCAGGGCGAAGTAACGATTTCCGGCGCGAAGAATGCCGCCCTCCCGATACTGGCGGCAACCTTGCTGGCATCGGAGCCCGTAACCGTTCGCAACGTGCCGCATCTCAAGGACGTCACGACAACCATCACGCTGCTGCAAAGCATGGGCGCCCGGGTCACCTTCGACGATAAATTAAATGTCGAGGTCGATGCCAACGCCCTGACCGAGTACCGCGCCCCCTACGAACTCGTGAAGACGATGCGGGCGTCGATACTGGTGCTCGGCCCGCTCCTGAGTCGCTTCGGCAAAGCGGACGTTTCGTTGCCGGGCGGCTGCGCCATTGGCGCCCGGCCGGTCAACCTGCACGTCGAGGGGTTGCAGGCGATGGGTGCCGACGTAACGGTCGAGAACGGCTACATAAGGGCACGGGCACGGCGCCTCAAAGGCGCCCATATCGTGTTCGACACGGTCACCGTGACCGGCACCGAGAACCTGCTGATGGCGGCGGCGCTGGCGAAAGGCGAAACGGTGCTGGAGAACGCCGCGCGCGAACCGGAAGTAGTCGATCTCGCGAACTTTCTTGTGCAAATGGGAGCAAAGATCAGCGGCGCCGGCGGCAGCACGATTCATATACAAGGCGTCAAATCGTTGTCGCATGCGAATTACGCCGTGCTACCGGACAGGATCGAGACTGGAACCTACCTCGTCGCCGCGGCGATGACCGGTGGTGCCGTTCGCCTGAAACAGACCGATCCGGAGTACGTCGATGCAGTGCTGATCAAGCTCGCCGAGGCAGGTGCCGACATCCAGACCGGCCCGGGCTGGATCGAACTCGATATGGGCGGGCGTCGCCCGAAGGCGGTCAACATCCGCACGATGCCGTACCCCGCGTTCCCGACCGACATGCAGGCGCAGTTTTGCGCCATGAATTCCGTTGCCAGGGGTGTCGGCACGGTAACCGAGACCGTTTTCGAAAACCGCTTCCAACACGTGCTGGAACTGCAGCGAATGGGCGCGGACATCCGGATCGAAGGCAACACCGCCGTGTGCAAGGGCGTCAAGCGGCTGACGGCTGCGCCGGTCATGGCCACCGACCTTCGTGCTTCGGCCAGTCTGGTGCTGGCGGGGCTGTCCGCGGAAGGCGAGACGGTGGTCGATCGCATCTACCACGTGGACCGGGGGTACGAGCGTATCGAGGAGAAGCTGCGGCAGCTCGGCGCGAGCATCCGGCGGATACCGTGAACGCCGCATCCTGACGGACGCGTTGTACCTGTCTTAGCGGGTATGCCAGCAATCAGGCAGTGGTGGATTCCGGCCTCATCCGGGGGTTGCCCTTTGACGCAATGGCTCCCTTCGGTCCGCTTT
>Ga0268386_10000926_pt1 | contig 19615 bp, 20 predicted proteins | sample RVTome_15_FD_200260 | JGI IMG/M metagenome (GOLD analysis project Ga0268386, IMG submission 200260) | Soil microbial communities from uranium-contaminated site in the Upper Colorado River Basin, Wyoming, United States - RVT150D86... ...
TGCTCGTCGGAACAATGAAAGGCGCATTTTTGCTTAGCTCGAACCCGGAGCACAAAGATTGGACCGTTGGTGGCCCGTATTTTCCGGGACGCGCCATTTACGCACTTATTCACGACCAGCGTCATGGACGCAATCGCGTTTGGGCCGGCGTCAACAGCCCTCACTGGGGTTCCTATTTGAGTTCGTCGGAAAACCTTGGCCGCGATTGGACGGAGCCGGAAGCTTACAACATCAGGTTTCCGGAGAGTGCGGACACAGCTTTGAAACAGATCTGGCAGATCGAGGAAGGTCATGCCGACGATCAGGACACGCTTTTTTGTGGAGTTGAGCCGGCGGCGCTGTTTCGATCCGACGATGCGGGCGAGAGTTGGTCTTTAGTGAATGGACTCTTCGATCATCCGCACCGGCCGCAATGGCAACCGGGCGGAGGTGGTTTGTGTCTCCACACGATATTGCCTGACCCCGGAAACAAAGAGCGAATACACGTCGCAATCTCCACTGGCGGTGTTTATCGAACCGACGATGGTGGGAAGAGCTGGAATGCTCGCAACGTCGGCGTGCGAGCGCAGTTTCTTCCTCCGGAACAGCACTATCCGGAGTTTGGGCAGTGTGTTCACAAGATCGTCAGCCATCCTTCTAATCCGGAGCGGTTGTTCTTACAGAACCACTGGGGGCTTTATCGCAGCGACGATAGCGGCGATACGTGGACAGACATCGCCAAAGGCGTGCCTTCTGATTTTGGTTTTGCACTCGAAATCGATCCACACGATCCGAATTCGGTATTCATCATTCCGCTCGAGTCGGATGAGTTTCGCTGTACGCCGGAAGCAAAGCTCCGGGTCTATCGCACCAGCAACGCAGGCGACTCGTGGGAGCCGCTCACAAATGGTTTGCCACAGGAAAACGCCTTTGAGACGATTCTGCGTGATGGTATGTCTGCAGATAGTTTGAAGCCGACGGGTCTTTACTTCGGCACGCGCAATGGAAAGTTGTTTGGTTCAAATGATAGGGGTGAATCCTGGCAGTCGATCGCGGAGGGACTACCGCCGATCGTTTGCGTGAAGACTTCGATCATAAATTGAGCCACGGATACACACGGATTTGCTCAGATGACCACCATCAACATATCCGGGTTTTTGACCGACTTCACTGCGGGCCGAAGTGTGATAACCCTTGATGCGTCACCGGCAACAGTCGGTCAGGCACTTGCACAGCTCTGGCAGATGTATCCCGGGCTACGCGATCGAGTATTGACCGAGCAGGGACAGATCCGTATGCACGTGAACGTGTTTCTGGAAGACGAAAACATCCGTCGCAAAGAATTGCTCGATACTCAATTACCGGAGAACAGTGAGCTTACGATTTTGCCTTCGGTAAGTGGGGGTGTATGAGATCTCGGAAGGAACTTTTGCGATGGCGGTAGTCTTGGAAGGGGGTTGCCGGGTCTCAACGATGCATGAAGGTGTTCCTCATGTTTCCGGCTCACTAAAGATTTGGAATCAAATCGGAAAGGCCAATGGTGCCGAAGCAATTTCGTTGCGCATACTTGAGTTTGGACCAGGGTCCTCGCCGTGCCTCCGCAATCGGGAATGCGATGAAGTTCTTTATCTGTTGGAGGATCTCAATGACGAAGCGGCGCCGTCGGATTGCACTGTCTTCATAGATGAAAATGCTTATGAGATTGGTCCGCAAACCGGCGTTTATCTGCGACCCGGACAAACATTGAGTGTCGAAAACTCCGGACCTAACGACGTGCGATTCGTGAGTTCGCAGTGTCCGGAGGGAGTATTGACCGACAGGGTGGTTCCGCAGTTGGACCAGTCTGTGTCTCCCCGAGTATCACCCGTCGTAAGACTATCGGATCGCAAAGCCTTGCCGACGGCTGATCGCTGGTATCGAGTTCTTGTAGACGATGAGATTGGCAGCGAGCAGGTGACGCAGTTTGTCGGATCGATTCCCCCGGGTCGCGCTCCGGATCATTTTCACGATTATGAGGAGGTGCTTTTTATCCTGCGTGGAGAAGGAAGAATGTGGGCCGGCGAAACGAACACACCGATCTCACCAGGTTCCTGCATTTATCTTCCCAAACGACAGCTTCATTGTGTTGAGAACACTGGTCAGGCCGAGTTGCGCTTGTTAGGCGTTTTCTATCCGGCGGGAAGTCCGGCAGTTAGATATGCCGCAGATGAACGCGGATGAACACGGATTCAGATCCGTGTTCATCCGTGTCTATCTGCGGCTTCAAAATCTCTAATGTCCTTGAAGGGCCGATCAGAATTGTTGAAGTCAGGGCGGTAGTAATACGAAGCTCCATCAAATTCCTGCACCCAACCTTCCGTCATACCTAACTCCTCGAGTGCAGCCGTTGCTTTGAGCCATTCAGTTTCTCTAATCCGACGAGAAAGTAAAACGTAGCGCTTGTTTGTCTCCGCCTGATGTGTCGGGTAATACTGGGCCATCAAAGAAATCGCTACACGGGGACTCAGCTCGTCTCTGATCCACTCGATCGACTCATTGATGCTGCCGACGTCATTTGGCAAGACCAGCAACCGCACAACCAACCCACGTTTCAGAAGACCGTTTTCATCAAACACCTGCTCATCACCGGTTTGCCGGAACATCTCACGTAGCGCAAGTCTGGAAAACTCCTTGTAGCCGCTAACTTTGGAATAGAGATAGCCCGACTCATCATCAGCATATTTCAGATCCGGCAAGTAAATGTCGACGATGCGATCCAGCAATTGCAGAACTGCGACTGAGTCGTACGCGTTCGTGTTGTAGACCACCGGGAGACACAAACCTTTTCGGGCAGCCAGAAGAATTGACCGCGCCATTTGCGGAACAAAGTGTGTTGGAGAAACGAAATTGATGTTATGACAGCCGCGTGATTGAAGTTCCAACAACATCTCCGCCAAACGCTCGTGAGTTACCTCGTTTTTGATCTGCTCTTTATGCGTTTGTGAGATCTGGTAGTTCTGACAATAAACGCAGCGAAGGTTACAGTTGCCAAAGAAAACATTGCCCGCGCCTCTTGTTCCGACCAGCGGCGGCTCCTCGCCGAAGTGCGGTGTGTATGACGAAACGATCGGAAGACGTCCGGAATAGCATGCCGCGATCTCGTTATTCAGACGATTGTTCAGGCAGTCGCGCGGACAAACCGTGCAGCTTTCAAGCAGGCGCTCTAGTTCCTCGACTCGGTCTTCGAGTAAACCAGCGTCTAACAAGCCCAGATACGATGGTTCCATCGATGTTCTTTATAAAGAGAAATTGAGCCTACGGCAACCGAACGGCGGCCTATGCTATTCTGTAAACCCTGAAATCCGGTCGACTCCTCCATGCGCATCTGGATCTCCAAAAATAGTGAAGTTCCCATTCGCGAGCAGTTGGTGACGCAGATAGTCCTCGGTATTGTCAGCAATGATCTGAAAGTTGCCGAGCGCGGTTCTTTTAATACTTCCCACGAAGGCATTAGCACGACCGTTAGGGAGGCTCATTGATCTGGCAGGTGTAAAGGCAGAGCCCTCCCTAACGGTCGGGCTAATGCCTTTGCGGGAGAATTCTTTTTACTTGTCCTTAGCCAAAGTCCTAATGTAATTGACTACGTGCCAGCGCTCTTCCTCGCTCATACGCTTCTCGCCGGCCGGCATAATCCCGGTTATACCTTTCGAAATTTTCCAGAAAAGTTCGCCGTCGGTCCTTCCTGACAGGCGTTCCTTGTTTGAGAGATCGGCAGGTTTTCTTCGCAGCCTCGGGAGGTTCGCTTCGTTGCCGGAGCCGGTCTCGCCGTGACAGAAGATACAGTTGCCTTTTGCTTGATCGTGGAAGAGCTCTTTTCCTTTGGAGATCGAATCTGCGGTGGCGGTCACCGGGTTCGTAGTCTTGTCGGCGTCGTCAGGAAGTTCCCAGGTGCTTTGCGAGAAGTCCTGTTGCGCACCGCCTCCGGAAGGCGCGGAAAGAATTGATCTCGTGTCGTTCTGATTCTTGTTAGTGGTTTTGGAACTGTTCGCGTTTTGAGCTGACGACTTAATAGCAACGTCGAAAGAAGTCACAAACAGTATTGAGACCACGAGCAACAGTGAAAACGCCAATAGGGACAAACTGAATGACTTGCGCATGTTTCGATCTCCTAAGTACAAAGCCCCGTTCATTTGGTCCGCTTTTTCCTCACTGGCCGCCGCGGAGCAGGTTTGGTCACTTCCTCTTTCGCTTTTGGCGGACTGCGAAGGAAGTCAGCTACAACTTTTTCAGGGATGTCGGCTTCGACGACGATTTCACTCTCTTTTGCCGACATTTTCAAACTCTGCAAAATCGTTTGCGCGCCTTTATCAGGCACCGCGCTGACGCCCTGTTTCATTAATCCCGATAGCAGGCCGTTAATAATCTTCGCGGTGTCAGGATTGTCGGCATTCATTGCACCACGCAGACTGAAGTTTGTTCCGCTCATTGTCACGGCTGCGTAGAAGTTGCCAAAGTTCGAATCGCAACGCGACTCTCGAGAGTTTGTTTCAAGTCCAAGCAGACCTAAGCTCTTGACAAACGAAGCCAATGGCGCGCCCGACGCAGCAATGAGCGCATTTGGGTCTCGCAATAACGATTCGAGCGCCGCCACGTTAATGCGGCCGTTGCCGTCAGCGGCATCGACGGCTGATTTGAGATAGCGAAGATTGCCAATGGCCAGAGAGTTTGCACTCAATGGGACCGCACCGATCTCAACGAACGGTTTGAGTATTGGATTCTTTTCGGCCTCCGCGGCTATGGGGTCGACCTTCACCATCGAAATTGATTTCGACCCATATTTCTCAACGCGGACCTTCTCCTGAAGGTACAGTTGTCCGAGCGTAATGAGCGAATCCGAACTAAAGTCTCCGCCGAGTACTGCCATGACATCGGGGGCGACGAAACTCAAATCGCTCGCCGGCTTGTGAAAGCGAACCGCTATCACGAGATATTCGATAGCTGACGGATCGACACCGATCGCTTTTTTCAAATCAACAAACGCCTCGCGCAGCTTCGTAATCTCAGCCGGCGCCATAACACGCGGTGCAGCGTCGTTGAGGATCCTCTGAGGACTAACATAGATCAGCGCGTCTGCTTCAGGCAGTCCTGAGAGGGAAGCTGTTAGAGATTGGGCGACCACTCTGGGCGCCAGCGTGAGAACAGCGATAGCAGCCAGCAACAATAATTTCGAAGACGTTTGTCGCAAAATGGAGAACCTCCAGTGGCAAAAGTTATCTCAAGTTCTAAACTAAGGTTTTTTCTTGCGCCTTTGCGCTTTTGCGGGAAAACTCTCGTCAACTTCACGATATCGAAAACAGTTTGAATCGTGATCGTTGACCATTCCGACCGCCTGCATAAAGGAATAGCAAATAGTTGAACCGACAAATTTGAAACCGCGCTTGATCAGATCCTTGCTGAGCGCGTCAGAAACTTCCGTGCGCGCAGCGATAGGCTGACCTGGCTTTCGACGCAACGATTTGCCATCCACAAAACGCCAAACATACTCATCAAAGCTGCCAAATTCGCGTTTCACTTCCAGGAAAGCCATCGCATTGGTTACTGCGGAGTTAATCTTGAGGCGGTTACGTATGATACCCGCATCCTTCAACAGAGTAGCAACCTTTCGCTGATCGTATTTGGCTAGCTTTGCGGGATTGAAGCCGTCGAAAGCGGTGCGGTAGTTCTCACGTTTTCTGAGGATGATCTCCCAACTGAGTCCCGCCTGAGCTCCTTCCAGAATTAGAAACTCAAAGAGACGAGTATCATCATGAGCAGGCACGCCCCACTCTTCGTCGTGGTAGGAGATCAATAAGGGGTTGGTCGCCCAAACGCAACGCTTCGGCATGGGCCGCTATTTATGCATAACTGTGCCTGTTCGGGCAAGAGAGAAGAGACAGACATTTTCCTTGATCATTTGCCATTTCTCATATTTCTCATTTGTCATTTTTCTGAAGCCAGAAGCTAAGGAGACACTCTGACTCGAATCAAAATGACAAATTGAAAATTATGGAAAATGACAAATGGAAAATGATTTGTTTCCAAACTCTAGGCAATTTTCCCTGTAAGACACTTCACAACCGTCACCAGTTCCTGGATCTCCACAGGCTTCGCGACGTGCGTGTTGTAGCCTGCCGCGATTGCGCGTATTCGATCCTGCGTCCGCGCGTACGCAGTGAGCGCAATCGCCGGAAGATGCTCACCGTTTTCCAGATTTCGCACCTGTTTGATCAAATTGTAACCATCCGTGTCTGACATGCCGATATCACTAATCAAGAGATCGAATTGGTCGGAACGAAGGAGAGCGAGTGCCTCTGCCGCAGTAGCTACTCCGCGTACTTTTGCCCCGTGCCCAAGAAGGTCAATCGTGATTAAATCAAGCGCGTCTAACTCATCCTCAACCACAAGAATGCGCACGCCCTGGAGATCCACTTCCGTCAGATTCTCTTCGATGGGAGTGGTGGCTTTCAGTACGCTTTCGGTATCGAGTTCAGTACCGGGTAGAGGAAGTTTGACGGTGAAGACCGCCCCTGCCTCATTAGTTACATTCTCTGCCCCAATCACTCCGCCGTGCAGCTCAACCAGGTGCCTCACGATTGCGAGTCCCAGTCCCAGACCGCCGTGAGTACGAGTAGTCGAGCCGTCAGCTTGCCTGAAGCGTTCAAACACATGTGGCAGGAACTCCGCCGCGATACCTGGCCCTGTGTCGCTGACCCCGATCTCTGCGAAAGTATCATCCTGACTGACGCAAACGCACACTACGCCGCCCGCAGGAGTGAACTTCGAAGCGTTCGATAGCAGGTTCCAAACCACCTGTTGCAAACGGTCAACGTCGCCCGCAATGATCTTGAGTCCTTCCTGATAGCGCGTCCCGATCTTGATGTCTTTTGCTTCCAGTGCTGGTCTAACTGCGTCGAGTGCTGCATTGACAACGGACACGAGATCTACTGGTCCAAGATGTAGTTGAAGTTTCCCTGTTATCACGCGCGACACGTCGAGGATGTCTTCAATAATCTGTTTCTGCGCCCATGCGTTTCTTTCAATTACTTCTATCGCATGCACGCAACTCTCGTTGTCCAAACGGCCGGCCTTCAATATTCGCGACCAGCCGATGACCGCGTTCAGGGGAGTGCGCAGTTCGTGTGAGAGAGTGGCGAGAAACTCATCTTTCAACCGGTTGGCCTTCTCGGCATCAGCGCGAGCCATGCGTTCACGCACGAGAAGTTGGGCCAGCTTTTCTTCGGTCTTTTTGCGCGCAGTAATATCCCGCTTGATGCTGACGTAACAGAGCGGCTCGCCCAGACCGCTGCGCATCGTAAATACTGAGAGTTCGATGTTTCGTTCTTCACCGCTCCTGGTGCGGCAAACAGTCTCACCGGAATAATCTCCCGACCCGACCAGTTGCTTGAGAATTTCCTCGAATGTTTCTTCGCCGAGATAAATGGCTGGAGTCTTGCCTTCCAGATCGTCGTCGGCGTAGCCAAGCAGCGTGAAGTGAGCGCCGTTTTGCTGGAGGTAGAAGCCTTCAGGATCGATAATCGCAATTGCTTCCTTCGAGTGTGCAAAGATCTCGGAATAGAGATCTGCATGCAGGTCGACAGGTCGAGCGGTCGGTTCAGCCGAAGCTTCTTTCCGTGATAAGGCCTCTTGAGACATGGCAAAGCCCGAAACAGGGGAAGGAAACCTGAAAGGGGAACATTTGCCGGGTGAAGCGATATTAACACTCTTGGGAGACCATTTGTAGGGGCGGCACTCCGTGGCCGCCCTTTCTGCGAGTCGCGCACGTCGATCAACAAGGGGCGTCCACGGAGTGCCGCCCCTACAAGACGGAACGCAGTGGCACTGTTTTGTGCGTCCGAACAGATTCGTAAACTGCGTTGACCATTTCAACCGACCGCAAACCATCGAGCGCAGTAACCTGCGGCGGTGAACCATTAACAATCGAGTCGATGAACGCACGGTCCTCTTGTACGTAACCCCACTTTTCTTCTCGTGGTAACTGCTGCATCGACTGTTCTGTGAAGTGACCTTCGACATTGCTGCTGCAGGTCAAACTTTCCATTTCACGTGTTACCAGCGTCGCATGATGGCAAAAAACTTCTACTCGCTCGAACGGAAACAACCAACTCGCATCGGCGACAGTTGCAAGCGTCGCGTGCATTCCGTTTGCGAACTCCAACAGTACTGAGAAATCGTCGATCTCATTGTATTGGTGAGTTGAGCCGATCGCGTGCAGGCTTTCCACTTCGCCAAAAAGAAACCGCATCATGTCGAACATATGAATTGGCGTCTCATATAGAAAGCCGCCGGTGACCTCAGGGTTGCCGGTCCACTCCGGTTTCAATAACTCACCACGATTCATCTTGACGTGCGCTGAGTGGGGAGTATGCGTGCCGGTGAGCATTCGTTTTAAGATGGTATAAACTGGAGCGAAGCGTCGATTGTGGCCCACCTGAAAAACACCCCGACCTTCATTCGCTTTTTGGAAAACCGTTTCCGCATCAGAGGTGTTTGTAGCCAGTGGCTTTTCGCAAAAGACGTGCTTGCCGCTTTCTATTGCCGCTATCGCTAACGAAACATGCTTCGTATTCGGAGCCGTGATAAAGATCGCATCACAGCCTTCAATCAATTCCTGGTGTGTGGCAACTGGAGTGGCGTGGTGCGAACGAGCAATTAGTTCGGCGCACTCCGGAATCACGTCGTGCACTGCTGCAATTTGAACGCGCTTGTCACGCGACAATACACCGGCATGAACTCCGGCAATATAACCCGCGCCGATAATCCCGATTTTCACTCTGTCCATTCGTCTCTATCCTTTTGACAGAACTCTTTCAGCAGCCTCGTGCGCGTCGCGCGCAAGTTCAAATGGATCTCTTTCCCAGTACTCGGGACGGAAGATCTCAACGCTCGCAACTTTGTCATAACCAATACGCCGGAACGCAGAGGCCATCTCCCGCAATGGAAGAATTCCGAGGCCCGGAAGGAGTCTGTGCCGATCCTCCAACTGGTCGCGCGGAAGGTCTTCGGCGTCGTTGATGTGAAAGATTTCAATGAGTTTTGGATCAAGAGCTTCGATCATCTCTAAGGTCGAGCCGCCCGCATAGAAATGGAAACTGTCGATGACGAGTCCCAAATCTTCGCGTCCGACCTCGCGCACTACCTCCGCGGCAAGATCCAGTGTGGGAACGCTGCATTCCGGTTGTCCAAGGAATTCGAAAGCCAGCGAGACGCCGTGAGCGGCCGAGATGTTGCAAAGTTCAGTTAGAACCTTGACTGACTCTGCAATGACGGTTTGGCGCGAAGCCCCGCCCTTTGGCAAAGGACCGGGAACCACGACGATGCATGGGCAGCCAATTGCGGAAGCGATGCCGCTCAGCTCCTCACATTCCTGCTTGATCGATTCGTAAGCCTGGGCCTCGCGAAATGTAATGTGCTCGATCGAGTTAATGCTCAACGGCGAGATACCGGATTGGGAAAAGAGATCTCCGAGTTCTGACGAAGATCGATTTTTGAGAAAAGCTCTTAATTTTGCCGCCCAGATTTCCAGGTAATCAAATCCGGCGGCTTTGGCCGCCTGCAAATCGGTGTTGAGGTCGGCCCGCATGGTCGTAGCGCCGTTAAGTGCAAGTTTCATTAGGTAATCGATGTTTTTTGTGATTTTTGCGGCCAAGAATAACATGGACACCCTCGCCGTTTGGGTACGGGTTCATTTTGGTTGTTTCTCTGCGCTAGCTCTACGTCCTCCGCATCTCTGCGGTTATATTGCCTGCGTAAAACAAAACCGCAGAGACGCTGAGGACGCAGAGCCAGCGCAGAGGTTGAAACTGAACCACTGCCGCCGTTTGACTTGTCGCTGGCAATAGTTGTAAAAGTGGCTTTATAAGAAAACTTAATCCGCATCCCTTACGTTCCCGGGTGTGATGACCGGGAATCGGTTTTTTCGAAATATGAAGGAGACATAAATGGCTCTACGACTTGGCGACATAGCACCCGATTTCACAGCGGAGACCACTGAAGGTCCCATAAGTTTCTACGACTGGATCGGCGATAGCTGGGCAGTCCTATTCTCCCATCCCAAAGACTTCACTCCCGTCTGCACCACCGAGCTGGGCTACGTTGCGCGCTGCAAACCAGACTTCGAAAAGCGTGGCGTGAAAGTGATTGGACTCAGCGTTGATCCCACGGATTCGCACAAGCGCTGGGCTGAGGACATCAAAGAGACTCAGGGAACAGCGCTCAATTTTCCAGTGATTGCCGATCCGGATCATAAGATCTCCGAACTGTACGACATGATCCACCCAGAGATCAGCGACGTGTTCACAGTGCGTTCGGTTTTTGTCATCGGACCTGATAGGAAGATCAAGTTGATGATCACTTATCCGGCCAGCACCGGACGAAATTTCGACGAAATCCTGCGAGTGATCGATTCACTGCAATTGACGGCGAAGTACAGCGTTGCGACCCCTGTCAACTGGAAAGATGGTGACGACGTAATCATCGTTCCCTCGTTATCTGACGAGGCCGCGAAGGAGAAATTTCCTGGTGGCTGGAGAGCACCAAAGCCGTACCTTCGAATTACACCACAGCCTAACAAGCCGGCTGCACATTCGGACACGGCAGCAAAGAGCGCGACGTAGCCTGCGAAGCAGGCGTTAGCCCAGGAAGATGTTGAAACGATCAACGAGCCCGCCGAAGCGGGCGACAGTGCATGGCAATGCAGCGTTCTGTCGCCCGTTTTCACGGGCTTGAACTTCATTTGAATCAACTTTCCTGCGGCTTACGCCCCAGGCTTTAGCTGACGCCCGCTGTCGCGGGCCTGAAGTACGGGCAAACGTGGCTTTGCACAAAGAGTCGTTCTGGAAGTCGAAAGCTTCAGAGCAACTCGCGCCAGCGCCCGCGCAGAAGGTAGCCAGCATTACTTCCTGCTGGTTAGTGAGGTAATAGGCCATGCGGTTCAGTCCCCTCAAAGGCAATGGGCTCCGGGAGGGGCGACAGAAAAGAGGGCTGGCTGATACCATTCGCAGCCAAGTCTACAATCTACAACCTTTAACCTCCTCGCTAGTGATTTACGACGGGGGAAACGTTTTTGCCACTGAGAGTTCTGCCGCCCTGCGGGGCTTAGCTACTCTCGTGTGTGACCGGTCCAGGGGTTACGCACTCCGCTACGCTCCGTGCTTCACCCCTGGCTACCTTCTGCCGCGCTTGCGGCGCGCTTTAAAACAACGCCGCGAATGAAATATTCAGCAAGCGTGCCTAATTATTCATAGCCACTACCGTCGTAAGATCGACTTTTTGTGCAAAGCCGTCCAACGTTGTCCCTTTTGCTGTAAGTCGGCTAGAATCCACAAGCCAAACAGTTAGTTCTTAAGACTCGGTTTCGGCTCCACAGGCATAATTGCCTGTCACCGTCTATGGCTGAATCTGGAACCGCAGTGCAGCGTAGTCGTTTCGGCGCGTCGATGCGTCGCGATGCGTGGTGGCTGGAACTCCTTCCAGTTGTTCTCGTGCTCGGTGCTTTCAGTGTCTACGCAACCTGGCGAGCTCTCGAAAACCAGTATTACGAATGGGGTCCATACCTTTCCCCGTTCTATTCCCCGCTAATCAAACCAGGCTGGTGGCCGCTCTCGCCGGCTATTCTGATACTTTGGGCGCCATTGGGTTTTCGCGCCACCTGCTACTACTACCGCAAGGCTTACTACCGGGCATTCTTTCTCGACCCACCTGCATGCGCCGTCGGTGAAACACGCGGACACAGGTATCGTGGTGAGACTGCATTTCCTCTAATACTTCAAAACCTCCACCGATACTTCCTCTACGTTGCTCTCATTTTTCTGGTCATCCTTTGGTACGACGCGATTCATGCTTTCTGGTTCGATGGAAGTTTCGGGATCGGTGTCGGTTCGCTCGCGCTCACCGCCAATATCACATTGCTTACCCTTTACACGTTTTCATGTCACTCCCTACGACACATTGTCGGTGGCAAGGTCGACTGTTTTTCATGTGTCTCGTTTGGTGGTCCGAGGCATACTGCCTGGCGTGGTCTAACTTTCATTAACGAGCGCCACATGCTGTTTGCCTGGTTGAGTTTGTTTTCGGTTGGTCTCGCTGATCTTTACATCCGGTTAGTCGCGAGCGGTTCAATCCAGGATTTGAGACTGCTGTGAATGAAAAGTTCGAAACTCACGAACACGACGTGCTGATCATCGGCGCGGGCGGAGCAGGGCTGCGAGCGGCAATTGAAGCGCTTGGGCAGGGCGCGAGCGTCGGTGTTGTTTGCAAATCGTTGCTCGGTAAGGCGCACACCGTCATGGCCGAAGGCGGTATCGCGGCAGCAATGGCAAACGTCGACACCGCGGACGATTGGCGCACACACTTTCGCGACACGATGCGTGGCGGGAAGTTTCTCAACAACTGGCGTATGGCCCAGATCCACGCGCAAGAGGCACCTGAACGCGTTCGTGAACTGGAACAATGGGGCGCTTTGTTTGACCGCACGAGCTCGGGCGACATCCTGCAACGCGCATTTGGTGGACACACGTTCAAGCGCTTATGTCACGTGGGTGACCGCACTGGTCTCGAGATGATTCGCACGCTGCAAGATCGAGGCGTACATCTCGGCATCGACGTTTTCATGGAATGCGCCATCACTAAACTGCTCAAGGATGGTGAACGTGTTTCGGGTGCTCTTGGTTACTGGCGTGAGACCGGACGCTTCGTTGTCTTCAAAGCTAAGTCGATAGTCGTTGCAACCGGGGGCATCGGCAAGGCCTGGCGAATTACTTCCAACTCGTGGGAGTACACGGGCGATGGGATGGCACTCGCGTACGATGCGGGTGCTGAATTGATTGACATGGAGTTTGTGCAGTTTCATCCGACCGGCATGGTCTGGCCGCCGGGTGTGCAGGGGATTCTCGTCACGGAAGCAGTCAGAGGCGAAGGTGGCATCCTGCGCAATAAGGATGGCGAACGATTCATGGAGCGATACGATCCCGAGAAGATGGAGCTTTCGACTCGTGACGTTGTTGCACGCGCGATCTACACCGAAGCGCGCGAAGGACGCGGGACGGAGCATGGAGGCGCCTATCTCGACATCTCGCATAAGCCGCCGGAATATGTAAAACGAAAACTCCCAAGCATGTATCACCAGTTTCGCGAACTGGCCGACGTGGATATCACGCAGGGACCGATGGAGGTTGGACCAACTTGTCACTACATGATGGGCGGCATTCGCGTTGATGCGGAGATTGCGCAAACGACAGTGCCGGGTTTGTTCGCCGCGGGCGAGGCCGCCGCAGGTCTTCATGGCGCAAATCGCTTGGGAGGAAACTCGCTCTCCGATCTGTTGGTGTTTGGCCGGCGGGCGGGATTAGCCGCGGCGGAACATGCAAAGCACCGTGGACCGCTTGCGGTTGATGCACGGCAAGTGCTCGAAGCGACACGCGAAGTGCTTGCGCCATTCGAACGTAGCGATGGCGATAGTTCTTACCAGATTCATCGAGATCTGGAAGAAACGATGCAGAACTACGTCGGGATTTTTCGAAATGAAGACGATTTACAGAAAGGACTTGGCGAGTTGCAGCGTTTGAATGACCGCGCTGCGCGAGTGAAGGTCGAGGGCTCAAGGTTGTTCAATCCGGGCTGGCACTTGGCGCGGGATCTAAAATCGATGTTGACCGTTTCAGAAGCCGTGGCTCTGAGCGCACGAGCTCGCAAAGAGAGCCGTGGAGCGCACAGCAGAATCGATCATCCGAATTACGACGAATCGTGGGCGAAGAAACACAACGTGGTCGTCCGAGAAGGCGATCAGATGACGTTGAAGCAGTTGCCGGTATTGGAGATGCCGGGTGAGTTGAGGCAAATCGTTGAGGGATAGTAATTGTTTTGGTGCTTTGTACTTAGTACTTTGACCGAACGCAGGGCAAAAAAAACAAAGTACAAAGCACCAAAGTACAAAGATCATGGCCGACGCAACTTTCAGAATCTTCCGCGGTGATCGCCGCCAGGGTCAGTTCGTCGATTACCAGGTGCCCATCGCGCCGGGAATGGTTGTGCTTGATGCTTTGCACTACGTTCAGAGTCACCAGGCGCCGGACCTGGCGGTGCGTTGGAACTGCAAGGCAGGAAAGTGTGGTTCTTGTTCCGCAGAGGTCAATGGCCGTCCGCGTCTCACGTGCAAGACCCGGCTCGACGCATTGCGAATCGATGAACCGATCGTCGTTCAACCGATGAAGAGTTTTCCGGTGATCAGGGATCTGGTTACGGATGTTTCATGGAATTACAAGGTCAACCGAAAGATTCCGCCCTTCACGCCACGCGCAAATGTCACATGGAAGATGGACCAACGCGACGTCGATCGGGTACAGGAATTTCGTAAATGCATCGAGTGTTTTCTTTGTCAGAACGTTTGTCATGTGTTGAGGGATCATGAACGGCAGGAACAATTTGGCGGGCCGCGCTTCTTTGTTCGCGTTGCGGGCCTGGAGATGCATCCACTGGATGGTTTGTCTAGAACTAAGTTGCTGAAAGATGAGCTGGGTGTTGGTTATTGCAACATCACCAAGTGTTGCACCGAGGTATGTCCCGAGGATATTCATATCACTGACAACGCGATCATCCCGCTGAAGGAGCGCGTTGTCGACGACTATTACGATCCGGTTCGATGGTTTTTGAGGAAATTGAAAAAAGAATAGGTCCTATAGGGCCCCATAGGACCAACATTGAAAGGCCCGAGATGGAATACAAACTAAAGCCAATATCGCACGCCGGAATTAATGAAGCGATTTCGAAGGCCGAGCTCTATCGGTATCTCAACGAGCCGGGTGAGGCCGAGTCGATCTGTCGCGACATACTCGCGCAGGAGCCGGACCATCAAACAGCTTTGCGCCTGCTGGGTCTGGCAATTACCGATCAGTTTACTGGAGGAATGTCTGACCGCTACGTCGAGGCTGACCGCGTGTTTCGTTTGTTGACCAGCGATTACGAACGTGCTTATTACAGCGGAATCCTGCACGAACGAAAAGCCAAAGCCCAGCTTCGCGCAGGGCGCCCACCGCATACCGTGACACCATCATTTGAAGAAGCACTGAAATGCTTTGAAGAGGCTGAGAGGATCAGACCCGCCGACAACGACGATGCGATACTGCGTTGGAATCGCTGCGTACGTCTGCTTCAGAGCCGGATGGGTGCTGAGTGGAAGAAAGAGATGGATGAGTTTGATGCGAGTGAAGGGCCGCCGGTGTGAGCCAGGGGCAGGGCAGGAGCAGGAGCAGGAGGCAGGGGCAGGAGCAGGGGCAGGAGCAGGAGGCAGGAGCAGGAGGCAGGGGCAGGAGCAGGAGGCAGGGGCAGGAGCAGGGGCAGGAGCAGGAGGCGGGAGCAGTGCAGAAGACGAACAAATCCTGCTTCTGCTATCTGCTCTTGCCTTTTGATTCCCGCCACTTAAACACACTCAAAATATTCGAGAAGTCGTCGCTCCAAACGTCCTCAGATCCTGCGCTTATCAACGTCTGGGCCTGCGGATCGCCGGCCAGAATCCCATAGTCGGCACTACTCCGCGCAAGCACGACCCAGTGTGACGGGTCTTTCCCGTTTGGCAGCGTCGGAGTCAAGTCCAAAAATGATAGACAACTCAAGTCTCGACTCTTTGCCAGATCGGCAACCACATCAGTGAGGTCAAGATTCCGATTCGAAATGTGAAATACGATCAGACCACCGGGCGCGAGTTTCGAGAGATAGAGATCCAGCGCCTGTTGTGTCATTAAGTGAACTGGAATCGCATCACTGCTGAAAGCATCCAGCACGAGCAGATCGTAGGATCGATCTTGCGCACCGTGCAGTTTCAGTCGAGCATCTCCTAACACTACATCCACCGGAGCTTCGGCGCAGTCGCTGAGGTAGCTAAAGTAATCGCGCGAGTATGCGACAGACACGACCGCGGGATTGATCTCATAGAACGTCCAACGTTCACCCGATCGTGAATAACTGACAGTGGCTCCCGTTCCCAATCCTATGATCGCTACGTTCGCTCCAGCGCGTGAGTCCTTAAATTGTGTGAAGATCCGTCCCAACGGGCCTTCTCGATGGTAGTACGACAACGGCTCACAACGTCGATCAGGCGTAGTGCTCTGCCTGCCGTGAACAGTGCTGCCGTGCAGGAATGAATGCAGGTTGCGGTTCTTATCGCTCAAAACTCGCACGACACCAAAGAAATTACGTTCGGAGTGGAGAGTGTTCCTGCCTATTCCTGTCATCAATCCCGCCGCCAGGATTACTGCGCCGAGCGACAAGGCAAAACGCACTGGACGTTTGCGCAGCGGATAGCTGACAAAAAGAGGAATTGCGACCACGAATAGCGAGCCGCTCATTTGAGTGGGAGCGAACCTATCTGCCACCCACCCGAGACCAACGGTAAATACGAAGATCAGAATCGGTAAAGCAAAGTCCAATCTTCGTCTTTTGTTCTCCTCCTGCGCAGCGTCCTTGTCAGGCAAAAGCAGGCACGAGAGCAAGATCGCTAACGGATATTCGATTACCGAACGGAAAAGCATCGGCGCAACGAGTGCGTTGAAGATTCCTCCGAGCACGCCGCCAAGAGAGAGCCACACATAAAATTGAGCGAGGTAACGTGGTCCAGGTCGATCGGCTGCGAGCTGTCCGTGACACATGAGTGCGGCGAAGAAGAAGTAAGCCAGATGCAGAAGAATCAACATTCGCGACCCGCGACCGGAGGAGTCCGCGAGATAAAGCATCAACAAGACAACCGTGGCTCCGGGTACGATCAAATCCGCCAGGCGGGGCGAAAGCAACGGCTTACGCGCAAATGCAAAGACCATCGTGAGGAGATAGAGTGCGAGCGGTATGATCCATAGCAGTGGAACTGAAGCGATGTCGGTGGTGATGTAGTTCGTCACCCCAAGCATCAGGCTGGATGGCGCGAACGCCAACAGCAACCAACGCAAGCGACGGTTAAGGCTGGGCTTCGGGGTGTCGGTTTCCTCCTCGACCTTTGCAGGCTCTGTTTTCATGCCTCGCGATCGCCACAGCATCAACGCGTGAAGTCCAATCAGCAACACCAGCACTGCGTAAGCCATGGTCCATAAACGACCCTGCGCTCGTAAGGTAAAGAATGGTTCCATCAGCGCCGGATACGCCAGTAAGGCGAGTAGGCTGCCGGCATTAGAAGCGGAATACAAAAAATAAGGATCGCGCGCAGATTCGGTTGACGTTCGTGAAAACCATTTCTGGAGCAAAGGGCTGTTGCTGGAGACGATGAAGAAAGGCAGTCCGACAGAAGCCGCCAGACACATCAGCAACCAAAGCGAAGGATTGTCGCTCGGCGGAACTGAATTCACCCACGTGGAGGAAAGCCCTATCGGTAAGCTAATGAATGCGAGACAGAGTATCGCGATTTGTGCAACCAATTGACGTTTCAACGGCCAGCGTGAAACGACGAGCGCGTATGCATAACCGCAGAGCAACACGGCCTGGAAAAAGAGCATGCACGTGTTCCACACCGCCGGAGTTCCACCGAGCAGCGGGAGCAACATCTTTGCGATCATTGGTTGGATCGAAAAGAGTAGTGCGGAGCTGACGAATATGGTCACACCAAATAACAGCGTGTGCGCTCTAAAAACTCTCATCGTTTAAGGTTATGAGGAAAACTGTTTTCGAGGGGCTGCCGCTTAGATCAAAACCGGCAAAATCAATATAGGCAAGCTGTATGGATAGTGTCAATAAAATAGCCACGGATTTTCACGAATCACCACGGATCAGCTTTCATTACCCGTGTTTGATTCGCGAAGATCTGTGGCCTAGAATCAACAGAACACATGAAACGAATCTTTTTCCTGGTTTTAGTGTTGGCGCTGTGTGCCGCGGCGTTGCGCTCGCAAACCGCCGATCAGGACGATGTCGTTCGTGTCGACACAGACGTTACAAACCTGCCCTTCACTGCAATGGATAAACAACGTCGCTTCATCACTACCTTGCGAGCAGAAGACGTTCGGGTACTCGAAGATGGCGTACCGCAGAAGCTCTTCACTTTTCAGCGCGAAACTGACCGGCCACTGGCCATCGCATTTCTGATCGACGTCAGCGGGTCACAGGAGTTCATTTTATCCGAGGAGAAAGCTGCGGCGAGGCTGTTTATAGAGAAGGTGATTCAGTCGAACAGGGATCAAGTCGCGATAGTTCCTTTTACTGGCCTGGCCTATCTCGAACAGGAAATGACGCGCGACGTTTTGAGCGTCTACCGAGTGTTGCAACGCGTCGAAGTTGCCGTACCTGCTTATCTTGGCGCGGGTCGACCGCTTACAGGAATACCGACTGGCCCAGGATTGTTGGCGCCTCCCGCCGAAGGCACTACGGCCATCTGGGACGCAGTTGCGCTGACTTCAAGAAACGTGTTAGCCAACGCTCCCGGTCTCAGGCGACGAGCGATCATCCTGTTGACGGATGGTCTGGATACAGCGAGCCGGCTGACGCGAAAGGAAGCGATTGACGGCACGCTTGCGGCCGAGGCTGTAATTTACGCAATCGGCATCGGCAGTAAGAGGGATGGTGTCGATCGCGGTTCGCTTCGAGACCTGGCCCAACGAACAGGCGGTCGCGCGTTCTTCCCCGATAAGAAACTCGACTTGAACGCTGCCTTCGCAGAGATCGAGCGCGAACTGCGAACTCAGTATCTAATCGCCTATTCATCTACAAACAAGAAACGCGATGGAGTTTATAGAAAAATAAGTATTGAGATTACGAACCCGGAGCTGCGGAAGCAAAAACTCGAGATACGTCATCGGCCCGGTTATTACGCCAAGGCCCGACCATGATAAGGGCAACTCAAGTTAGGTTGAAGTTATCGTACTCCGGCTGAGGCACGTATGCCGTTGCTCACTTCTCAGACTGCTCTGCGCGTGAAGGACTGAAGCAGGGGCAGCAGACAGGAGCAGGAGTACCACCTTGCTCCTGCTTTCTGCCTCTTGCTCCTGATTATCAGTGGCTCATCGCGTAGATCACGACGTTGATCCCCACCTTGTATGCAGGCAATCCGTACTTCACCGGATATGCGGGATCGTTGATCCATTCCCAGGCGTCGCCGAGGTCGCAGTTACGCGCGAGAAACGCGACCATGCGGCCATTCTTGTTCTCGATTCCCATGTAGTGTGGAACGACGCCGCCTTTCTCCGAGGTTATTCCGCGCTGCGCGTTGTATACATTCGGCACCTGGACCACTTCTTCCACGTCGAGATACGAATGAAAAATCGGGTGACTCAGTGGCAGATCCTTGATTTCATACTCGGGCAGTATCCTGCGAAACTGTTCCTGAACGTTCTGCCATTCATACTCGCCCCAAAAATCGTCGAGAAAGATAAAACCACCGCGCATGATGTACTCGCGTAACCGTGCAGCCTGTTCGTTCGATAGTTCCATGAAGCCAGGCTCGACGATGTAGATGAGTGGATAATCAAACATCCGGTCATCAAGGATTTCGAGCGCTTCCGGTCGCGGCGCAATTCTCAAATTTGTTCCGGCCCACTCGCGAAGTCCCACGATGAAGTTGTTGTCGGCTTCCGGGTAGTCAGTGGTCCATGTGCCTCCGCCATAACCGCGACGGCCATAGCCGCGCATC
>Ga0268386_10000927_pt1 | contig 19612 bp, 14 predicted proteins | sample RVTome_15_FD_200260 | JGI IMG/M metagenome (GOLD analysis project Ga0268386, IMG submission 200260) | Soil microbial communities from uranium-contaminated site in the Upper Colorado River Basin, Wyoming, United States - RVT150D86... ...
GATCAACCCGATCCGTTTCCCACCGCATGACTTAAACGGCTGTATACTCTGAAAGGTCTATTCAACCTGTGAGGCAGGCGGAACCATTTGCTCAACTCACCGAGAATGGCGCGCTATTCGCGACGGGGTTTCTTTCTGCTTCTGCTGGCGCTATTTTGCGCGCCCCTTGTTACCCACATCTACCTGGGTTCATACAGCCGTTTCATGGCGGATGACTTTTGCTCCTCAGCGATTGCGCGTTCGCAGGGCATCGTCGGAGGAACACTCCACTGGTACATGAATTGGACTGGCCGTTTTTCTGCAAACCTCCTCGACAGTTTGTTTGGTTTCCTCGGACCCGGCGTTACTCCCTACGCGACCGGTTTAGCCATTACCGCCTGGTTCATCATGCTGGCGATGACGGTGGTCCAGATCATTCCACCGGGCGACGGACGTGAAACGCGACTCCTCCTAAGCTGCGCTATTGCTGCGATGGTCCTATTCACAGTCTTAGACGTAATCCCTTTCGTTGGCCAGTCTCTCTATTGGGGGCAGGGCATGCGATCGGTCGTTCCGCCACTCATCCTTGGAACGGCCTATGCTGCATTAGTCTCGAATCGAAATATCTCACGAGCATCCGGCAAACTCAGTATTGTGTGGCTTATTACTGGTGCTCTTCTCACCTTCATCGCGGCCGGATTCGCTGAAACTTATTTCGCTGCACAAACCAGCGCGATTGTATTGGGTCTGATTATTGCTCTCGTATCAAACCGTTATGCCCCTCCTAACGAAGGAAGCAATGTTCTTCTGTTGGTCGCTGGACTCGTCGGTTCCCTGGCCGGTGGATTACTCATGTTCGTCGCACCGGGCAACACGTTCAGACAGAGCGCTTTTCCTCCTCCTCCAGCCCTTCCGGAATTGTTCAGCATTTCATTCCGTGGCTTACGGGAGTTCTTTCAATTGGTTGTTCTTTCGCCAGCTCATTGGTTCACTTGGGCGGGCATATTGTTGTGCGGCTTCATCTTCGGTATAGGAGTATTTCGACGATACCAGGAATCTCCTGGGGAACTGCGGCGTCACGTTTGGATATTAGTTTGGCTGCCTGTCGTAGCTTTCGTATTACTTTTGGCCTGTTGGGTACCGATGGCCTACGGCACTTCGCTTACCCTGGCGTACCGCACATTAATTATTCCGACTTACGTCCTGGTCTGTCTTCTCACTTGTTGGAGCTACGTTGCCGGACGAGTGTGCTGCAGCACCTATCACTTATTTGCGCGTCGCATACGGGTATTGGCAACCGCCCCACCCCTCATAATTCTCCTCGCTTTCGGTCTTTTCGCCGCTGACAGAAGTCGCAAAATGTGGGGGCTTCGATCAACGTTTGCCGGATATGCGCGTGCATGGGACGAAAGAGAACAGATGATTCAAAGTGCTAAGTCGCAAGGCATGACCTACGCAGTCGTACGCCGGCTGCACAACTGGGCATACCTGGATGAGATCGCGGTTGACCCAAAGATTACATGGCTGACGAAGTGTGTTCAGGACTACTACGGCATAGCCGTGATCCCGGATTTAGGGGATTTGTATGGAGAGCCAGATGGCGAAGTTAAGCAGGCGGCACTCGAACATCAGTTTGATACTATCCGGACGCTGCCAGGCGCACTTCCTACCGACCTCGATCTGTTCTACAAGACTGATCGCGGAAAGATCGGTTTTTATAAGAGTAAGTTAATGCCCGATCAGATCAAGTCGTTCTATGAAACGGAATTTGCGAGGCTGGGATGGAAACACATAGGAGAGAAAAAGGTGGAAGCCTTTCAAAAATTCAGCGGAGGAACGCAGAGTCTATTCTGCAACGGTGACATGGCAGCTACTCTATTTATCACGGGGCAAGACGAAGACAGGCTCCGATACACCTATTCTTTAGCCTTGAACTGGGGCGCGTCATCGGGATTCACCTGGGGAGTGTTGGATTGCGCAGTGAACAGGTGAATGCTAAACAAGATTGTCAGCGACAGAATTAAATAAGAACCATAACATTTGGAGAAAGAACGTATCCAACCCCTCTACGACGGGCCAACCTTTTGATTGCGCTCGTAAACTCGCACGTAGTCAATCTCCATCCGCTGAGGCCAGATCGAGTCGTCGATTCCCTGGGTGCCGCCCCAAGTGCCTCCGACGGCGACATTAAGAATCAGATGGAAGGGTTTGTCGAATGGCCACTGCCTGTGGTCGGCTGTCCGATCTGTGAGGCGCTCGTTCTTAAACGTGAAGTAGTGCTTATCGTTGACGTACCAGCGTATCTCCTGGGGTGACCACTCCACAGCATATACGTTGAATTCAGTTCGTGAAGTTGGGACCGCGACCTTGCCGGTCTTTTGTGTTCCGATTGAATGATAATACGCTTTCGTATGGACCGAGCCATGTACGACATCCGGATCAGATCCCACATGCTCCATGATGTCTATCTCTCCGTTATCCGGCCAACCGCCTTCTCCGTAGCTCTTCAAACTCGGTAGCATCCATATTGCGGGCCAGGTGCCACGGCCTGAAGGTAACTTAGCCCTCACTTCGAAACGCCCGTACGTCCAATCGCCTTTCCCTTTGGAGACAAGTCGCGCCGAAGTGTACTTCTGGCGCTCCGAGCCATCTCGCCGTGCCTCAATGATGAGCCGTCCACTTTCAACACGCGCATTCTCTTTGCGCCGCGCTGTATAGTTTTGCAACTCCTTATTGCCCCAGCCGTGACCTCCGACGTCATACCCCCACTTCTCGGGATCAGTCAGGCCGTTGCGGTCGAACTCATCAGACCAAACGAGACCCCATGGACCAGAGACCTGCTTCTCCGTTAAAGCTGTCTGTCCATGGCATTCGAACAGGGCCGTAACAAAAACAAGGAGAAGCACAGCGAATGAATAGTGTGCGCACATAATGAGTAGTCCTTGCGTTTATCTAAAAAGAAATCCAACCTTATACGAAGCAGTGACCAGTTTGAAGCGCTGGATATACCGCGAAGCAATTGGCAGGCGCGAATGAGGAGTCGATGGACCACGACCAATACTCAACGCTAGTTGATCCTAAAACGAAATGCTGTAACTCGCTCCGGGATTGCGACCGCGCTCGAGTATGAAGCCGAATTCGTGCCTGCCGTATGTGTAGTTCACCAGGGGATGAACTCGCACGCCGTCAAAAAGAATCGTCGAGCTCCACCGTTCAGCAAAACTAATATTCAAACCTCCGATTACCCGGGCGCGATCCTCAAAGGTGCCGTATGCGACTCCGACGTATGGAGCGACCGGTAGACCCGTCTGATGCTTCAAGCTCTTGCTCAAAGTCGCATAGAACGATTGTCCGGATGGCGTGCCTATCCGATCGGAACTTGTGCCGAGGATTAGCGCCGGCCGTGCATGAGTTTCAGTAATAGCAACCAGATTCGCGAGTGGGCTTACTTTCTTTGCGAGCGGGTTGTATTCAACTCCTGCCGTGAGTCTCGGATGAAACCTGTAGGTGAGCGTGTTTCGCCACTTAGCGCGATCGATCTGGTTCGCGATTACTCGAACACCGTAGGTCCATCTGAGATTGCCTGCTTCTGCCCCGCTCACGGCGCGGCCTTCTCCCGGTCAAAGCGGTCAGCTCGGTACGGAGGAAATGTCGCTACGTTTTTGCCGCTCCTGCTCCCGTTGCTTCGCACCGGTTCGCTCCGCCGCTGCAAGCATTGAATCGATCTGTCTTTTCAGGTCCGCCCTGTTGACGACGCCCGAGATCACTTTCGCGACAAGTCCCTCTCTATTAATGATGACAGTTCCCGGCAACGCAGCGCCGAGGCCAAACTTCATCATGTGGGCGGGCGTTGCCCCCAGCCAAATCGGAAAGTTGACTTTTGTTTCTTTAGCGAACTGCAAAACTTTGTCGCGGTCTTCGGGTTCGTCTGCCGATGCTCCGATAACTTGCACACCGAGCGCGGCATATTCATTTTGAATGGCAGCAAGGTCAGGCATCTCCTTCCGGCAAGGTAGGCAGTACGTCGCCCAGAAGTTGAGGATTACGATGCGACCCTTGAGTGAGCTTAGCCGTTGCTCTGTGCCAAACGGATCTTTCAGTGTCAGTTCTTTCTCTTTGCCGACCACTGTCGAAGCTTGACGTTCCGCGAGACTGGCCGCGAGCACTTCGAGACTATCGACTCTAATTACATTCAGGTTTTTCTTTTTCTGAACCGTGCCGGTCACGGCAACACGTTTACCGATAAACTCAAGCCAGTTCTTACCGGGCAAGCGGAACCTGGCTTGCTCCAATTGATACAACGTAAACTTGTCGCCCTCACGCACAGCGATCAGAGTCGGATCACCATCCGCGACACATGATTGTGCTTTCAATAAATCTTCTGCCGTTCCAAATTCGACTTTTGTGCGATCAGCTTCGGCCCAACATTCCGCACAACACACCACCTGGCCCTCAAACTTAGTTGCCTGACCCATCGTGCTCGTAGCTGAAAACAAGAACACGAGCACTAAGTAGAGTGTTATGTAGACACGTTTGTTCATTACTAACTCCTCTGAGAATTTTGATAAGACTAGGCCGATTCGAAAAGAAGTACTAAGAATCACACTAACGCCGAAGGCGTTGGCTAATTCTAGCCCAGGGTTGGAGCGCAGCGATAACCCTGGAAACAAAAAGGCAAAAATCATCCTGACGCAACGCTTTCAGCGTTGGAGAGGTTGGGGACTCGCTACCCAGGGTTGTCGCTGCCGCAAAGGCGCAAAGTAAAGCCCCTGGTTCAAATCTCTTCTCTTCTCTGTGCAACCTCTGTGTCCTCTGTGCCTCTCTGTGGTGATTTTTCCCTGCCACTGTCTAACCACAGAGACGCAGAGAACACCGAGCTTGCACAGAGAAACCCAAACCAGAGCACTACCTGCTCCTTTGCGGGAGACGCTTTGGCCGCTTTCTGCTAGAGTTGCACTCCGAAACGTCACCGTGACCAACCGCTCATCAAGGGTGGGCATCACAGCGACGGCTCGTTTTAGTCATTTTATTAGGAGTTTTGCAACTTAATGCGATTTTTGAGTCTGAAATTAGTCTTCGCCCTTTTACTGACAACCACCGTTATTCCGGCGTTTTCACGTGCCCATGCGCAGAATCCTGCGGCCGACGTCGTGATGGTTCTGCCGTTCGAAAACACTTCCAATCGTGCCGAATACAACTGGGTTGGTGAGAGCTTCGCCGATGCTTTGGCGGAACTGCTAAGCAAGCCTGGTTTAATAGTAGTCACCAGCGATGAACGTGAACTGGCCTACCATCAACTCCGCTTGCCTGAGACGGTAATTCCCTCTCGAGCGACTGCCATCAAACTCGCGCGCCAGGCAAGGGCGACCATGATCGTCGTCGGAAGCTATTCGGTAACACCACCTGCGACAACCGAAGCCACAACCGGCACTAACACTGAGAAGCCGCCTTCAGACGCTTACGTTCAGGTCACTTCGCGTGTGATCAAAGTGAATGAAGGTCGAACTCTTGGAGAAGTAATGGATGGTGGTTGGGCCACGCGACAGTTTGATTATGGCGCTGTGCTGACCACGCTTCAGGACATTCACGGCCGGCTCGCCTACCAGATTCTTTATCAACGCGACAAGGCGCTGCCTTATTCCCAAAACCAGATCGTCCAGGAAGCGACCAAGATTCCGCAGAAGGCTTTTGAGGCTTATGTTAAGGCGGTCCAGTTGGGACTGCGCGATCAACTGCGCGCCAACTATCTAAAGAACGCCCTTCGCTTCTATGCCGACTCGCTCGGCGGCGCGGTGTATCCGCAAGCTGCGTTTGAGTTGGGCCGAACGTACATGAGTCTTGGCAACTGGAAAGAAGCCACGGAGTATTTTTCAAAATTACAGAAAAAGGAGCCGCACTACGCGGAAGCCGCTTTCTACGCAAGCCTGGGTTATACGAAACTCGGCGATTACGGACACGCGTTAGCGACAATAGTGCCGCTTTCGAGTGATCTGCCTCTGATCGGTGTGTACAACAACGCGGGTGCAGTAGCGGTGCAAGCCGCAAGAGAAAACAAGAATGAGGCGGAGCGCACACGACTTCTGGCCCAGGGTACAGATTTTCTCGCGCAAGCCTCAAAGTCGGCCCCTTCAGACCAGATGGTGAACTTCAACTACGGGTTTGCGTTGTTTTTGGCCCGCAAGTTTGAGGAAGCTGCCGAGCATTTTCGTCCAGTCATAACTTCAGATCAGCAGGACGGACAAGCGTATTTTCTGTTTTCCAAATCGCTGGCGAAACTTGGCAAGACCGAAGCCGCGAATGCCGCTGATGACATGGCGCGACGCTATCTGCGAACCGCTTATGCCAAGTGGGAAACTGAGTGGCAAAAGTCGCAAACCACAAGCGGAGTCAGCTTGCGAATGCGCGACGTTCTCAATCGTGAGGAAGTCTTCGGCCTCGAACGGGATAAGAAGATGACTGCTGACGCGGGTTCGCCAAGCTCAGCGACCCAGGATTTGCTCATCAAGGCTCGCGACCTTTATCAGGCGGGACGCGACGATGAGGCATTACCCGAACTCCATCGCGTGGTGATGATCGAACCCACAAACGCGGAGGCTTACCTGCTCAGTGGTCGGATTAACCTTCGGCGCAGCGATCAGGAAGCAGCAATCGCAGCGCTGAAGACGGCGATTTTCTGGGACCCTAAGTTGATCGACGCGCATATACTCTTGGGAAGAATATTTCTCGATCGTGGCGACAGAGGCGAGGCCAGGAAGTATGCGCTCAGCGCCATAACCATCGATCCAAATAACCAGGAAGCAATCGCTCTACAGCGACAGGTCACAATGGGGAACTAGGTCATTGCCGATTGCTAAGTACATTCGACAGCGACCGGCCAGCGAGGACTCAATTGGCAATTGGCACTCGGCAATGGTTTTTCTGGCACAGCGTGTGCTCAGTAGATTCGCGGCACGACACGGAACAGACGAAATCGTTGACCGTGCCCCCGCCGCCTACATCCCCTGAGCGCCGCCTGCCGCTGCGCCAGCTAACCTTCCGAGCGATCCTTCAGTGCTTCCCCCCGAAACGTGGACCCAGTCAGAGATGACTGGGTTCTCCCGCATTTAAAGCGAATTTTCCCAGCAGCCTCGAGCGAATCTAATCAGCTCCCGGAATTTTGGCAGAGAGACGAAATTTGTCACTTTGAGAGTGACGGATTCTGTCTTTTTGAGTCAAAATTCGGCTAATTGACCTCTCGCAAGCAGTGTGAACTGTCTCACGCAAAAATTATTTTTCCTCCTCATGGCCACAAAGAAGCACAAAAGGCACAACGATTTTTGTATCGGAATTTGCGCCTTTTGTGCCTCTTAGTGTCTTTGATAAACTCAGCGCGATGCAGCAAGTAGTTTCTCGGGCTGAGTGGGCCGCTGCCGGCGCAAGTGCACTCCTCCTTATCCTTTCGTTTCCTGATTTTGAGTTTTACTTCCTCGCGTGGATCGCCTTGGTTCCACTTCTCGTTGCGATAGCGCGTCGTCCAGCGCCAGCTACGGCTTTTATCCTTGGATGGGCAGTCGGGTCGGTATTCTTCTACGCTTCCTGTTACTGGCTCACTTACTCGATGATTCATTATGGCGGCCTGCCCACCCTGCTGGCTTATCTATTATTGATTCCGGGAGCTTTGGTCGTTGGGATTTTTCCAGGCCTCTTCGGTTTGTTGGTGGCGCTGGCTATCAGAAAATGGGGCCATATCTCACTACTCTTAGCTCCGGTATTCTGGACCGCGCTTGAATGGGCTCGCCTGGGCGTGACCGGTCAGCTTTGGAACGCCCTCGGGTACTCGCAGGCTTTTCATTCGCTGTTGATTCAACCCGCCAAATGGGGTGGAGTTTACGCCGTCAGTTTTCTCATTCTCGCGATCAATTCCGCTGTCGCTTTGATAATGATCAAACGGACACCATGGACTATTGCGGCAAGCTCGTTAATGGCATCCTCGGCCGCAGTTGTGAGTATGGGTTCGCTATTCTTCGTACCTCTCACCGACACCTTCCTGGAGCCGTATCGGGTAAACGTCGTAGCTTTGCAACCGAACGTTCCAATGAAAGCAGTAAAGAGCATCGAAGAGATAAAAGAACTGCTCGAACGACATTGGTCACTGAGCACCAGTGCCCTCAAAGGTCTTCCCGACGACGGGTTGCTGAGGCTCGTCATCTGGCCTGAGTCGCCGATGAACTTCACGTACGCTTCCGATAAAGCATTTCAGGACCAGCTCGCAACCTTCACAAAAGAAAATCGCACTTCACTGCTATTCAACTCGCTCGAGCCAGCCCCGCCGAACGGGTTCTACAATTCAGCGTTGCTAATAAATGAAGAGGGCCGCCTGATCGCGCAGTATGATAAGATTCGCCTGATGCCGTTTGGCGAATATGTCCCGCTCCCACAATGGTTACCGGGAGCTTCTTTGATAACTGGGATCGTCGGTGACTTCACCCCGGGCGACAAGTACACCTTGGTGCCGGTCGGAAAGTATCGCGCCGGCGCGTTTATCTGCATCGAGTCGGCCTATCCGTGGATCGCTCGAAGGCTGACGAGTGAAGGCGCTGACGTTCTGATCAATATCTCGAACGATGGATATCTCGGACCGACAGCAGTGATGCGACAGCATCTGGCCAATGCAGTTTTTCGCGCGGTTGAAAACGGTCGTTCGGTCCTGAGGGTTACAAATACTGGCTTGACAGCGTTGATTCGCCGCGACGGACGAATTGAGCAACAGACGGTACCGTTTGAGACTGACGTTCGAGTTTGGAAGATAAGTCCGTCGTTTACAGCGAACACGTTCTACACACGGCACGGCGACGTCTTTGTTCACGTTTGCGCAGCGATAACAGCGTTGGTTTTTCTGGCTATTTTGTTCAGCAGAAGAAGGAGTTTTTAGAGACTTAAAATGAGCGACACTTTATCGATTCAGGAATTAAGAACTTCCTTTGACAACTTACATGCGCGAGTAGACCAACTCGGGAGGTTTCTTTGATGTCCCCGCAGGTCGCGAGGAGTTGAACTCGATCGAGGCGCAGGCTTCAGCGCCAGATTTCTGGAACGATCAGGAAGCCGCGCAGAAGTTGCTGCAGAGTCGCAGCCGCCTCGAAAAGAAAATTGAACGCCAGGAACATTTCCAATCGCAGATAGACGACGCTGAAGTGCTCTTTGAGTTTGCTGAGGAAGACGATACGTCGGTTAAGGAACTTTGTTCTTTAATTGAGCGCCTCGAACACGACCTTAGTCTGGCCGAGACCGAGATGTTGCTCGCCGGCGACAACGATCGCCGAAACGCTATTTGTACGATTCATCCTGGCGCGGGTGGAACTGAATCGCAGGATTGGGCCGAAATGCTACTGCGCATGTATCTGAAGTGGGCCGAACAACGCGAATTCAAGGCGGAAGTGCTCGAGTATCAACCAGGTGAGGAAGCCGGACTGAAGAGTGTGACATTCAGAGTCGAAGGCGAATACGCCTACGGGCTCCTGGCTGCGGAGGCCGGAGTGCACAGGCTGGTCCGAATCTCCCCTTTTGACCAGGCGGCCCGGCGGCACACGTCATTCGCTTCCTTATTTGTTTATCCGGAGATCGACGAGGACATCGAAGTCGAGATCAACGATAAAGATTTGCGCGTCGACACCTATCGCGCCACTGGTGCGGGCGGACAACATATCAACACCACCGATTCAGCAGTCCGCATCACCCATTTACCCACCGGGATCGTCGTATCCTGTCAAAACCAGCGTTCACAACATCAAAATCGAGCAGTTGCCATGCAGGTGCTGCGCTCACGTCTTTATGAACTCGAGTTGGAACGGCGGCAGGCTGAGACTGCCGAACTCGAAGCCAACAAGGCCGACATCTCATTCGGGTCCCAGATAAGAAGTTATGTGCTGGCGCCCTATCAGTTGGTGAAAGACACTCGCACTAAGTTGGAACGAGGTAACGTCGAAGCAGTGCTCGGCGGCGACATCGACGACTTCATCAAAGCCTACTTGCTCGCTCGCAAGGCAGCGTAGTGTCTTACAGTTGAGTTGGGAGTTTTTAATGGCAACAACTACTCAAATTGAAGAGAAGCCGCGCATCATAATTCCGCGCGCCGGTCGTCGTAACGAGATACTGGCTATACTCTTTCTCGCGCTGGGATTGCTGCTGGCCCTTTGCCTCATCTCCGCTGCCTTCTACCCGAACGATCCATCCTGGAACTCGGCCGGACAATCCGAGACGCAGAATTGGGCCGGGTCAATCGGCGCGAATGTTGCCGCGACGGCTTTTCAGTTTATTGGTCTCGCCGCTTTCCTGCTGCCGCTGCTGTTGTTCGCCGCCGCAGGGCGACGCTTCCACACGAGCACCATTCACAGTCCTCTGACGAGAATAGTCGGACTGATCGTGCTCGTGGTTGCGGCGTCAGCGCTGCTATCGATCTCACAGGTGCATCCGTTATTCGACGCCAGTGTTCAACCCGGTGGTCTGCTTGGCGCTGTGGTGGCCCAGGGATTGGCAAGCGGGCTGAGCAACGTCGGCGCGACGGTTTTGCTGGTGGCAATAGCCGCAACGGGCTTGCTGCTCGCGACAAATTTTTCGTTCGTTCGACTTTACGAAATTCTAGCGAATGCAATCGGTTCGAGGTTCGCATTTGTTGGCAAGCTTCCGGAGCGATTCAGAGTGTGGCGACAACAGCGGATCGAGCGGGCCAGATTGCGAAAGGAAACAAAGGCCGCGATTAAAGCCGAGCGCGAGGCAGCGAGAAGCGCATTGAAGCAGACTTTGAATCTTAGTCCCGCTGAGCGCGTCGCAGATTTCATGAAGGAACCGGTGGCGCCAGTTCCACAGGCGCTACCAGTCATTCGTGTTGAAACAACTCGCGCGAGCGTGGAGCCACAAGCAACTGCCGCCGCGGCTACCGCGAGCGCAGCAGGCGCGGGTGCGGGAGTCGCGCTTCCGACGGCAACGGTCGTGACTGAACGATCAGGAAAGCGTTCGATCTTTCCGGGCCCGGGATCCGACGTAGCTGTCGCCGACGATGATGATCTTGAAGATATGGTCAAGGGTGCTTCGGTGTTGCGAGTCAAAACCGAAGCGCCCGCAACAGGCAAGCTACCTTTTGATGCAACACGACGCGTCAATTACAGCGACTACGGCTTGCCGCCGCTCGAATTCCTAAACGAAGCTCCGCCGCACAGCGAGCAGGCTGATACTGAATTGCTCGGACTCGCCACACGGCTCGCGGAAAAGTGCAAAGAGTTTAATGTTACAGGACAGATCAAGCACATCTGTCCCGGTCCTGTGGTAACAACCTACGAGTTCAAACCTGATCCGGGCGTGAAATACTCACGCGTCGTCTCGCTGGTTGACGATCTTTGTCTGGCGCTCAAAGCCGAATCGATTCGCATCGACCGAATGCCGGGCAAGCCTCACGTTGGAATTGAAGTGCCGAATCCGCGTCGCGAAACAATTTTCTTGCGTGAAGTGATTGAGTCGCGTCCGTTTCGCGAGTCAGGCTCGAAACTTACCATCGCGCTGGGCAAGACGATCGATGGTCTTAACTACGTGGCTGACCTCGCAAAGATGCCGCATCTGCTGATTGCCGGAACTACCGGCGCAGGTAAGTCGGTCGGCGTAAATGCTCTGATCGTTTCTATTCTCTACCGTGCGCGTCCGGACGAAGTTAAGTTCATCCTTATCGATCCCAAGCGGCTCGAACTCGGCCTTTACGAAGACATCCCACATTTGGCAACACCGATCATTGTCGATCCGAAGCTCGCGTCGCGTTCGCTCAGATGGGCAGTGGCCGAGATGGAGCGACGTTATCGCGATCTCGCCGGATGGGGCGTGCGCAACATCGACGGCTACAACACGGAGATCATGCGCCGAAACCTCATCAAGGAGTACGACGATAAAGGCGAGCCGTGGAAACCGCTGCCTTATATCGTGATCATCATTGATGAGCTCGCAGATCTGATGATGACGTCCGGTCGAGAGGTCGAGGAATCGATCACGCGCCTTGCGCAGATGGCGCGTGCAGTTGGCATTCACCTCGTCCTGGCGACGCAGAGACCTTCAGTGGACGTGATCACCGGATTGATTAAGGCAAACTTTCCTTCCCGTATTTCGTTCCGCGTCTCTTCGAAGATCGACTCACGCACGATCATCGACACCAACGGCGCCGAGCAACTACTCGGCCGCGGCGACATGCTGTTTCTGCCGCCCGGCACTTCGCGCCTGATTCGTGTCCACGGCGCCTACATCGACGAGACTGAAATTGGTCGCATAGTGGCCCACATCAAAGCGCAAGGGCCGCCCGCATACGACGAGAGCATTACTCAATCTGACGAGGAGGCACTCGGGCTGGAAACTTCCGAGGGCGACCACGATGAGCTCTTTGAAGAAGCGTTACGGATTTGCGTGGAGATGAAACGAGCCTCGACGTCGGTGCTGCAGCGCCGTTTGCGAATCGGCTACGGCCGTGCGGCCGCAATTCTCGACATAATGGAGCGCGAAGGATTAATCGGACAAGCAGACGGATCACGTCCTCGCCCCGTGCTCGGTCGAGCGTATGAGATGGTGGCTGACTGGGACGAAATGGCAGTCTCCGAAGATTAGCCACAAAAAAGCACAAGAAGCACAAATAGGGTTTGAACGGGAACAAACGTCCGCGACCTGAGGATCCTAATTAAATCCACCGGTTTACGCAGAATTATCGGTGTAATCTGTGGACTTGTCTTGACTCCAATGCGACTAAACGCATATAAGATTTGCCGCGGAGCCCGAACCCTTGTCGACACTGCTAAATACTGAAACTCCCATTTCTCCCAAACTACCCGATGGCAGCTCGATCACATTTTCGGCGCTGATTGAACGACTGAATAGCCAGACGCGTCCGCCCTCTCTCGAACAGTTGAATACATGGCTTTTAAGGGTAGAAATCCTGGATCTCGATCTACACCCTTTCATAGGATTCAAGGAAGGCAATTACTGGCGCCATCGAGTTTGCCGAAATGAAGCGGTCGAAATGTTGGTAATCTGCTGGCGGCCGGGCCAGAAGACACCGATTCACGACCACAACGGTTCTCACGGAGTTGTCCGAGTTCACCAGGGCCTGATGTGGGAAACGATCTTTGCATTCGACGAAAAGCAGGGTTTGCGTTACGACACCGGTCGCGAATGTCCGGCAGGCACAGTCACGGGTGCCGGAGTGCCCGACATTCATCAGCTTGGAAATCCCGAAGTCAGTGGTCAGGATCTCATCACTGTCCATGTTTATGCGCCGCCGCTCGGTGTTTTAAAAACTTACAAGGTGGGTAGTTCCCAGGTAGACCTTTACACTCCTAATGATTTCCCGACTTGATACGCGGCTGGCGCTGCTTGCGGCGTTGCTTTTGACGCTGATTTGCGCCGCCACCGCGTGCAAGGACACCTCCCCAACCCCGCAGGAATTGACAGTCGCCGCTGCCTCCGACCTTGCCCCGGCATTCGAAGAAATTGCGCACGAGTTTGAATCCAGTCACAAAACTAAGGTCATTCTAGTTTTTGGCTCAACAGGTATGCTCACCAGGCAGCTCGAAAACGGCGCGCCGATGGATCTGTTTGCCGCCGCGAACGTTAGTTACATCGATCAGTTGGAACAGAAAGGCCTGATCATTTCTGACTCGAAGGCCATCTATGCTCGTGGTCGCATTACGTTGTGGACATCCAGCGAGAGTACGCTGAGGCTCGAAAAAATTTCCGACCTCGCGCGTCCAGAGGTCCAGCGCATTGCCATCGCCAATCCCGATCACGCTCCATACGGACTCGCGGCACGCCAGGCATTAGAAACAGCGGGCGTTTGGAATACGATGCAACACAAGTTGGTTTACGGCGACAATATCCGACAGACACTTCAGTATGCGGAAACAGGAAACGTTGAGGTCGCAATTGTGGCGTTGTCATTGAGTATCCCGAGCAATGGCCGCTGGTCTCTGATTCCTGAAGAGTTGCACAAGCCACTGGATCAGGGTCTGGCTATCATGAAGGACACAAAGAGCGAAGACGCCGCGCGAGCTTTTGCTGCCTTTGTTGGTGGACCACAGGGCAGAGCGATCCTGCAAAAGTACGGCTTCACTTTTCCAGCCGCGAAGAGTGATTAGCCACAATAAGCACAAAAAACACAAATCATTAAGCAAGACTTCTTAATCATTTGTGTCTTCTGTGCCTATTTGTGGCTTATCTATTTGTGGTTTTGTGCTTCTTTGTGGCTCGACAAATCTTTTGAGGCTTAGGTCTTTGCCGTTGGTTGTGACGGTGATTGTGCCGGAGTCGCCGGTGGTGAGGACTGTGGCCCCGTTGGCGCGCCAGCGATCGACCACCTCTTTGTGGGGATGACCAAACATCGAATTGCGGCCAACCGAAACTATTGCAAAAGCGGGTTTTGTGGCCAGTACAAAGTTGTCTGTCGAAGATGTTTTGCTGCCGTGATGCGGAACCTTGACGACATCCGCGCGCAGTTCTTGCTCCGAGGCGACAAGAGAGCTTTCGGCTGACTTTTCGATATCGCCCGTTAGCAATATCGAACGCTCGCCAAACTTTATTCGAAGCACCACGGAATCATTATTGGTGGATCTATCGCTCTCAGGAGGTGGCCATAAAACTTTTACCTCGACCTCGCCAAATCGAATTACGTCGCCAGCCTGGATCGTCTCCACGTGCGTACGTGTTTCAAGAAGTGTCTGCGAGAATTTCGCGAACTCCGAATCATTCGCTGGACTTCGTGCTACAAGCGCGCCTCTCACAGAAAAGTTTTTCAACACGTCGTTAAGTCCATCGATGTGATCCGCATCAGCGTGAGTGGCCAAAACATAATCGACGCTACTCAACCCTCTGTACCACAAATATTCGGATACCACCGTCTCGCCAATCCTGCGACTTGACTCCATTCTGTTTCCACCGCCGTCCACCAGCAGCGTAGTACCGTCCGGCGTAGTCACGAGCGCCGCATCCCCTTGTCCGACATCGAGAAAATCCACGCGAAGGTTTCCGTCAGCGCGACCACTGCTCAAAGGATGAGAGGTCAAAACCGTCAGCAGGAGCAGTTGAACAGTAACCAGCGGAATGACGAACCGGTGTAAGTTGCATCGTCTTTCAGAATGCGAAGCGAGCGGACGCCAGTGCGAAAGAGCGATCGCGAGTGAAAACAAAGGCAGATAGTAAAACCCGTACAGTAACGCGGCCGGGCCTGAATACTCCGGCAATCGAAGCGCGGCGAGACCAAAACTTGAAAAGGGATCGACGCTGTGCAACATCAACCAGTCGATTGCATTTGCCAGTTTGAATAGCGGAGCTGACACCACCGCGCTAACTTGCGAAATCAGCAGCGCCAGCATTGCAACGCCAACCAAAACAGCGAGCAAGACGCTCATAACGATATTCAGCACCAGCGACGCTAACGACAACCGGTGAAAATAGAAGATCATCAGTGGCAACAACACTACTTGAACACTTGCGGAAACCACGATGGCTCCAAAAATGTAGCGCAAGCAGCGCTGCAGGTGATGACGCTCGAGCCATGCAGCCAGGCTTGTTTTGAACAGGCGACAATGGTGTGGCGAACGTGCGAGTTCCTGCTGCCATTTCTGCTCACTCCAAAACAAAATCTCGCAAAGACTTTTGAGTTCGCGTGCGCACGCTGGCGGGTAAGGGGTCGTTCTCGTCGGATGCCACGCGCCGATCGCGGAAAACTTTTGAAGCACGGGCCACGCGATAACTAAGATCGCAAGGACTGACAAAAACGTTAGTTGGAGAGATGGATCGAAGAGCTCTTTCGGACTGCGAATCAGAAGCACTAAAGCTGCGCCGCCGAGGGCATTCAGCGATGTGGCCTGACGAAACACAATCGCAGCCAGTCCTGCAAACGTAAACATCAACGCGGCGCGCACCACTGAAGCCTCGGCGCCAACCGCGAGTGAATATGCCCAAACGACAGTTGCCGGCAGCAGGAATTGCATTAGTCTGCGTTTGGTCAAACGCCGCACACCGAGAAACACAATTCCACCGATGAAGGTGATGTGCAGACCACTGATGACGAGGACGTGAAAAGTGCCTCCTTCGCGAAAACGCTCGGAAGCGTCGCGCGATAGGTTGAAACGATTACCAAGCAGGGCCGCGTCAAGCACGCCCGCGGTTTCGTGTGCAAATCGCGAATCGATTTCTCGCTGTAGTCGTTCTCGCCACTCATAAAGTAAGGCAAGTGGCGGGAACACCCTGGTGTCGTCGAGCCGCAGGATTGAAGCCGGGCTCCTAACGATGCCTGTGGCGTCGAGGTCTCTGTGGTCCAGGTATTGTGAAAGCGTGGAGACGCCGGGATTGCGGTAACTACCTGTGCGATCGAGGGTAGTTCTTACGCTAATGCGCGTGCCGTAGCGAAGTTGAAGTGTTCTGTATTGGTGTTCTATCGCAACAGTCCGAATTGGCGCCAACAGCCACACGCGACCTGAAGCGTTAATCTCAGATCCGTCAATCGAGATCCGTTCAACTCGCAACGATAAGTAAAGCCTCTCGCGAGCGAACTCGGGTGGACCATCCAGCACGCCGGTCAGCATCCACGACTTGCTCGCATTGACATCAAGGAGCCTTGTCATGCTTTTATGGCGTTCATCGCGGCCCTGTATTAAGACAAGCGCTTCACCGGCAAAGAAGAGCGACAGCAACAGAGCCATCCCCGCCGGCGAAAGCCGTTTCTTCAGTAGAAGGATCAGCGCAAGAGCCGAACACACCGCACAGGCAGACAACGAGAACAATAGGCTTGCGGGTAAATAGTTCGCCGCACAGATTCCGGCTGAGAACGCCACGGCGAGTTGAGCAAGAGGATGCTGACTGAACAGGCTTCGGTGAGGATTCATTGCCGTTGTGAGTAAACGAAGCAGATATTACGCCGAACGCGTTAGCTATTCCAGTGCCTCAAGAGTCACCAGGCTGCTCGATGGCATTTGTGCTTTCTGTGCCTCTTGGTGGCCTTTACGTCTGACTTTTGAGGCAAAGCCGCACCACCGTCTCCACATGATGAGTCTGTGGAAAAAGGTCAAATGCGGCGATTGAATCAACGACATACCCGCCGCCAATCAGTTTCTTCAGATCGCGTGCGAGTGTCGCCGGATCGCATGAAACGTAGCAAATCTGAGTAGACCGAAGATCCAGAATCCCTTTGATCACTGCCGACTCAGCACCTGCCCGCGGAGGATCGAGCAATACAAAGTCCACTGGACCAACTGCGGCGGACCTAAACCAGTCTGTAACAGTCGCACTTATCACCCGCGCGTTCATCAACCCAGCATGCTGTAGATTTCGACGCGCGAAGCGAGCAGCGGCCGCATTCGATTCCACTCCAATCACCTTCCGAAACTGACGTGCGAGTGGCAGTGTGAATAATCCAACCCCGCAATACAGATCCTGGACGTTCTCACCAGTCGCATCTCCTAACGCAAAGTCGATCAATGGAGCGAGCAGTGATAGGTTTATTTGAAAAAACGCTTCCGCATTGTAGTGATAAACCTCGCCCCTGATCGTCAAACTCAACTCGGTCGTATAGAACTCAGCAAACGCCGGCGATAACGAGACTCCATTCTCGCCGGCAACGGCGTCGAGATGCTTCAACGCATGCGGAAACTGGCGCCACTCAGTCGCTCTAACTTGTTCGAGCTTCTCCTGCAACTCCGGCTGCAGAACTGCACAGTCGGCGACATCGCAAACGCGTCGCGACCCTCGTTCGTAATAACCAATGGTCCGCTGCTCCTGATCGATCTGCCACGTCGCTCGCATGCGGTAGCGCCAGTTGTTTGGTGAAGGTGCAACTGCGATGTCAGGAACATTCTCCAGGCGCGCAATGCGACGGAGGCAGTCTCGAATTATCTCAGCCTTGGCTTCGAGTTGAGCTTCGTATGTCAGTTGCTGAAAGTCGCAGCCGCCGCAACGCCCGAAGTAGGGGCATGGTGGTTCCATTCTTACTGGCGACGGCGTGATGATCTCTTCGATCGAGGCAAACAAGATATTGCCCTGTTCGCGATCGACTCGCACTCGAAGCCGATCTCCAGGTGCAGAAAGCGAAACAAGAACAGTCTTCCCGCCGGCATGGGCCAACCCCATGCCGCCGGGAAGGATTCGCTCCACTTCAACCTCGAGACCTTCAATCGGTGCCATCCGAGTAAATCCGTGGCCCTATTGCGCAGGATACTGATTTTGCGCCCACTGCTGCGGCGGTGGCGGTGGCGCATACTCCTGCCGCACGCCTTCAAGCTCAAATTTTACACCGCCGACAATTCCGGCGACACCGTTGTAAATGAGCGCGCCGATTGCGCCTGCGATGAATCCTATGAACCCGTATGCCAGGGGCATTCCGATCATGAACATTAAACCTATAACTACCGAACTGATCCCGCCGGCGGTTGCGTCTGTACCGCCTGGCCCAAGCGCTGACATCGCCGCTCCAAAGAGTATGAAGAATAGTCCGTAGATCACACCGAAGATTAGCCCGAATATGAACATGAGCAGTCCGTACATCTTGGCCACTGATATCACGCCGAAGCGTCTGATTGTCATTTCAGCCATCGCGTTCTCCTTTGAATACTCAAACGTAGAACAAGCTGAGTCGCGGTACGGCAAACTGCTCCCGCAAACGCTTCAGCAGAAGGTTATCGAAAGTTTGATTGTAAACAGCAGTTTCCATCTGAGTGCGATATGGTTTGAGCTGATCCTTAACTCCGGCTTTCAACTCGGCGAGCGCTGTGTCAGTAACGACTGACAGCATCGAGTCGTTCAACATTCTTTCGAGGCCGGTCAAAGAGTCTTCCAGCTTGCGCGTGTCGCGCGTTGCGCCGCTCGCAAAATCATCTTTAATCTCCCCGAGCAAAGCTGCGGCACGCGCGAGCGCTTCGGAAAGGTCGTCTTCGCCTTTCTGTTTTCTCGAATTAGCCAGTTCTGAAAGCGAGCTTCGGCACCGCTTCAAATGTTCGTTAATAGCCTCGAATGAAAATGGTGTCTTGTCGGAGTCCGTTTCGTCCGCGCCCGCGGTTGGCGATGAGCCAACACGCGCTTCGATCCATTCGGCAAACTGAGCCTCAACTTCCTCCTGGCAATAAAGAAGCGATTTTACCGTTCGTTTGCGCGGTCGTGCTTCAAACGAGTCAAACGATTTTTCCACACCACGGAGCACAATGTGTAACGGAATTCCCTGCTGTTTCCAGGTTTCCATCAAAGCCCAATCCAGCGGACTGAGAAAGAGATGCTTGCCCCGTCGTCTGACAAACGCATCTTCGATTTCAGTGAAATAGTTGAAGTAGTTCAAATCTGGTGCCTCTTCTCTGCGTAATCTCCGCGTTCCTTTGCGTCTCTGCGGTTTTACTGCTCTCCAACCTGACCTTTTACCGCGGGCGCAGAGGACGCAGAGATTACGCAGAGAATAGTCCTACTAGCGTTTGTTTCTTTCATACACCAGACGCAAGCCCTCGAGCGTAAGTGTTTCGTCGACCTCTTCAATGAACCTTGAAGCGCCAGCGATTATCGGAGCGAGACCGCCGGTTGCAATTACACGTGGCTCGGCACCCATCTCTGCGATCATCTGCTCCAGCACGCCGTCAACCAAACCCGCATATCC
>Ga0268386_10000928_pt1 | contig 19612 bp, 15 predicted proteins | sample RVTome_15_FD_200260 | JGI IMG/M metagenome (GOLD analysis project Ga0268386, IMG submission 200260) | Soil microbial communities from uranium-contaminated site in the Upper Colorado River Basin, Wyoming, United States - RVT150D86... ...
TCGGCGCTGGCAGAGCGTCCGAAGTGGATTCAGCCCGCCATGGTCCTCGTGATGATGGACATGCAGGCTGGCCGGGGCGAAGACGCGCTCGGACGAGCCCGCAAGACTCGTGCGGCGGATCCGGACAGCGTGACGGCGATCGCGCTCGAGGCCGACGTCCTTGCGAATCTGAAGCGCACCGATGAGGCTCTGAAAGCCTATGCCGATGCGCAGGCGGCAGCACCGACGCGACAGGTCGCCGAACGGATGCTGCAGTTACGCGCGAGCCGCGGAGATCGATCTCCCGAGCAGCCGCTCGTCGACTATATCGCGCAGCGGCCCGATGACCTGCTCGCCCGACGCAAGCTCGCTGAACATTATCAGACCGAGGGGGAGAAGCCTGCGGCCATTGCCCAGTATGAAAAGCTCGTGGAAATGGCTCCAAACGACGCCGCTTCGACCAACAACCTCGCCTGGCTCTACTACGAGGTGGGTGACGAGCGTGCGGAAGCGACCGCCCGTCGGGCCAGCGAGATCTCGCCTGCAAACGGAGCGATCACCGACACGCTCGGCTGGATTCTAGTGGAGAAGGGCGAAGTCGACGAAGGTACCGAGTTGCTGCGCCGAGCCGCGAAGCAGGCGCAGAACCTGCCCGACGTGCGCTATCACCTCGCGGCGGCGCTCGCTCGGGGCGGCAATCGGGAAGAGGCGCTAACGATTCTCCGGGAACTTTTGGACGGTAAAGCGGCTTTTCCGTCCCGAGCACAGGCTGAGACGCTGCTCAAGGAATTGAGCTCATGAGACCCGACATAATTCGGACTCGTTCCGTGCCCTGTCTGGCATATTTCGATTGAGCCGTGCGAAACTCTAATAAGCACCTGATGAACAAGGAGTTCTCTACGATGATCCGAGGGAGCCCTCGACTTGCGCTTGGCGTGCTCATCGCTGCGCTCGTGGTGTGTCCAGGGAGCGACGTACGCGCGCAGGACGATGCTCCGTTGCCGACAGTCCCGTCGGATTACGTGATCGGCCCCGGTGACACGCTGAGCGTCTTCGTCTGGCAGAACCCCGAGTTGAGCGTCAGCGTGCCGGTACGGCCCGACGGGAAGATTTCCACGCCCCTGGTCCAGGACATGGTTGCGGTCGGCAAGACCCCATCGCGGCTTGCGGCCGACATCGAGACCGTACTGTCCGAGTACATCCGCTCGCCGAAGGTCAACATCATCCTGACCCACCCGGCCAGCGCTTTGAGCCAGGTCCGGGTGATCGGTCAGGTCGCGAACCCGAGCGGCGTTCCTTATCGAGAAGGCATGACCGTTCTCGATGCAGTGCTCCATGTCGGGGGCCTCACGCCGTTCGCTGCCGGTAATCGCGCCCGGCTCCTGCGCAAGACCGACGGTCGCGAGGAAGAGATCGATCTCGATCTCGATGACCTCGTGCGCAAGGGCGATCTGCGCGAAAACCTCGAGGTCCGGCCGGGCGACCTCATCATCGTGCCCGAATCCTTCTTCTAGGCATGCATCATGGAAGCAGCAGTCAATCAACTTCATGACGAAGTCCGCGGCGCATGGCGGTTTCGCTGGCACGCGATGGCCGCCGCGTGGATCCTGTGCCTGATCGGCTGGATCACGGTCGTGATGCTCCCAGACGTCTACGAAGCGAGTGCCCGCTTCTACGTCGACACGAAAACCAAGCTCAGTCCGTTGCTGGAAGGACTGGCGGTCGAGGCGGATCTGGCGTCTGACCTCGCGCTCGTGCGGCAGGCATTGCTGAGCCGAGATGCGCTCCAGGAGGTGGCGCGTGAGACCGACCTCGACCTGCGTGCCAAAACACCAGAGCAGCGGGAGAATCTGATCGACATGCTGCTCGAGAAGATCAAGATCGAGCATGCGGCGGGTCCACGGCGCGGATATGGTCCCGAGCAGGGTGATGGCCTGTACGTCATCACCTATGAGGACAGCGATAGGGAAATGTCTAAGAACGTCGTGCAGACGCTGCTGACAACGTTCCAGGAAAGGGTATTCGGCAGCGCACAGGCAGGCTCGGCGACGGCGCAGGTCTTTCTGCAGGGGCAGATCAGCGACTACGAGAAGCGTCTGCAGCAGGCGGAGGCGCGGCTCGCCGAGTTCAAGCGGCAGAACGTCGGGTTGATCCCGAGTGAAGGCGGCAGCTACTTCCAGCGCTTACAGCAACAGCGCGACCAGATCGACGAGCTGCGTGCGGAGCTGCGGATTGCAGAGGCGCGTCGTGCCGCGCTGGTTGCGCAAGTCCGTGGCGAGCAAGCCTATGTGCCGCTCGCGGGTGTTCCAGGGATGGGGCCGCCGGAAGGCAGCATTGCATTCCGGATACAGGAAGCGCAGGCGCGGCTCGACGATTTGCTGCTTCGCTTTACGGACAAGCATCCGAGCGTCGTCGCGGCCCGCGAGACGCTCGAACAGCTGAAACTACGACAGCAGGACGAGCTTGCGGCACTTGCCGAAGGCAATCTCGAAGGCACGACGATCCCGGCCAGCGCGAATCCCGTTTATCAGACGCTGCAGATGAACCTGAATCAGCTCGACGTCGAGATCGCAGCGCTGCGCGGTCAGGTCCAGGACCGGCAGCGTCGCGAGGCTGAATTGCTCGAGCTGATCGACACGGTGCCAGGCGTCGAGGCAGAGCTCGCCCGGCTCAACCGCGATTACGGCGTCACTCAGAAACAGTACGAGGAGCTCGTTGCGCGACTCGAGCAGGCACGACTCTCCGACAGCGCCGAGAGCGCCGAACTCTGGAGTTTCACGGTAATCGACCAGCCCGTGGTCTCGCTCGAGCCGGTGAAACCGAAACGTGCGCTGCTCGCCACCGGTGTGCTGATTGCATCGCTGGCACTTGGCGCTGGTCTCGCCTACATGCTGCATCAGGCGAAGCCCGCCTTCAGCAGCGTGCGCACGCTCGCAGAGGTGACTGGACTGCCCGTGCTGGGATCGGTCAGTCGGGTCTGGCCGCAGAAGCGGCTCGGCGAGGAGCGGCGTCGATTGGTGATGTTCTCGGCGGCTACGGCGATGCTCCTGGTCACGTTCTGCGTGTTCCTGCTGATTCACCAGCCGGCGGCGCGCTTCGCTCACAAACTCCTCACGTAACGGAGCTGCGGATGAGCCTCGTCGAAAAAGCCCTGCAGAAGCTGCAGAAAGAGCGGGAGGCGGCGGGTGCGCAGCCGACGGCAGAGTTGTCCGCACCGGCCGCCTATCACGAGGCACCGGTACGCCGTGAGGTCCCGGTGCCCCCCCGAGCTGAACCCCCGCTGCGCCCGAACCCGGTGCTGGAGGATCACGGTGCAACGACTCCCGGTATCCCGCCGATGCACCGCCGGGAAGTGCGCATCGACGCACGCGCATTGCGGGCGGCAGGGATTCTACCGCCGGAGTTGCAGGCGCGAGTCGTCGGCGATCAGTTCCGGCACATCAAGCGACCGTTGCTTGCCGGGGCGCTGGGCCGCGGCGGGGCAGCGGTACCGAATGGCCGTCTGATCATGGTCGGCAGCGCGCTCCAGGGCGACGGTAAGACGTTCAGCTGTCTCAATCTGGCGCTGAGTCTCGCGTTGGAGCACGACGTCTCGGTTCTGCTGGTCGACGCTGACGTCGTGCGGCCGCAACTGACGCGGCTTTTGAACCTCGAAGAGGCGCCCGGCATCCTCGATGCGCTGACGGACTTCGAGATGCATCCGCTCGAAGTCGTATCGCCGACGGATACGCCGGGTCTCGAATTCGTCGCCGCCGGCCGTCGCAAGGACAACATGTCCGAATCGCTCGCCAGCCGGCGACTCGACGAGATTCTGTCGGAGTGGCTCGCCGCGAGTGCGAATCGGATCGTGCTGTTCGACACGCCGCCGCTGCTCGTGACCAACGAAGCGCGCGTGCTCGCGGGTAAGGTCGGCCAGGTCCTGCTCGTGGTCCGTGAAGACGCGACGCCGCAGAGCGCAGTCAAGGACGCATTGCGACTGGTCCGAACTGGCAGCTCCGTCAGCCTGATTTTGAACGACAGCCGGGCCGGTGGAGCTTCAGGCTACTACGGCTACAACTATGGCGACTGAGTGGCGACATGACAGCCGCGTGGGATACGCCGGTCGCGCTACCTCCGCGCTGATCGGGTGTTGCGTAATTGCCAGCGCGAATGCGCAGCAAGCGCCGACCACGGAGCTGCAACTGGGCGTGCGCTCGAGCATCGGGGTGTCCGACAACGTGGCCCGGTCATCCACCGACGAAGTGAGCGACGTGATCGCCGGCATTGGTTTCGTCGGTTCCTGGCACAAGCCGGAAGGTCGGCTGCGCGGCCAGGCCGACTTTGACGTGGCGTATTACAGCTATCTCGACGACACGTTCGACGATCGGGTTCTCGGCGGCTTGAGTGCCTTTGCAGAATACGACCTGATCGTCGATCGACTCAGCTGGATGGTGCGTGACAACTTCGGCCAGACGGAAGTGGACCCGTTTCTCGCGGCGAATCCGGGGAACGTCGAGAACGTCAACTACTTCACGACGGGTCCGGATCTTACGTTGCAGTTCGGTCCGCGTACGTACGCACTCATTTACGGGCGGTATTCGAATCTCGCCTACGAGACGACCCAGAGCGACAACGAGCGCCTCGAGGGGGGGCTGTCGTTACGTCGGGACCTCTCTGAGACGATGACGGTTTCGCTGAATGGATCGCAGGAACGAGTCGAGTACAAGTACATACCCCCAGGCAGCAGTTTCGACCGCCAGGAGGCCTACGTCGGACTGAATTTCGAGCGTCAGCGCACCACGCTCGAACTCAACGGCGGAGTAACCTGGCTGCACGATCGGGGTGAGACCTTCGATGGACCGCTGTGGCGCGTATCTCTCACTCGCAGGATCGGCGCGTATTCGAGTGTGACCCTCTACGGCGGAGAGGAATTCTCCGACGCCGGCGACGTGTTTCGCTTCGGCCAGGATGTGGGCGCCGGAGGCTTGGATAATCCGGATAACGTGTTTGCGAATCCGGATCCCTTCGAGCGCCAGTACGTTGTGCTCGGCTGGCGCACCGAAAAGGAGCGGACGAGCTTCGGCCTTTCCGCGAACTGGGAAGACGAGAGTTACGAGACGCAGACTCAATTCGATCGCGAGCGGTATGGTCTTCGCGCCGACGCGACTCACGCGCTCACGCAGCGGACGCAGTTGACCGCGTCCCTCTACGGCACGCGGCAGGACTATCGCGAAGGATTCGAAGAAGACGAGTGGCGCTTCGACCTGATCTACGGCTGGCAGATTGCGCAGCCGCTGTACATCGATTTCACTTACCGCCGCTTTTTCAGGGAGGCCAGCAATTCGAGCGGCACCGCGATCGAGAACATGCTCTTCATGAGCCTGACCTACAATTTCGCGCAGTAGTCGAACGAACCTCTAGCGGCCGCGCGCGAGCGGATCCCCACGTGCAGATCGCCGGGAGTGACATGACGAATGCCATGCCGCCGACCTCAGCCGTGGGCAAAGCCGGTGTGCAGGCGCAGATGAGCCGTCCACGGCGCTGGCTGGCGCTGCTGCCGCTCGCCGCCGTGCTGATCGGCACGGCCTCGCATTGGCTCGAGCTGTTCCGGCTCTGGAATGAGACCAGCACGCTCGGGCACGGCTGGCTGCTGCTCGGCCTGATCGGCTACGAACTGTGGCAGCGGCGCGCCTCGATCCGCGAGGTCCGGCTGACGTTCGATGGGCCGGTGCTCCTCGGGCTGCTCACGCTGAGCCTGGCCTGGTTCGGGACGCTCTGGCTCGAGATTGACAGTCTCGCGCTGAGTTTCCTGCCGGTGCTGCTGCTGGCTGCGATCGGTGTGGCCACGGGCCGTCAGGGCCTGCGCACGCTGGCGTTTCCGGTGCTACTGCTGCTCTTTGCGACACCGCTCTGGACCTATCTGGTTCCTGTATTGAAGGCGGGAGCGATCGCGGTCGTGAGTTTTCTGGTCCGCGCCGTGGGCATGACAGCATTGATCGAGGGCGAGGTCGTGATCCTGCCGAGTGGGGTCCTGCGGATCGCCGACAGTTGCAGCGGTGTGCACCAGTTCGTCGTCGCCTCATTGATCGGAACGGTGTACGCATGGTGGAACGCGAGTCACTATCTGGCGCGAGCCAGAATCATCGCTCTGGCTTGTGTGATTGCGATCATTACGAACTGGGTACGAGTCTTCGCCCTGGTCGCGATCGGCTACTACTCGAACATGGAACACTACCTCGTCCGCGTCGATCACTACTGGTTCGGCTGGGCGCTGTTCGCAATCGCGATGTCAGTGTTCTTTCTGATCGCCCGGCGCTTTGCCGATCGAGCTGCGCCGGACGATGACTCGCCGCGCGAATGAGCACATCGGTCGAGGCAAACAGGGTCGACGCTGCGGCTGCGGTGACGGACATCGTCGACGACGAGGCGGGCTTCGACGAGCTCGAGTCCATCTGGCGCGAGCTCGAGCAAGGGTCACCCGACACGACACCGTGCCGGCGCTGGGATTGGTCACGGCTCTGGTGGGCGCATTACGCGCGCGCCTGCGACCGACCGTGGATCATCGTCGTCCGCCTCGCGGGTGAGATCGTCGGCCTGTGCCCTCTGTACCTGCGTGACGCGCGCCGCACGGGCGGCCGGCGTCTGCGATTTCTGGCGACCGGTGAACCGGAACATACCGAGGTTGCGAGCGAGTTCCTCGACGTGCTGGCGGCGCCCGGGCACCGTGACTTGGTCGCGAGCGCCGCAGTCGCGGCGATATCGGGAGGGAGTCAATGGCGCGAAGTGGAACTGCGCAACGTGCTCGAATCGGCGGCGATTGCTGCCTCGTGGGCCTTCGGTGCCGCCGAGCGCTGCGGCCGTATCCGGCGCGGTTTGCGCTATACGCTATCGCTCGACGAAAGCTGGGAGGACTATCTGTCACGACTCGCACCGCGTTTTCGAACCAGGGTCAGGGCACAAATCCGAGCCTTCGATGCGGGCCAACAAGCGCTGATCGAGGTGCCGGAAGCGCAACGCGCAGCCGTCTTCGAGCTGATGGCGGAGCTGCATCGGCGGCACTGGCAGCGCAGAGGGCGACCCGGTGCGTTTCACGCCGCCGTGTTCCGCGAGTTTCACCAGGATCTCTTGCGCCGCTGGGGACCGACTCGGGAAGCGCTGTTGCGGACACTGCTCGCGGGTGGGGACGTCGTCGGCGTGCTGTACAGCTTTCGCTGGAATCGGCAGGAGGCTTACTACCAATCAGGGCTCAATCTCGACGACCGTGGGATCAGAAGTCCCGGTCTCGCCTGCCATGTGGGCGCGATTCGTCAGGCGAGGAACGAAGCGTGCGAGAGCTACGATTTCATGCTCGGTAAGGCGGACTCCTACAAGGCAGACTACGGCTGCACGACGGCCCCGGTCGTCGACCTGGGCGCCGATCGACGCGGTTCGGCCGGCCGGCTGGTCGACCGCGGGCTTGCCAGGCTTGGAAGGGGCTGAGCATGCTCTTTACCCTCGTGCTCCTCTACACGGTCCTGCTGATCCTGAGACCACAGGATTTCGTGCCCGCGCTGTTCGAGGTGCCAATCCTGCAATTCATGCTGATTGCGGGGTGCTTTCTGTGGCTGTTCGGTTCCCGCAAGCATCTCGAATATCCGCAGTACCTGCTGCTGCCGGCGCTCGTAGTGCTGTACGTGGTCAGTCGTGGTGTGAACGGCTGGTGGGGCGGCGGGGTCCAGTCGCTCGAGCTGACGCTGCCGCCTCTCTTGTACATGGGCCTGCTCGCGCAGTCCGTCCGTTCACTCCCGCGGTTTCGCATCTACATCGTCGTCGTAACGCTGTGTGCCGCGCTGCTCGTCTATCACGGAGTGCAGCAGGTCCAGTATGGGGCCGGCTGGACCGGCCAGGTGATGATCCTGGAGCGTATCCGGTACATCGGCATCCTGGGTGATCCGAACGATCTCGGTCTGCTGTTCGTGATCGCGATCTGTCTCTGCGGTTATCTGCTGGCGGAATGGCGGAATCTGCCGGCGCGTCTGTTGGTGACGGCCGCGATTGCCTGGCTCGGCTATGGCCTGTACTTGACGCAGTCCCGCGGTGCACTTCTATCGCTGATTGCCACCGTGGGCCTGGTCATCTGGCAGCGGTTCGGGAGAGTCAGCGTGGGACTGCTCGGTACGGCTCTGGTTCCGAGCCTGTGGGCAGCAACACGGTTGTCGACGATCAGCACCGCGGAAAGCTCGGCGGAAGGACGCGTGGACGCGTGGTACACGGCCATCGATCTGTTTCGCTCGAGTCCGGTGTTCGGTGTGGGCCTGCACAATTTCATCGATTACCATGAGGTCACCGCGCACAACTCGATCGTGCTGCCGCTGGCGGAACTCGGCTTCACTGGCTACTTCGTCTGGCTCGGCATCGTCGCGGCAAGTGGCTATATGGTGTACCTGCTCGGCTTTCGCAGCACGCCGATGGAAGTGACCGAGCCCGCGATGCGTCGCCGCCAGCAGGCCGAGATCCGCGCCGGTCGCGCGCTCGCGTGGACGATGTTCGGCTTCGCGATCGGTGCGTTCTTTCTGAGCCAGTCGTACAAATTCATGCTGTTCACCCTGTGCGGCCTTGCGATGGCGCGGTTCGCGTTCGCGAGCGAAGTCCTCGTGTTGCCAGAGCTGCGCCTGCGCGATTACTGGAAGCAATGGCTGATCCTCGCCGTAGGATTGATCGGATTCATGTGGCTCACCGTGAAGCTGCTGCTCTCGTTCTGAGGCGTCGATGAGCTACGAGCGCCTGTTCAGAAACGTGCTGTTTCCGGCCTTCGATTCCGGGATCAAACGGCGCGGCACGCTCGGGTACCTGCGGGAGTACGAGGCCAACCAGTGGCTCGACGCCATGACCCTCGAGCAGATCAGGCTCGCGAAGCTGAACCGGTTGCTCGCGCACTGCTGGGGCACCGTGCCCTATCTGCGGCGTCGCTGGGAGGCAGCCGGGCTGGAGGATCGGCCGCTCGAACACACGAGTGCGCTCGCTCGCTATCCTGTCATGAACAAGGACGAGATCACGGCGAACTACGAGGAGATGATCTCGATCGAGTGGCGCGGACGTACGTCCAGCAAGGCGACCGGCGGCAGTACCGGAGTGCCGTTCCGTTTCCAGCTCACGCCCGAGAGCGATACGCGGCGCAATGCCGTGATGTGGCGCGGATATCGCTGGGCTGGAGCGGATATCGGCCGCAAGACGGCTTATCTGTGGGGCACTGGATTCGGCGGCAGCGCGACGCATCGCGCGAAGGAGTGGCTGTACCATCGCGCGTTCAATCGTCTGATGTTGAACGCCTTCCAGCTCACCGAGACGAACGCGGCCCGATACGTGCGGGCGCTGAACAAATTTCGTCCCTCGATCGTCGTTGGCTATGTGACGCCGCTCGTAACGCTCTCACGACTCGTGCTCGAGGCGGGACTTGAACTGCCGCGGCCGAGAGCTGCGATCACTGGAGCCGAGGGTCTGTACGACGCTCAGCGGGACCTGATCGCCCGTGCGTTCGGCTGTCCGGTCTTCAACACGTATGGATCACGCGAGTTCATGCTGATTGCGGCTGAGTGCGATCGACATTCGGGACTGCATGTCAATGCCGATCACCTGATCGTCGAAACTGTCGACGGCGACGATCAGCCGATTCACGGTGAGCCCGGTGAGGTCGTGATTACGGATCTGCACAATTTCGGCATGCCGTTCGTACGCTATCGCAACGGCGATCTGGCGACGACGAGCGAACGCGATTGTCCATGCAGGCGGGGCCTGCCGCTGCTCGAACGCATCGACGGCCGGCGGCTCGACATGATCCGCACGCCGGATGGTCGTATGCTGCCGGGCGAGTTCTTCCCGCATCTCTTCAAGGACTTCGGTTTCGTGCGGCAATTCCAGGTGGTCCAGCGCCGCATCGATGAAATCGAGGTCGCGCTCGTCGCAGGTCCGGACGTCAACCAGGAAGGTCTGGCGCGTCTGCGTCGCGAGATGGCCGTCGCGCTGGGCAATCGCATGCGCATCGTGGTAGATCGGGTCGACGCGATTCCTCTGACCGCCTCGGGGAAGCGGCGTGTGACCGTATCGCTGCTCGATCAGGGGATCGATCGCACGGATCGGGACACACGGGTCGTCGTGGGTGAGCAATGAGGATCACCCATTTCGTCGAGTCGCTGGAGCGCGGCGGACTCGAACGCGTCGTCGTCGACCTCGCCACGACGCAGACGCAGGATGGACACGACGTGCAGGTGATCTGTCTGTTCAAGAAGGGACGGCTCGCCGAGGAACTCGAATCTGCCGGCGTGCCCGTGCATTGTTGCGACAAAAGACCCGGCATTGACCGTTCTGCGCTCGCGGCCGCTCGCAGGATGCTTTCGGCCCACCAGACCGAAATCCTGCACACCCATAATGCTGTCGCTCACTATCACGCCGTGATCGCGGCGTTTCGGTTGCCCGTCAGGCGCGTATTGAATACCCGCCATGGCATGGGGGGCGCGAGGATACTGAGCCCGCGCGAGTGGCGTTACCGACTGGCGCTGATGCGCACGGATCTGGCGGTCGCAGTCTGCTCGGAGGGTATGCAGGCGTTCGTCGATCGCGGGATCTTCCCGAAGCGTCTGGCGCGTGTAGTACGCAACGGCATACGCGTCAACCTCATCAGTCAGGCGACCGCGAGTTCGCGTCAGCAGGCGCGCGAGCGGCTTGGACTCGCGGCAGAGGCCTTCGTCGTCGGGACCGTGGGCCGTTTGAACTGGGCTAAGGATCACGCGTTCCTGATCGAATCGTTCGCCGTCGTGCTGGAAACCTTGTCTGCGGCACATCTCGTCATCATCGGCGAAGGCCCCGCACGGACGGATCTGGAAAGCAGGATCTCAGCCCTGGGGATCGGCGAGCGAGTCTCAATGACCGGAGATCGCAGCGACGTCGCGCAGCTTCTGCCGGCATTCGACGTCTTCGTGCTGTCTTCGCGCACCGAAGGTTATTCGATTGCGTTGCTCGAGGCCTCCGCTGCCGGATTGCCGATCATTGCGACGGCGGTCGGTGGCAATGCCGAAATCGTTCAGCACGGGATTACGGGGCGCATCGTGCCTTATTCGGATCGCGCCTCGCTCGCCGAGGCGGTCCTGATGATGGCGCGCAGCGAGGATGCCCGCTTGCAGATGGGTCGCGAGGGGCGCGCCTGGGCCGAGCGCTATGGCAGTGTCCGCAGCATGACCGAGGCCTATTACGAGGCGTATGGATGAGCGGGACATTGGCGCCAGGTGCCGGGCGCATGCGGGTCCTGGCCGTCTCGAATCTCTTCCCGAGTCCGGTCGAGCCGCATCGCGCCACGTACAATCGTCAGCAGTTCGGTGAGCTTGCGCGCCTCGTCGACTTGCGCGTCGCCGTTCCGGTCTACTGGCATCAATGGCGGCCGGCTCAATATCCGGATGCGCAGTTCGAAGGCGTGCCGGCGACGTATTTTCCGTACTTTTATCCGCCGCGCATCCTTGCGCGCCTGCATGGCCCGGCGATGGCCTGGTCGCTCCTCGCTGCGCAACGACGGGCGGCACGCGAGTTCGCGCCGCACGTCGTTTTCGCGAGCTGGCTGCACCCTGATGCCTATGGGGCGTTGCGGCTGGCGCGCTATCTGCGCGTTCCGCTGGTCGTGAAGGTGCACGGCAACGATGCGAACGTGCTCGCCGAGATCCCTGCGAGACGCGCGCAGATCGCCCGTGTCCTCGCGACGGCGCACTCGGTGATTGCGGTCAGCGCCGCGCTGCGCCAGCGGCTGCTCGAGCTGGGTGCGCGGCCGCAATCAACCTGCGTCGTCTACAACGGCGTCGATCGCACGCTGTTTCGCCCAGGTTCACGCGCCGCTGCCAAGGCTCGGCTCGAGCTCGAGCCGCACCTTCGTTACGTGCTGTACGTCGGTAATCTCAAGGTCACGAAGGGTTGCGAAGATCTGCTCCGCGCCGTCCCTGCGCTTCGGAGTCGGACAGGCCCGAACGTCCGGTTCGTGTTCGCAGGCTCGGGGCCGGAGCGTACACGCATCGTCGAGTTAGCCGAGACACTTGGCGTGGGCTCTGCGGTGCACTTCGTCGGCGCCGTGGCGCACGATCGCCTGCCGGACTGGTATCGAGCGGCCGATCTGGTCTGTCTGCCGAGTCACGCTGAGGGTGTACCGAATGTCCTGCTGGAAGCGATGGCCTGCGGCGTACCGATCGTTGCGACCCGTGTCGGGGGTATCCCGGAGGTCGTCCCGTCTACGGCTGGCATCCTCATCGAGCCTCACGACGTCGATGCGCTGGCGAACGCTCTGGCCGACGCGCTCGCGCACGGGTGGGCGAGTGAAGCGCTCATCACCCATGCCAGCCAGTTTGATTGGCGGCGCAGCGCAGCCGCCGTGTACGAGGTGCTTGCCCGTGCCGCGGGCCATGAGGCCGGTCCTGGTGCGCCGGTGTATCGGAGCGCGGCCGACATTCGAACCGAGGCGGAAACCACACATCAGGGTCGCGCGAGCGGTTAAGGGAGCGGCTTTTTCTGTAGCAGGCTGTTGATATTCGATTACAAGGATTCGAGCGATCGTATGCGCATCCTCTATCACCATCGCACGCAGGGCCGAAGCGTTGAGGGCGTCCACATTCGGGGTCTCGTGGGCGGACTCGTCTCCCTTGGGCATGACGTCGAAGTGATGTCCGTATCACGCTCGCTCGATGCCGCGGACGTGCTGGCCGAGGACTCCGCAGACGTAAATGGCACCGGCTCGTCGCGCTCGGGCGGCTGGCTCAAGTGGTTCGCGGCTCACAGTCCAGAACTCGTGTTCGAGCTGCTCGAGCTGCTGTTCAACGTCTACGCAGGATGGCGCATCGCAGCCGCCGTGCGGCGTCGGCGCCCGGACGTGATCTATGAGCGCTATGCGCTGTTCCTGTTCGTGACGACGTGGCTCGCACGCCGGTACGACATTCCGATCGTGCTCGAAGTCAACGATTCGGCCGTCGTGGAGCGTGTGCGTCCACTCGGTCTGCGTGGCCTCGCCGTCCTGATCGAGCGCTCGGTCTTCCGTCGCGCAACCGGCCTGGTGTTCGTTTCCTCCGCGTTCCGCGATCTGTGCAAGGAGGCGCACGCCGATCTGGCACCGGCAATCGTCGCGCCGAACTGCGCCGATGCCAGCCGATTCGACCGCGACCGCCATGACCGTGACGGCGTGCGCAAACGGCTGGGCCTCGACGGCAAAGTCGTCTGCGGCTATGTCGGTGCGTTCGTCGCATGGCACGGAATCGACTGGTTCGTCCGTGATATTGCAGCGCGGTTGGGCGAGCAGCCGGATCTCGTGCTGCTGCTGGTGGGCGACGGTCGTGTCTACGACGAGACGCGCGCAGTGGTGCAACGCGTCGGCGCGACAGGACAGGTCGTTTTCACCGGCCGAGTCCCCCACCCAGGCGTGCCCGAGTACATTGCCGCGATGGACTACGCCGTGCTGCCGGACTCGAACACCTACGGTTCGCCGATGAAGCTGTTCGAGCTGATGTCGATGCAGGTCGCCGTCGTCGCGCCGGACTATCCGCCCGTCAGGGAGGTCATCGAGGATGGCCGAACCGGCTGGCTGTTCCCGGCCGGTGATCATGCGGCTTGCATCGAGCGCGTGTTCGAGATTGCGCGGGACAGCGCTGCAAGGGGAACCGCGGGACGTGCCGCCGCGGCGTACGTCCGGGCCGAGCGTCAGTGGTCGCACAACGCGGCTGACATGCTGGCGCTTGCGACGTCATCGGCCCGCCGACCGACACCGGCAACGACGCGTACATGACGGAGTGCGAAGGATGATCCGGGAACGCACAGCGGGGCATCCAGCGTGAGCGCCGCGCTCGAGTTCGCGTTCTGGCTCAGCGTGGCACTCGTCGCGTACACGTATGCAGTGTATCCGGCCGTGATGCTCGCGCTCCGCGCCGTCACCGCCCGCGCGGATACCAAGCCTGCAGTGGCTGAAGCGCGCCGCGATTGGCCTGCCGTCGACGTCGTAATCGCGGCCTACAATGAGGAAGCGCACGTCATCGAGCGCCTCACGAATCTGCTCGGACAAAGGTATCCGAGCGACAGACTGCGCGTGCTGCTCGGCTCCGACGGCAGCTCCGATGCGACCGTCGCACGCGCTCGTGCACTCGGGTCGGACCGGATCGAGATCCACTCGTTCGGGCGGCGCGGCAAAGCGTCGGTCTTGAATGACCTGATCGCAGCCGCGCACGCGCCTGTCATCGTGCTGTCGGACGCGAATACGAGCTTCGATCCAGATGCGATTGCCCATCTCGTTCGCGCCTTCGACGAGCCGACCGTCGGGGCGGTCGTCGGTGAGCTGCGGTTGACTGCAGCGACGGGTGACAATCAGGACAGCGCCTACTGGAGCCTCGAGCGGCGCCTGAAGGAAGCAGAGAGTCGCATCGGCGGTCTGCTCGGAGCGAACGGGGCGATCTACGCCCTGCGGCGTGAACTGTACGAACCCCTGCCAGCGGACACGATCATCGACGACTTCGTGATCGGGATGCGCATCAGCGCAGGAGGGCACCGCGTCGTTTACACCCCGGCCGCGTTAGCGATCGAGGAGACGCCGGCGGGCATGGATTCGGAGTTTCGACGGCGTATCCGGATCGGCATCGGCAATTATCAGGCACTGTTCCGCTATCCGCAGTTTCTGACGAAGACTTCATGGGGCACCCGCTTCACCTATGTCTCGCACAAGATTCTGCGCTGGTTCACACCCCATCTGCTGATCCTCGCACTCTTGTGCTCGGCGGCGCTGTGGGGCTCGCCGGTCTACCGGACACTCTGTGTGCTGCAGCTCGCGGGCTATGCGCTCGTGCTGACCGCATTCACGGTGCGTGATCGGGTCGAGCTGCCACGGATTTTGCGCCTGCCCGTCTTTCTGCTCGCGTTGAACGCCGCTTTTGCCACGGCATTCTGGCGCTATCTGACCGGCGTTCAGGGCGGCGCGTGGACCCGTTCGGCGCGGTAGCAAGCTTGGAGGATCCGTGAAGGCTGCTGTGCTCGTGATCGTTGCGCTCGGTCTCCTGCTGGCGGCGGTGGCCGCCTGGCTTCTGCACCGGCGCAACGCGCTCGGCTGGACGCCGGACTACGTGCGGGGGAGACTGCGCCGCCGCTTGCCGCGGCACGGGCTCATCGACGTCATGTTCTGTTTCGTGGATCACTACGAGCCGCGCTGGCGGAGGGCCGATCACGAGACCGAGGTGCGACGCGTGCAACGATGGGTCGAGGACTATCCGCGACTCTGCCGTGGCCATGTCGATGCGGACGGCTGCGCGCCGAAGCACAGCTTTTTCTATCCGGAGGAAGAATACCGGCCGGAGCATATCGACCGGCTGGCGAGCCTGTGCACTGCGGGGTATGGGGAGATCGAAGTCCATCTGCATCACGATGCAGATACGAGCGAGGGCCTGCGCGCGAAACTGCGTCGCTTCACGCGCGTGCTGCACGAGCAGCATGGCGCGCTCGCTCGCCATCCCGATGGCGATCGCCTCGCCTGGGGATTCATCCACGGCAACTGGGCGCTCGATAACGCCCGGCCCGACGGGCGCTGGTGTGGTGTCAACGACGAACTGCGGGTGCTGGCCGCAGAAGGTTGTTACGCGGATTTCACGTTACCGAGCGCACCCGATCCATGTCAGACCCGATGGGTCAACAGGATCTATTACGCCGAAGACGATCCCATGCGGCCGCGCTCGCACGAACGGGGTACTCCGGTCAGGGTAGGAGGCCGGCCGACCGGCGACCTGATGATCGTGCAGGGACCTCTCGGCTGGGACTGGCAGGACCGCCGCGTCGGAGTCCTGCCGCGCCTCGAAAATGCGGACATCCGCAGCGCCCAGGCGCCGACACCCGCTCGCGTAGACCGCTGGATCAGAACTGCAGTGGGCATCGAGGGCCGCCCCGAATGGGTCTTCGTGAAGATCCACACGCACGGCACTCAGGAGGGTGACATGGATACACTGCTCGGCGAACCCGTCGATGCGATGTTCCGCCACCTCGAGGAACGCTACAACGATGGTCGCCGTTTCAGACTGCATTATGTAAGCGCCCGGGAGATGTACAACATCATCAAGGCAGGGGAGGCCGGCCTGCGCGATAATCCCGGCCTGTACCGCGACTGGCAGATACCCCGGCCGCCGCTGCTGGCGCTCTGACTGGCGGAGTCGGGCGAGAGGATCGTAAATAATGGCATCCGTAACTGTTCTTATCGTGCCGCGCGACCGCTACACCGGCGTGCTCGAATGCATCGATGCGCTCTACGAACACACGACCCAGCCGTTCCAACTGATCGTCGCGGATCTCGAGTATCCCCCCGCCTTGATCGAAAAGGTCCGGGCGCGGCTCGACGGTGTGCCGGACGCCGAGGTCGTTTCGTTGGGTCTGATCACGCCGATGCAGGCGCTGGCGCGACTGCGGGACAAGCTGACGAGCGATGTGACCGTCTGGGTGGACAACGACTCCCAGGTCACCCCCGGTTGGTTGCCGCCGCTGATCGAGACGCTCGAGTCCGGCGCAGCCGTTGCCTCACCGCTGATCCTCGAAAAAGAGGGCGTCGATGCAGGTGCTCCGCTGCGCAATCATCTGTATACGAGCGAGATCAGGGTCGTGAACGTCGAGGGTCGCGACTATCTGATCGAAGACAAGAAGTACCGCCGTGAGGTGCCGGAGCGGCTGCCTCGCGAGCGCGCCGAGATCGAGACCTTTGAGCTGCACGGCGTCGCCTTCAGAACCTCCGTGCTGAAGGAGATCGAGATCCCGGACATGGTCGTGCGTGAACACATCGACATCTGTATGCAGTTGAAGGCACGCGGCGAGCGGGTCGTGGCTGAGCCTCGTTCCGTCGTGCTGTTCGACAATCTCGGCACGCGGATGAGCCGCAGCGACATGCGCTTCTTTTTCTTCCGCTGGAGCCGCGAGCTCGCAGAGAAGTCACATCGTAATTTCGAGGCGCGCTGGGGGTATCCGTTCTATTCCGAGCAGAGCATGTACAACTGGGCGTTTCGCCGGAAGGTCTTTCTGATTGCGAGGTGGCTCGGACTGCCGATCGCGCTCGCCAACAAGGCGACGGGTGTAGCGAAGCGGCTGTTCTGCAAGGACTGGGATCCGCTGCAGGATCCGACCGCGGCCTCACAGCATCTGTACACGGTTCTGCCGGAGCATCGCCCGCTGCGACGATCGTCCGCCGGGGCACTGTGAGCCGCGATCGACGCGCGACGTCGGCACGTCAACCCGCAACATCGTCCGGATCCCAGCCGTCGAAATCCTTGCGGCCTGCCGCCAGAGCTTCATAGAGCCGGGCGTGTCGCTGTGCGTAGACGTCGAGTCGATACTGGGATTCGGCTCGCTCGCGGCTCGCCACGCCCATTCGGGTGCGCAGCGTCGGGTTTCGCACCAGCATTTCGAGCGCAGCCGCGAGCGCACCGGAGTCTTCCGGAGGACACAGCATGCCTGTGTCCTGATCGACGATGATATCCGTGATGCCGCCGACGCTCGGTGCGACGACAGGACGTCCGGCCGCCATCGCCTCCACGAGCACGAGACCGAACGCTTCCTCGCGGGCGCCGTGGGCAACGACGTCGAATGCCGAAAACCAGCGGTGGGCGTCGTCACGGAATCCAGCAAAATGCAGCCTTTCTTGCGGCAGCGCGGCTGCGTGTTCGCGAATCCGAGTCTGGTCTTCGGCAGTCCCGGTGCCGAGCAGGACGAGTTGCCAGCGTGCCGCCGGGTCGCGCTGATGAAGCTGCGCGCACGCATCGACCACGAGGTCGAGTCCCTTTTCCGGCCCGAAATGACCCACGGCGCCGATCAGCAACGTGTCATCGCCGCAACCGACCTCGGTGCGAATTCTGTCCCGGCTTTGCGGATCGAACCTGAAGCGCTCGAGATCGACGCCGAGCGGCAGCGTCAGGAGCTTCCGGCGTGACACGAAGTTCTCTTCGGCGAAGTGCCTGAGTCTCTCCGACGAGGTGGTCACGACGGCCTGGCACCTGCGTAGCGCCAATGCGTTGCGCAGACGATCACGTGCGGTGGCAGTCTCGAGCGGTCGGGAACGATGGAACGTCATCAGCACGCAGCGGTTACCGCGCAAGTTAGATCCCACTGCAGCGAACAGACTCGCGGCGTCATGCGTGTGCATCACGTCGATGCCGCGGCTGTCGCAGAATTCCCGCAGAGTGCGCCATGCCGCGCGGTCCCAGGCACCGCTGCGCTCGAGTGAGAGCGACTCGTTGAACTGCCCGTTGATCAGCTCGTCCGGACATCCGAATTGGTCCAGAACTACGAGACTGCTGCCGATGCCGAGCGCATTCAGGCCCCGCGCGAGGTTCAGTATCGCTTCGCGGCGACCTCCCCGCTCGAAGGACAGCGTGATGTGAGCGATTTTCACGGCGAGCCGCTCGCACCGGGTTGAGGCACGCCGCGTGCGCGCCGCGCGCGCCGTGCACTGCAGGCGATGACGAATCCCTTCATAGGGCGACGGCTGAAGCTAACCTTTTTCTACTGGCCGCGGTGGGGCATTCGAGCCGACCCCGCTCCTTACCGTAGCAGACAGCTTCCGGCTGCAGCATTCAGATCGGGCAGACGACACGATGTCGACGCATCAGGCAGGCAGGCATGGCACACGATCATACACAGCAGTGAACAGCTCACGAGCGTTTTCAGCGCGCCCGCATAGTCGAAGTGCCCTCAAAAGGCGCGCCGAGCGCTACGTGTTGCAGCAGCCTGCCTAAAGTCGCGCAGGCCTTACCGGGTTCCGCGGCCACCGTATCGCATCCGGGCAACGCGGCTCACGCACCCCTACAATTTAAACTTTTCTTTTAATACATAAGGTTACGGAGAAATCCGAGGTTTGATCTCAGCGTGTCAGCCGGTTGCCGGCGGTCCGACGAACCAGGGCAGGTCGAGCGTCGTACCGAACCACCAGGAGAACTTGCGGGGCGGTTGCAGACGCCATTCCGGTCGTGTGACGTCGGAGGTGCGGTGCCAGGACGCGAGGTTCCGCTGGCATCCTTCAATCAGCCGGGTCGTCGCGAGTTCGATGTCTGCGGCATCGCGCCCGAGCGACCGGGCCGCCCAGGCGGCACGCGCGGTAAGACCTGCAACATCGCAGGTATGCTCGAGGTCGCCCCATGCGCCAGTGTCGGAGAACTGTACCGCATTGGAGACGAGATACCACGGCGCCCAGAGGCCCGCGAGCTGCGCGTGTTCGTCGCTGATGTCGCGTATGCCTACGCGAGCAATGAACTCGCCGAGGTCGGCAAGGAAGGCCAGGGCGTCGTTGTCAGCCGACATCAGGTAATAACGCCAGATCGCATCGGCGAGCAGCGCGCTCATCCACGGCGAGCACACCGGTCGGTCGTCGGCATCGCCTTCGTGTTGGCGGAACGTGTGCAGGATGCATCCTTGGGGCTGCCAGCCGTTCGCGGGCTCGAGCGCGGCGGTGATGCTCGCTCGCGCCACTTCGATCGCGCGATCTCCATGTTCAGGCTTGCCGGTGGCCTCCCACGCGGACAGGGCCGCCAGCAACGCATAGGCCTGATGACGCTCGGTCCAGAAGTTGAGACTGGCCGCGTACGTCTCCTCGAACTGCCGTCCGAACGCAGCAACACGCTCGATCGGTTCGAGCAACCTCGCGTCGCCC
>Ga0268386_10000929_pt1 | contig 19598 bp, 11 predicted proteins | sample RVTome_15_FD_200260 | JGI IMG/M metagenome (GOLD analysis project Ga0268386, IMG submission 200260) | Soil microbial communities from uranium-contaminated site in the Upper Colorado River Basin, Wyoming, United States - RVT150D86... ...
CCTTCCTGTCAGGCTCGAGAATCGGCCTCACAACCAAACTCTCGAGATTGAAGAGGCGTACATCTTCGTAGCTTAAACGGCCGAAAACGATGGTGCGCGTTTGCCTGTCCAGCACCCGCTGCGTTTCGACGGCTGCAGTGAAACGGTTGATGGTTGGCTCATTAACATTGACACCGAAGACATCTATTGGGTTTCCATCCTCATCAAGCCGCTGGACGATTCCCATGGTTCCGCGATCTATCGCTGAACGAAAGAAACGCGTGAGTGTCGAGTCGCGTTGATACTCAACTGAAGCCGCAAGCGGCGCGAACTGTATCTCGTTGTACCTGACGAAACGCGGATCGAGATACTCGAGACGCACGAGCTGCTGACGCCGGCTGGCACGAAGCCGGATCGCGCCATGACGCAGCCGATCCATAAGATTTACGTTGCTGATTTCAAATAGACCAAGCACACCTGCATCGGTCGAGAATCCGCCGCCGTAATCCATGACACGTGGCTTCTTCTCTTCCACGTCGATGATGACATCGCGCCGTTTGTAGCCCGAAGCCGTTTCACCGGCAGGCTCAGTTCGTATGATCACCTGGCGGTATGCGTCGGTAAGATAAAGTTCACGCTCAGCGTCGGAGATACGATCGGCCCTGAGAACAGCACCTTCAGCGATCGGGATGGCCCTCCTGATGGCCCTTCGCTTGGTACGTCGAGTGTTGAGGCTCCCCGTAACGCCGTTGATGACAATTTGATTGATGAAGACCTTGTCGCCCTCATCGGCGATCGAGTAAACAAGCCGAACTTGCTCTTCCTCGCCTTTCTTTGGAAGCTCTACGATCGAAAGGTCGACTCGCGCACTCACGTAGCCCTCGCGCGCGTAAAGAGATGAAACTCGATCCCCATCGGCCCGTGCCTGCGAGCGCGAATAGGGAGCACCGACAACGGTCCTCAACTCCCGATGAATTCCTTCATCTGTATAGATCTTGTTTCCTTTTACTTCGACGCCTGCAATACGCGTCAATGGACCTTCGGTTACCTGAAACGTGATGATCAGATTCTGGCCATCAATTGAGACGCCCTGCAAAACCTCCGCAGTCGCCTTTCGATATCCGAGGTCGCGCATGAAAGCCTCGACAGTTCGGCGGTCCTGCTCCAAAAGCGTGAGACTCGTGTAACCGCGGCCGTACCCAAGAAACGGAATCAAACGGATAGCATTTGCCTTTTGACTCCTTAACTCGGCTTCAACATCTTCAAAGGACAACCTGTTTGTCCCTGTAATCCGAATGTCGGAAAGACGAAAGCGCCTTCCCTGCTCGACCTGATATTCGATATTCACGTTGTGGCCAGTTAACTGAACCGGGTTGAGATTCTCGCAAGTCTCCGGAGTTCCGTTAGGCCCCAGGTCAGCCGGTGGATTACTTACCGTACAAGTTTGGGTTATCTCAGCAAAGAAGTAACCATCCTCCTGTAACTGATTGCGAATTCTTCGCGCACCTTCAACAATTGCCGAAATGTCGATGTTGCCCTCGCGCTTTACGGGCAATAATTCGCGCTGGGTCTTTTCACTCATTTCGTAGTCCTTGACGACCACATTGACTTTTGGCCCAACAGCTCCGGTGAGAAGTATCCTTATCGTATTCTTCTCCGGATCCCTCTCGACGCGTGCGTCTTCCAACAACGGTGAAAGAAAGCCCGCTGTTATGAGAGCCTCGCGGACGCGATTCACGTCCGCACCCAAAGCATCGCGAGTAAAAGGCACTCTGGGTTGGAGCGTGAGAGAATTGCGTACAGCCGCGGGATCAAATCCCGCGATGGAGATATCGAAAGCTTCAACTGTTGCTTGTTCGCCTGGTGTGACGCGGTAGTTCACCGTTGATCGAATGCCACGAGGACCCACCTGTTCGACCGGTTCAACCGTAGCATTAAAATAACCACGATCACGCAAGTACACTTGAATCTCGTCGGCATTGCGGAGTATGAGTTGCCTGGAGGAACGAGTACCCGTCTGAACAAAATTCAATCGAGCGCGAAGTTCGTCGGTGGAGATTGGCGTACCGGTAACTGGTCCTAACTCAATGCGCACGTCGCCAATCTGGACTTGTCGCTCCACAACAAAACGAAGACGCACAGGTCCCGTTCTATTCGCACCCTCTTCAATTACTTCAACGCGGGCATTGGCCACACGCCCGGAATCGAATAGCGACTGCAGCGATTCGCGCACGCGCACGGCGGAAAACTGTGTGTTCGGAGCAACTCTCAGTAAGGCACCAAACTCGGCCTGGGCAGCGGGACTGTCTGCGGATCCTTCGAATACGAGTTCGACTGAAGTAATCTGACGGCCTTCATAATCTTCTATGCGGGCGTCTTTAGCGCGAGCCGTCGTCACGAAAATAAACGCGAGGAGCACACCAAGACCACAATGAAGCACAAAAAGCGCAAATCGATTTAGGAATGCGTTTGTGCTTTTTGTGCCCATTTGTGGCTTGTGAAACAACAATCCCACCCCTTGCTCAGAATCTCTTTCTAAAACGGATCTCAAAATTGAAGTTGTTGTTGCGAGCGCTCAGCCTTCTTGTGGAAGCCTGCTCATACTGCGCAATAAACGAGAGTCGATCGGAAACGCGATACTCGAGCGCCAGAATCTGGTTGGGGTCGGAAGTGACATTCGTTGAATATGTGACCGTCACTTCCTTGCTGATTCGTCGTCCGAGAGTTAGTCGAGCGGCAGGCGTTGAGCCCGTAATTCCACCTATCACCGGATTGATCTCAAAACGAGTCAAACCAAAAAGCTTACTGGTGGCGCGTTGAGCGGGAGCGTTAATCAGAGCGTCCGTTAACAGACTCGTGGCTGCTCCCACTTCCGATTGAGACAAGATCGAAGTGCTTGTATCGCCGGAAGAAAGCTGTCCGGTCGTAATCAGTGAAACAACATCTGCCTGAGGCAGCGCGGGCTCCGAACGCACCGAAGCTTGAGGCTGCGAAAGTGGACCACTCAGGCCCACGAGTACACGATAGCCTCTAATTTGCGACTCGCCCTGAATGTTTAGAATCGGATCTGCGTTGCGGCCGGGCGGTAGATCCAACAGCGCCCTGGTGATCTCATATTGGTCATTGCGGAAATTCAGAGTTCCGCTTGTTGCCGTTATTCTTCCCGAAATTGTTGGGTCGTTGACTGGACCATCCAACTGAAGCGAAACCGATCCAATGAGGTCGGCAAGATTGTTTCGCACAACAAGAGCATTTCTACCCTCAACGCGGAGTGCCGCGAACAATGCAGTGCGCGTGAGTTCAATCTCGGCGCCTTCTTCGATTGACTCGCCCCGCCGCGCATTTATGATGTCGGCCAGTTCAATATCTTCCGTGTATTCTGTGCGACGTAGAGTCACGACGCCACTGATCAACTGCTCTCTCGACGAACCTCTAATCTCGACATCAGCGTTCAGAGTCGAACGAAAGTCCGGCGGAAATGGAACAGTAACGTCTTCTCCATGAAGACTGATGCGGAATGCGGAAACCGTAAACCCATCGAGCAAGACGCCGCCCGTCGCTGAAACCCGTCCGCCACCAATCGTTCCGTTAAGCGAGTCGATCTGAGCTTGATTAGCGGTAAATCTCAACGCCGCTCTTAAGTTGGCGACGGTCCAACGTTCGTTTCCAATCAGGACGGAAAGAGAAGCATTGTTAAGTGAGGCCGTTCCTATCACGCGAGGATCTTCGAAGCTCCCGTTGATACGAACGGCCACCGCCGCCGTGCCTGAGGAAAAGAAATCCGGCGACACACCATTGAGGACGCGCATGTTCAACTCGCCGTTGATATTGAGATTTTGGTTGCCGCCACTTGCGGTTGCCAACGTGCCGTTGAGCACGATGTTTGTTCCAGGTCCTGTGAACCTGGTCGCCTCGAACGTCAACTGGTTTGGCGTGAAACGAAGGACCAAAGGCGTCGTGGCGTTAAGCTGAACGTCTTCTACGCGAAAACTCAGTTCAGTGAAGTTGGCAGTGCCTGATAATCCGGCGAGTGACAAATTCTCGTCATCGTCGAGCAAGTTGCCCGAGGTCTTGATCGTGCCGTTGGCACGGCCTGAAACCCGCACCGCGTTACCGGGCAAAGCAATCTGAAATAGATTAGTCAGGTCGGCGTTGGTGAACGTGGTTTCAACACTTGCCGCCAATTTTTCACTCGCGAGATTAATCTGCGCTGCGACTATTTGCGGTGGTCCAAGTACGCCAGTCGTTAGAGTGATGTTGAGTTGTTGGTTTTCGGTTTTACCCGCGAGCGCAACGGTACCGGCGGGGCGACCATTGATAGTCACGTCGCGACCTTGTCCGTCGAATGTAATTCGATAATTGGAAAAACCGGGTTCCGAAAGACTTCCGGAGAGTTGCGCCGTGAAGTCGGCAACACCGGTCACGGACGGGAACCCGGGCTTGTTAGCGAGCGCGGCAAGCCTTGCCAACTGAATGTTCTCGGCCTTTCCTTGAAAGTCAAACGCCTTACCGGTCATGTTGAAATTGCCGCTGGCCACGATGTGTCCGGCAACCAAACGAACGTCTACATTTTCGACGGTGATGTTAGGCCCATTGAACGTGGCCCTTGCAACCATGCTTTCAAGCGGTTCTCCACCCAGCCTGCCTGGTCCAAACCGTAGATCGGCACTGCCGCTCATCGCATTGGGAATGCCCGTAACCTTTATTTGACCGGACAAGTCTGACTGAGTGTCGGAAGTAAGCTGTTTGTTGGCACTCAAAGGCGAGAGTGCAAGGAGAGTTCGGGCACTCAGCCGATCGAGTGTCGCGTCGAGCGAGATGTTGTTTTGACCTGTTCGCGGCGCAATAAGAGAAAACTGAACGCCGCCTCCATCGCGCTCCGACAAGCTCCCATCGGGAACTCGTATTTCAGAGTCGGTCATCGCTATCGACGCCGACAGTGCGCCAAACTCATTCCCGTTTACGATCAGCGTTCCGACGGAAACTTTCCCATTTACGTTTGGTGAACTCAGCCGGCCTCGTATGTTCCCATTGAAAGCGAGTTGGCCTGCCAATCCGATTCCATAACTGCGCATCTGCTCTTCAACTTCAGGCAACAGCCCCGATGAAATGAGAACGGCCTGGAGTTCAGCCGCATCCGATGAAGTTAGGTCGACCTGTAGATTGGAGTCGTTTTCAAACGAGAACTGGCCCGTCGCACTCAACTTTGTTGCGGGTGTTTGCAGGTTTACTTGTTGAATATCAAACACCCCTCGATTGGCCCGCATTGCAACTTCGCCGGTGATTGGAATTCTGTCAGCGCTTGTCTCGCCTGTCTCCGCGGACAATCGCGTAGTCACAGTGCCGGAAGCAAGCTTGAAGTCTGTGCCAGGAAACGTCAGATCAACCCGACCGGTGGCCCGACCTGCTAATGGAACCGCACTGCCGGCCAAAGCTGTAAGCGGCCCTGCGATATCCAGATCGTTGAAGTCAGCACTTACCTGCGACGTGCCGCCCCTCGCGATTGCGACCCGCGCATCTCCACTCGCTCGTCCCTTAAAGACATCAGCAACGAAGTTGTTGAATTGAATTTCGCGATTGGTTGCCACGACAGTGGCGCGCGCCTGGCCCATGTTCATACGGCCCAGGACACCACCACCAATACTCAGATCAGCAGTCGCGCGATAGCTGCCGGAAGGTTCAACAACGAACACTGGTTTGGCGAGCGTCACGTCCTCCGCCTGGCCATCTGCAAACTTCACCGTGCCGGCATCGATATCGGCTGACGAGCCCTCGATTCGACTGTTACGCACAGACAGTCGAACCCCGGCAATGTTCAAACTTCCTATCTCCGCGCCCGCTGCGCTGGTAGCTCCAACCTGTAACTCTTGCACTACAACGCTCGTAACTCCGTCACGGTCCACCACATCAATGTTATTGGCTGTGACTCCTTCGACTTGGGCGCCAGAGGCCGAAATCGTTCCCGCCTTGACGCTTGCAACTGTTGCCGTTGTGACGTTGTTCTCCCTTCGCACTTGCAAATTTGAAGCAGTGATTCCATTGACTTTCGCGCCCGAGGCGGCAAGGCCGTCTGCGGTGAATTGACTCGAGCTGGCTGTCAGAACGCCATTGTTCATCTCAGCAAGTGCGTCACGAAGAATTAAACCTGTGAGCGTTGTCCCGTAACTTCTTTCGGCAACTGCGCGTAACTCGCCCACCCAACGAAAATTCGTTCCGGTGCCCATGACGTTGCCGGCCAGTTGCAAAGAATCGATCTGGAAATCTCCCGCATTGAGCAGATCCGCGACAGCCTTTCCATTGATTTCGTAGCTCTTGCCCTGCACAGAACCACTCGCGCTTACATTCAGTCCCTGCAAACGCAGACCGTCGGCTGCCAGGCCGTCTGATTGAATCTGACCGTTTACTTTGAACTGATCTCCTTCGCCTGTAACAGTCCCCGTAAAGTTGCCGGCGCCACGCAAAGTAGTACCTGACTGAAGCGTGTCTGAGAGTTGAGTGAGGTCAACCGTTGATGTAACGTTCATTTGGTAACGCAGTGCGCGCCAATCATCCATGACGCCTTCCAGGCGTGCCTCTGCAACGGGCGATTTCAATACCAGCTCTTGAATCTCAGCTCTCGTCTGGTTGATGCGTCCGCGCGCATGGACATCGATGTCGTTAATGGGACGGCCGTCGTAAGTAAAACTCGAATTCGAAAGATTCAGCGTAACCGTATTCATCCAACTTTCCTCGGGAGCGCCTGGGTCGTCAGGAAGGATGGTCATTTGCAGGTTTCGTGCTTCGCCGGAGATCTCGTGACGCGCATCGCCGTAATAGATCAATCCATTCTTGATTTCGACGTTGGCGGTTGAGTAAGCGAAAAGAATGCGCTTGTTTGGTTCGGGCGGAGGAATGCGGATGTTGCGGAAATTCGAGCGGCCCTGTTCGTCAAAAGTAACCCATGCTTCAAAGCCTTCGATCTTGAGGTCTTTGAGATTGATGTTGCGTTGCAGGTTAAAGGCATAGAGATCTTCAATCCTGATCGTTGCCACGAGACGATCGATCTTTCCCAGTTTGTCGCCCGTTTGCGAATCGTAAAGTTCGACTCCCGCCATCTCCACAGTCTGAGGTGGAAACGTCGCATGGAAATCTCGAATCTCCGCGCGTATTCCGTAGTTTGCGAAGGTCTGCTTTATCTGCCTCGCCACATAGCGATCGACATAGCCCAAACGAAACAGAAAAAAGACGAGCAGGATCAATGCCAGCGCGCCAATGCCGACGATCGTGCTGGCGAGGAAAGCATGCCTTCGAGTGAAGTAACGCCAGCGTTTTCTGACAGTAGGTGCTTTCTTGTTATTGTGATCGTCTACACTCATAACCAACAGCCGCCGCGCGACTCAAGGGAACTTTGAATTCTAGAGGGAGAGACCGAAAGTTGAAAGAGACCTCTATCAGGCACAAAGTCACTAAAATCAGGTGCCTTGTTGGTGGCCGACTTCCTGCTGGTCCTTCAATGACGCAGGCTCCCCAAGCGGAACATTGCCGACAACCGAGAGCTCAAAACCTTCAAGCGCTGCTACTTTGGGGGGATGGTTCGAAAGAAGTAGTATCCGGCGCAACCCAAGGTCGTGGAGAATCTGCGCCCCCACGCCATAGTCGCGATCAACTCCGTAACCGGTCTCCAAACTTGCGTCTCGCTTACTGATTCCACTTTGCTGCATCAGGTTGTAAGTACGCAATTGGTTGACCAGATCCAAACTATGTTCGCGCTGGCGGAGGTAAAGGACTACACCGCGCGCTTCGGCGGCTATTTTCTCGAGCGCCGTATGAAGCTGAAATCCCGTATCGTCGATCAACGAGCCAAACATGTCGCACGTGACGTTTTCAGTGTGAACTCGAACCAGAACCGCGTCGTCCGTTTTTACGTCACCCATCACCATCGCCAGGTGCACATCGCCGTTGATCACGTTTTCGTACGCAATCGCGCGGAATTGACCATAAACCGTCGGCAGCTCGGTTTCGACCACGCGCCGCACAAGCATTTCCTTGCTTATGCGATACCTGACGAGCTCAGCGACACTGATCGTCTTCAGATTATGCTGTGCTGCAAAGGCCTCGAGCTGTGGCATACGCGACATGGTCCCATCTTCGTTCATCACTTCACAAATCACGCCTGCGGGATAAAGACCCGCGATGCGGGCGATGTCAACGCTGGCTTCAGTTTGTCCGGGCCGAACCAATACACCGCCGTTCTTTGCACGCAAGGGGAAAACATGTCCCGGGCGCGCCAAATCCTGGGGTCGCGACTTGGGGTCGACCGCGACCAAAATGGTCGTCGCTCGATCCGCCGCTGAGATTCCTGTGCTAATGCCGCGGCGGGCGTCGATGGAAACCGTGAACGCCGTTCCGAGGTAAGAGGTGTTGTCGGCAACCTGTGTGGTCAGATGGAGTTCGTCACAACGCTCCTCCGTAAGTGGCAAACAAATCAGACCGCGGGCGTGCCGGGCCATGAAGTTAATGATTTCAGGAGTGACCTTCTCGGCGGCGCACACGAGATCCCCCTCGTTCTCGCGATCTTCGTCGTCAACGATAATGATCATCCGCCCGTCGCGTATGTCAGCGACGGCTTCTTCAATGGTTGCAATAGCCACGAAAAGGTCCTAAACCCTGCCGCTGGCAGAAATTATCAAAGCGAGGGTTATGTTAACCGAAAGCCGGGATTTGAGCCACAAGAAGGCACATGAGACGCAAAGATAATGGTTTGGTACTGGTTCAGTTTGGTTGTTTCTCTGCGCAACCCCTGCGTCCTCTGCGTCTTCTGCGGTGATATCACCAGAGTAAAACAAACCGCAGAGACGCTGAGGACGCAGAGGTAGCGCAGAGGTTTGAAAATGAACCACTGCCAATGGTTTCGTGTTCTTGTGTTTCTTGTGTTTTTTGTGCTAAGACTGGGCGAGTAGCCTCTCTACATACTTCCCTATGACGTCGACTTCAAGATTAACGTCGTCGCCCGGTTTCAAGTGAGAAAGATTGGTTACTTCCCAGGTCTTTGGGATTATTGCGACCTCAAAATAGTCATCCGTCAAAGCCGCAATCGTCAAACTAATGCCCTCAACTGCGACAGAGCCTTTGAACACTAGATAGCGCGATATCTCCTTTGGATAGGCAATTCTGATTGTCCATGACTCGCCATGGTCCTCAACGCCGGTAAATTGGCCGCGAGCATCCACATGCCCCTGAACGATGTGACCGCCGAGTCGGGTGGCTGGGGTAACTGCCCGTTCGAGATTGACGGGCGCTCCGGGTCGCAATTTGCCAAGCGTGGAGCGTAGCAAAGTCTCGCGTGAGACATCGGCAGCAAATGAATCCAGGTGAATATCGAGCGCCGTCAAACAGACACCATTCACCGAGATCGAGTCGCCATGATTTGTGCCTTCGGTCACCACCCGAGCAGCGATTACAAGGCGAGCATTCTCGCCGCGCTCATCGATGCTGCGCACGCTGCCGAGTTCTTCGATGATGCCTGTAAACATGAATGCTAACGCGTAAACCAAAAGACCAGCGCCAGGAGAACGCCAATGCCAAAAGGCGCAAGGTTCATCAATGACATCCACTCCGCCTCGCGCTTGAAAAACCCATGAGCTCTAAAGCCGCCTGCTCCTGCTGTCTGCTTCCTGCTCCTTCCTTTTACCGTCTGTTTCGTTTTTACCATTCACATTATCCTTTTCATCATCTCTTCAAAGACTTCCTCGATGGTCTTTCCGGTCGAGTCGACGACGATCGCGTCGTCTGCGGTCTTCAAAGGCGAATCGGTGCGCGTTGAATCGCGCCTGTCACGTTCGTTCATTTCAGCAAGTGTTTGAGCCAACGTAACGCGCGAACCGGAAATCATTTGATCTTCCTTGAAACGACGTTCCGCTCGTTCTTCCGGCACAGCCGTCAGAAAAACCTTAATGTCCGCGTCAGGAAAAACCACTGTTCCGATGTCACGGCCGTTCAGAACTGCGCCTCGCTCCCCCATCACCCGCTGCCGTGCAACCATTGCACGTCTGACTCCGGGGATACTCGAGATAATTGACGACATGGCAGTCACACTCTCTGTGCGAATCTCCTCCGTTATGTCGCGACCATTGAGTAAGACTCTTAGCGAATCAGGATCGCCTTCAAGGTCGATGTCGATCCGGTTTGACATCGCGGTAACGGCTTCTGTATTGGTCGGATCAACTTGAGACTCGATCACGGCCAACGCCACCGCCCGGTACATTGAGCCTGTGTCGATGTAAAGAAGATTCAACGCCCGGGCCAGCATTCGGCCCAGGGTCGACTTACCAGAGCCGGATGGACCGTCGATTGCGATGATCATTGGATAAACGAAACGGTCTACACAAACATTGCGAACACTTCGTTCGACAACAAAGCTCCGGTTCGCGTCAATCTAATCAAATCGCCATCAAACTCAAGCAAACCTGCTTTGCAAAATCGATCCAAATCCTCGCCGTGTTTGTCGCGCAGATCAACTCCATACAATTCATGATAGCGGCGCACGTTGATGCCTCGCATCAATCGCATTCCCAGAAACAAGGCTTCCGAACGCACTTCGGCTTGGCTTAGCTGTTGTTCTTCAACAACTGGAGACATCCCGCTCTCGACAATTTCAATGTATTTCATAACGTCGCGTTGATTGGACCAGCGGCGGGCATGGCCATCGTAAGAGTGCGCGGAACACCCAAAACCGTAATAAGGCTCCGCAATCCAGTACTTGATGTTGTGTCTGGAATGGAAATCAGGCCGGCAGAGATTTGAGATCTCGTAGTGCTCATAACCAGCTTCCGAAGCCTTATCGAGCATCCACCGGTACATCACGCCAGCCAAATCATCGTCAGGAACGGGCTGGAGTCCTCGTCGAATATGTTCTGCCAAAGGTGTTCCCGAGTGCACTTCGAGCAGGTAGAACGAGAGATGTTCAGGCTGCAATTCGAGCGCCTGTTTGATATTTCGTTGCCATCCCGCGAGGGTTTGGCCCGGAAGTCCCGCAATCAAGTCGAAGCTTACATTCGCAAAACCAGAGCTCCGCAGATCCGCAAAAGTTCTCAACGTGTCCGCTGAAGTATGAGATCGGCCGAGTTTTGCGAGCTCTGCATCGTCGAAAGTCTGGGCGCCGAAGCTTGCACGGTTGATTCCCAGACGCCGGAACTCGCGAAGCTTTTCGGAAGTCACACTTCCTGGATTTATCTCGAGTGTGATCTCCGGCGTCGCATCGATCTCGAAATGCTCGAACAAGGTGGACAAGATGCGATCAAGCTGCGCCGGCTCCAGCAGTGATGGCGTACCACCACCGAAATAGATCGTATCAACCTTGTGGCCGGCATGATGCGACGATCGTATTTCCTGAATAACGGCACGAACATACGCTTCGGCGAGTTCACCCTGATAAAGGCCGGTGGCGAAGTCGCAGTATGAACAACGCGAACTACAAAAGGGAATATGAACGTAGAGACCTGCGGCAGTCATTTATTGCAGGAAATAATAGCATGCGTGTGTATTATTTCATTTCCAGCCGTATTGTTTTGACGATTCATCTTGTCTCTACTGTTAGCTATGAATCCCATTTACATGCCTTGTGATAATTGGCACGCATGTTGATTAGTCAACGGTTAGCACTCAAACTCGCCGGAGAAACGAGGTTGTTTTAACTCCGGTCGAGCCATAATCATCGAACAATGGGAGGATAGATAACATGGCAGATGACAGAATAAAGAAAGACGATCTCGACAGAAACATGGGTGGTACTGAACGGGAAGGCCGGGATTTCGGCAAGGAAACACCGGGACGGAATCCACAGGGTGGCCAGCAAGGCACCGGACAGCAAGGCGGCGGTCAGCAACGAGAGCCGCGCAATGTGGAAGACGATGACGATCTCGGCACCGGTGGTGCTGGAAAAGCCGGCGGCCAGAATCGTGGCGGCCAGAATCGCTAATTGAAGTCTCTTCTTTTCTGCTTAGAGCACGGACGTGACGCGGGGTCAACGCCGTGCTCTTTTTTTGACATGATGACAGGATTTCAAAGATTACCTTTTCTGGGTAAACCATCTCTGCGTAATCTCTGCGACCTCTGTGTCTCGGCGGTGAATCGGCAAATAAAATCAAGCAAACCGCCGAGACGCAGAGATCGAGATTACGCAGAGAAAATTCTTCACTTGATTCGGCGGAGGCTTCCGTCTCCGCTGATCGACTTGCTTGAAGTACGAGCGACTCGTTCAGCTTCGGCAAAGGCCCGCAACAGATTCTCGCCAAGTATCTTTCTGATGTCTCGTTCACTGTATCCGCGCTTCAGCAGTTCGTAAGTGATGTTGGGAAGCAATGAAACATCCTGCGCGCCTTCGGGCATGTCGTTGGCACCATCGAAATCCGCGCCGATGCCCACGTGATCGATACCCGCCACTTTAACTATGTGATCGATGTGATCGATCAGTTTGGAGATCGGAAGCGGTGGCAATGGGTTAGCTGCTTCCAACTTGTCGCTCTCTTCTGCGCGACGTTCAGGATCGTTCTTGTATTCCTCATTAATTGCATCCTGCTGCGCTTTCAACCTCGCATCGCGTTCAGCGCTTTGCGGTGAGACGGTCTTCGTGTCGACAAATGCCGTATAGAAGTTGACATGGACCACACCACCGTTCTTCGCAATGCGCTTCAACAGGTCATCAGGAATGTTTCGGGAAACGTCGCTGAGCGCGCGTGCTGATGAATGCGAAGCAATTATTGGCGCTTTGGAAACGTCGAGCACGTCGCTCATCGTTTTGTCAGAAACGTGCGAAACGTCAACGAGCATTCCCAGACGATTCATCTCGCGCACGACTTCCTTCCCAAATTCACTAAGGCCGTTGTGTTTCTTCTCACCTCGACCGGCATCAGCCCAGTTGTTGGTGTTGTTCCATGTAAGTGTCATGTAGCGAACGCCAAGCCGGTAAAATTCGCGCAATGCCGGCAGAGAGTCTTCGATCGCGTGCCCACCTTCAATTCCCATCAGCGCCGCGATCTTCCTTTGTCTCTTCGCGCGCCGAATATCGGCAACTGAGGTCGCGATCATTAAATCGTTGGGATGTCGCTCGACCGCTCGATACACGGAATCGATCATATCCAAAGTGCGACGCGCAGCCCCGCCGTTTTCAACGTACCAGGGTTTAATGTAGAGCGAGAAAAACTCCGCACTCAGACCGCCCTGCTTCATACGATCGATGGTCGTGCGGTAAGGAGTTGGCGGAGTGCCGCTCAGATCGTAATCGTTGTTCGTCATCGGGGTCGTAACGTCGTTGTGTGTGTCTATGACGATCGCCCTGCGGTGGATTTGGAGCGCTCGTTGCCACAGTCTCTCGTCCCGGGTTTGCGCAGCAGCAGGCGTTGCGATCGACGACGCAATCAGACAGACGGCTACCAAGCCGGATAACTTTCGGAATTTCATGGAGTTCACCTTTCCCTGGGAAGCAATGTATTTAGCGGATGCATTTTCCCGCAAAGACGCAAAGACGCAAAGACGCAAAGAGGAATAGCTTGTTTTCTTCGCGCCTTTTGCGCCTTTGCGGGAAAACCCTTCCTTAAAGTGTGGCGTGCCACGTTGTCACCTAAGTTCGCCGCGCATTATTATCAACGGTCATGTCAATCCTGATTGCCGAAGATAACATGGCCCAGCGCCATTACCTCCGCGAGATTCTCGAGAAGGAGTTTCCTTCGCACGTTCCTGTATTTGAGGCAGGGGACGGCGAAGAGACCGTCAAAATCGCACTCGGTGAAAAGCCTGAGGTCTGCATACTCGACATCCAGATGCCAAAGCTCTCCGGCGTGAAGGCCGCGCGCGCGATCTGGCGCGACTTTCCCACCGCACGCATCATCTTCTGGACACAGTTTCCACACGAGATCTACATCAACGAGATCCGTAAGATAGTTAAGTCCGTCGACCCACCGCCGGCGTACGGCTTCATTCACAAAAACAATCCTGAGTCGCGGTTTCTTCGTTTCGTTGCTGCCGTGCTGGAGGACGGCGCCGACATGATCGATCCGGCGTTCAAGGATTCCTTCAAGCGACCGCTCTTGACGGAGTTTGAAGCCGAGGCTCTTTATTATCTTGCGTTAGGACTTTCAAACTGGGCCATCGCACGCAAATGTTCGTTGAGTTTGCGCGGAGTCGAAAGCAGACTCGCCACCCTTTACGAAAAACTTTTTGTCTCGTTGCCGGAAGGAACTGATCAGGAGGCGTACGAAAAACTGGCCTACAATATTCGCACGCGAGCGTTCTTCGAAGCGCTGCGTCGCGGCTTGCTGAACAGTGACGAACTCGAAAAGGCCTCAACCGATCTCGAAGCCTGGCTGCAGAGGGATCAGAAGCGTTTTAACGAAGAACAGAAACGAGAACTTGGCTCTTCGAAGAAGAAATGAAGCCACAAAGAAGCACAAAAGGCACAAAATGCTTTAGGAAAATTGTTTGTGCTTTTTATGCTTCTTTGTGGTTGAGCACCGTTCTGTTACCTCTTCTTGCTGGCTCTTCGGCTCAGACCGGTGAGGCACAACCTGAAGCATCGCCATCGCCTTCGCCTTCACCGTCTCCTTCGCCCTCGCCAACGCCAATAACCGGTCTTCATCAATGGGGTGCAGTCACGCTGTTTCATGGATTGCCCTCCGATCGTGTAAGAGCAATTGCGCAAACGCCCGACGGAGCAATGTGGTTCGGCACCGAAACCGGTCTCGCAAAATTTGATGGGCGCAGAACGCAAACCATCAATAATCCTGCGTTGCCGGGGGGACGCATCCTCGCGCTTCAGACTGATAAAGATGGGGCCATGTGGATCGGGACTGATGCGGGCGCCACTCGTCTCAACGCTGGAGAGTTTATAAAACTAGACGAGACTTCGGGCCAGACTATCACTGCGATCCTTACAGATCAGTCAGGCCGCGCATTCATGACCACTGAACAAGGCCGAGTTTATGAGAGCCGTGCGCGCATCGTCACCACAACAGTCAACAGTGGCATCGCAGAAAGCGAAACAAGAACCACCACCCGCACCGTCATTGATACTCGCGAGCTATTAAACCAGCCACTTGAAGGCACTGATCGAGATCAACCTGGTACGCTTCCGATCACAAGTGTCACTTCGGCAAACAACCGCCTCTTCGTCGGCACCCTTGGCCGGGGCGTCCTTGAGATTGCGAACGGCGTTGCCAAGCACAGCCAGGGAAGACCGCCGGCGTACTTCGTCAACGCCCTGGAGCGAGACAAGGACGGTAAGCTGTGGGCAGGGGCGCGTGCGAGGAAAGAAGAGCCAGGGGCACTATCCGGGAACGAACCTGCGAGTCTGAAGCGGCTCGAGGCAGCCACGGGACCAGTGATGACGCTTAAGCCCATCGGCGACGAAATGTGGGTCGGCACAGATGGACGTGGCATATTTCGAATTTCAAAAACGAAGGTTCAGCGGTTTACGTTTGACGGCACTGCCGGCGGCTTGCGTTCAGATCACGTCTACGCAATCTTCGTCGATCGCGAAGGAGTTATTTGGTTCGGAACAGACCGCGGCGTTTGTCGGTTCGATCCACACGCGCCACGCGTTGAGTCAGTAGGCGACAACAGCGATACCAACTTTATTAGATCGCTTTACCAGGCAAGTAGTGGCAGAACTATCGCCGGCACCAATCGTGGGCTCTATGTATATGACGACGAAACTTTGTCATGGAATTCCGTGCCCGCTCTCGGACGAAGCATCATCTATGCAATCGCGGAAGATAAGTCGCAGCGTTTGCTGGTCGCATCCGCGAGCGGTTTCTACGTGGCTCCGAGGCAATCAGTCCGGTTGGAAGAACAAGTCTTCACTCGCGTTGAAACGAGTTCTGGTAATGCAGATGCGATCGGCAGCATCCGTGCAATCACTCAATTTCGCGGCGCAACCTACTTCGCCATCTTCGGTCGTGGCATCGATCGCATAGAAAACGGCCGGAGCAGTCTTAGTTGGTCCAACACCCCTGCAAGTGCTCGTGAAGTTATCAGTCTCCTCGCCGACGGCGAGGAAAGACTTTTAGTGGGAACGGTAAGAGACGGCGTGTTTTCGTCAGATGGAAAGACCATCACAGACGAACCGGCATTTGCAGCACTAAAAGGCCCGGCCGTGAGATCGATGGCGCGGACGCACGACGGCTCGCTGTGGTTTGCTACAAGCGACGGAGTTTTCATTTGCACGACAGCCGGTGGCTGCAATCTCACACTTCCAAACATTGACGCTCGGTATGTTTTGGCAATCCAGTCAGAGAAGACAAATGAAATATGGTGCGGCACGCGTGGAAACGGGTTATTGCGGATTCTGCTTGACCCAGTCGTTGGTCCTGTGGTTTCCGAACTCGACTCTGAGCAAGGATTGCCTTCGCAGAACGTCTTTGCCGTTTGGCCACAGCGCAAACCAGATGGAACTGAACTCTTATTGATCGGCACTAATCGCGGTGTTGCGCGCTATGAGCCGGGCCGGCTGGAGCCTTCGCTGTCCGTGACGCGCATCCTCAGCAAACGCGTGCACGCGCCCGCTGAATTACAGGCCGGTCTAAATCTAGAATATCCGCAGAACAGTTTGCTTCTCGATGTAGCCGCCATCAGCAGCCGCACGTTTCCAGAACAATTTCAATATGCGTTTACTCTCGTTGACGGCAATGGCGATTCAATCAAACAAAAACTGTCGCGTGAGTCGCAGTTCGAGATGGAGGGTTTGCAGCCTGGGAAATACACGGTTACAGCGCGAGCATTCACGAAGGATCTCGCATCTTCAGCCCCTCTGAGTTTTTCATTCATAGTTGAAAAAGCGCCCTTTCCCTGGACTTCGACTGCGTTGGCAATACTGTTGGCGCTGGCATTGCTGGCTCTGCTGTGGGCCATCCTCGAAAGAAGAAGAATTGTCGCAACCAGTGCGGCCCTGGTCGATGCCAATCGTGAACTCGCAGACGCACGTCTTAATCTTGCTAACGAAGCCGAGCGCGAGCGACGCAGAATCTCGCGCGACCTGCACGATCAAACGCTCGCTGATCTTCGTCACCTCGCGTTGTTGACCGATCAAATCAAAGTCAATGGCGAATCAACCGGGAACCAAAACGCGACAACTGCGCTGAGAAGTGAAATCGAAGTGATTTCGCAGGAAGTGAGGCGTATCTGCGAAGACCTCAGCCCGTCAGTGCTGCAAAACGTCGGCTTCGCAGCAGCGCTCGAGTTTGCGTTGTCGCATGCTGTGCAGGATGCGCCGGCTGAAAAGCGATTCGTATATGAGTTTCACTGCGACGAAGCTATTGAGGAACGAAGCGAATTGGCGCCAAGCGTACAGATGCAGATCTATCGGATAGTGCAGGAAGCAGTGAACAATATTTGGCGTCACGCCGACGCCACTGAAGTCAAGATGTTTGTCAGTAGTACAAAGAACGGCGATTTCTCTTTGAAGATTGAAGACAACGGGCGTCCGTTCAAATCGCAGCATACAAACTCGGAGGGACGTGGGCTCGCCAACATGCGCGCGCGTGCTGGCTTGATAGATGCACGAATTTCGTGGGATCCACGTGAAGCCGGCGGAACTGTGTTTAGATTAACGAGGGCGGCCACTGCTGATGCACGAACTTCTTAGCATTGCCCCGGATGTCGCAAATGCGATTGGCAACAACCGTCCCGTTGTCGCGCTTGAATCAACGGTGATTGCCCACGGATTACCGCGTCCTCAGAACCTGCAGACCGCGCATCGCTTGCAGGCAGTTGTTCGTGAATCCGGCGCTGTGCCCGCCACCATCGCCGTCATCGAGGGCAAGTTAAAGGTCGGCCTCAACGATGATCAGCTTAAACTGCTGGCGGAAGAAAACAACATCAGGAAGATCAGCACTCGAGACATTTCCCTCGCTTTCGCACGCGGCTGGGACGGTGCGACGACTGTAGCTTCTACGATCTGGATTGCTCATCGCGCGGGAATCAAAGTATTTGCGACTGGTGGAATCGGCGGCGTGCATCGCGGCTCACTGCCTGATGTTTCAGCGGATCTACCTGAGCTGTCTCGCACGCCGATCATTGTCGTTTGCTCAGGCGCCAAGATCGTCCTCGATTTGCCGGCAACTCGCGAGTGGCTCGAAACAAATGCGGTGAGTGTCGTGGGCTATCAATGCGACGAGTTGCCAGCCTTTTATTTGAGAGAAAGCGGTCTACAAATCGATGCGCGTGCAGATGCGCCTGTGGAAGTTGCCAGTATTTTCAGAGCTCAACGAGTTCTCGGAATCGAATCGGCGCTGCTTGTTGCTGTGCCTGTTCCTGCTCAGTTTGAAGTTCCGGCGGAGCAGCTAAGAGCGGTGTTAACGAAAGCTTTGGAAGAAGCCGATCGTAACGGAATTGCAGGACCATACCTCACGCCGTTTCTCCTGAGTCAAATGGCTGAACGCAGCGGGGGCGCAACGTTACGAGCGAATATTGCCCTGCTCGAAAACAACGCCCGCGTTGCAGCCGAGATTGCGAGGGAAGTGGTTTAATATGCTACTCTGGGCACCCCAAAAACGCCGGCAATTTTTCAGGAGGATCCCATGGCAGACGATAACGGACAGGACAAGTGCAAAAATCCCAGTTGTAGCTGCCCACCCCAACCCGGTGGCAAGTATTGCAGCGCATCATGTGAAGGCACAGGCGAAATGGTTGAGCTTGATTGCGATTGTGGTCACGAGGCGTGCAGCGGTAATTTTTAGGCTTTTAAATCGGCCACCGGATAAAGACCGATTCAGATCAGTCTTATCCGTGTAAATCCGTGGCTTTACAGAGAGCAACAAACCGGGCCGCGAGTTTTGGACCGGTCCCTTCATCTTCGTGCTTGAAGAATACAAAAGTTGTCTTCCAATCCTGAGCCCGCACTCGAGTGAGCCATTCGGCGAGATCCGATTCCGAGTAGTTGACACGCCGCAAACGCAGGTAACCCCAATCCGCGGTCTTGTCGATGTGATTGGCGGGCAAATCGTCTGTATCTGAAATACAGAGCGCGCGGTTCTGACTGCGAAGCAACGCTAACACATCATCGTCAAACCAGGTGGGATGCCGAAACTCAAAAGCCGCAGGTGTGTCTCCGGGAAGATCTTTGAGAAACGTCTCCAAACGTTCGATGTCCTTCTTCATGTTAGGCGGCAATTGGAAGAGCACTACCCCAAAACGATCTTCGAGAGCTGAAACGGTCTCGAGCATGAACCGGGTTTCTTCCGCGACATCTTTGAGTCGTTTGAAATGTGTAATCCTTTGTGAGGCCTTCACTGAGAAGCGGAAATTGTCAGGCACCTGGGCCTTCCAACCTTCCACCATGCTTCGTTGCGGAAGACGATAAAAAGTATTGTTCAGCTCCACAGCCTGCAACCGCGAAGCATAATAGGAGAGCATGTCTTTCGCCGGAATCTTCTCCGGATAAAAACTTCCCTTCCATTCTTTGTAACTGTAACCGCTTGTTCCAACGTAAATCATTGTTGATTTCCGATTGCCGATTTTGCTAAACAATACCTCAAACAACCAGGAAATGAGAAAACGGTGGGTAGTGGGGTAATAGTGTGTTGGCAGGAAAGGCTTGTCGGTCCCGGAGGGACCAGATGTTTATAGCCCTAAGGGAAGAAACGGTCGGG